>CXWL01024134.1_pt1 | contig 74102 bp, 49 predicted proteins | sample 590931 | NCBI WGS metagenome assembly CXWL01 (sample SAMEA3498368, study PRJEB10139) | groundwater metagenome | biome: water well; material: biofilm material | place: Germany | collected 2015-04-27
CCTTTGATTGGTGTTCGTTGTGTGTTCTAAGCCAGTGTGTAACGAGGAGATTGGCAAGCCATGCCTCAAAGTCGAAGTCCGCTACGAGTTCGTCCGATGGGGCGATTTCAAACTGCCAATCGGGTTGGCGCGTTTGGTTCGGGGCTGTCATCTTCTGATCTTTCATATTTCCCAGGATCACGCCTGGTTACCCGAAAGATCTGTAGACCCGCCATTTTAGACACTGTGGGTTATTCGCCTGTTTGGGGTACAGGCATCAAGATGGCGATTCAGTGGGTTTCACGATTTGGGTCGAGAAATGGATCGCCCGACCGCTCGGGCTTTCAGGCGACGAAGGTCATCACGAAAGGCGGTTTCGCCATTGAGTACCTGGCCACGTTCTAAATTATCGTCCAAGGCACTTCGCTTATCTTCGTCTCCATTCTCAACTGCCCTTTCCCACAGCGAATCGCTTGTAGTCTCGTCGTACACATCTTCATTGGCCATGGTGTTGAGAAATTTAACGCACCACATATTTGGGTGTTCGACCTCCAGCCCCTTGAAAAGTCGATATATTTTCAGTACGTATGCGGACAACACCTCTTTGGGTGCCTTCCACGGTCGGCCGCGACCCGGAGCGTCAGGGTGAAGGGCGGATGTCAATGCGTAGTATTTGTGAAGGAACACTGCCGCATACGCTGGATTATTCCAAAGCAAGCTCTTAAGGCCGTCATGATTCTGTTGTTTAATTAAGCTCCTGATCTTTGTTCTGATACTCGTGTACGTTAACTCATGGTTTTCTTGCAAGTGCAGTGCAAAGAAGAACGGCGCACGGGTGAATGCCATTTGATTCCTAATGTTAAAATTCGACTCCACTTCTCTCCGAAAGTCGTCTCGGAGTTGCACAAAGTCCTTCCAGAACTCTGCTCGCTTCTGGTCTGGTAGCTGTTGTCGTGCCATCTCTGCCTGTAAGTCTTGGAGCAACGCGTTGTGTCGATTCCACACGCCGGGCATGTAGTAGTATCTCAAGTGTCTGGGTACAATACGCTTTACCCCCTCTCCTTCAAGGAGAGTAACAAGCTCGACCCAGGCATGCTCTGGCACCATTGGTATGAATTCGTGGTTAGCCATGAACCGAAAAAGGAGAAACGCCGGATCTGATTGGGCTGGCAAACGATAAATGACCGAGAGTTTTCTATCCAAGAGCGATTTGTAAACGCCTTTTTTCGGTGCCACGATGCTACCCAGATAGCACAAAGCGGCCAGCCCTCTTGGCGAGAGCATGCGATAATCTAAACCCTCACCCTCCACCAAGTCTATACCCATCGGTTCCGTTTCAACGAATATATCAATGGGCACGAATTCAAAGATTCGCGTCAAAGCACCAATCAGGTCTTTGCGATCAATTCGGTGGGTGGAACAGTATTGCTCGATTCTCTGAGTGTCGGACTTGATCTTTGTTCTGTCCTCCGGGTCCGGTAAGTCCAAGAGTTCAAGTAAGCGTGGATCGTTCAAAAATGAAATCCACCCGACTGCCTGTAACACGGCCGCACTATTTTGGCTGTAAGGTAGTGATTGAAATCGGGCTACAAACTCGTTGCACCTAAATCGAAACCATTGGCACGCTTGGTCGATGCTTGGGAACAACACCGGACAGTTGCCGGTGGCCAGCGCGGCCACTACTTCAGATGAGAGCTTGCTTCGGCGACGAAGAAGTTGCCTTATTCTTGTAGAAGGGTCCGATTTCATCTAATAGCTTAAGTTTCATTTACTTTGCATGTCTTTACCGTGTCGCAACATCCATCGCTGAGAAAATACCTGGATGACACAACTCGTTCTTTTACTGAAAACGACTTGACTTCCCGCCTGTTCAGACCTCAAACGTATCAAATGTTGAATCGAAAGTGTTGCGACTCATGATATCACAGAAATAGACTATGTCCGGGTCTATGTACCCAACACAACTCTCTCGATTAAAGTTGAATAAACATGCAAAACTCTCTTCGTAATAGACTTCTACAAACAAATGTTCATCATCCATGGACAGTTCGAACGACGAATTTCCACTACTTTTGGCATGGATATAGAAACTTTCAGACGGCCAACGCTCTGGAAACATATTTAGAAGTACAATTCCATTCCGTATTGTTTTTCTTTGAACGGCGGTCAATTTGCGTGATTTGCCAATCCATGTGAGCATATCTATTATCACTTCGAAACCATAGCCCTCCAAGCAATCAAAGCACTCGCGGGCGTCGTACTGATCTCTTCGCAAGCGTTCTGCTTTCAGCTTCTCTTCAAGACTTTGTATGGTTGGCCAGTCTGCTTGTCTTAGTTCGTTATCGATCTCATCCACGACCCAGACTTCATTATGTTTCCGGAAGTTGTCTACAACCCAAGCAAAACTCTTCCATCGGCCCGTGCCGAAATCCCAGTAGATCTGGTCGAAGCTGTACTGATATGGCCTCTCAAGCTGGCTCAACATGGCCATAGCGACTTCTTGGGAAAATCCGGAGTTGAAGACAAGCCGACTGGTGAACGTCAATTCGTCAGTCTGGGTGTCTGTGATCTCATCAGCAATAGATGGGTCAAATGAAAGCAAACCCAGCCGAAATAGAAGTTCAGCTTGATTACGGTCCACGCCACATTCCCGGCACGTGTCCTGCCAGGTTCGCGGGCAAAGGGGTTGCTCATTGCTGTTGCGGTTAGTCTTGGGGAGGGCGCTTGCCTTAGGACTGCTCGCATTCATACGTTTAGATCCCCCCTGCTCACAATCGATCCCTCGGATGCTCCATTGTATACGTCAATGCGAATACCGTATCCGTCAACCACTTCTTAAAATTCTCGTCGTCACTGAACTGTTTGAACAGCTGAGTATCGTCCTTGAGTACGGCGTTCATCACTCGCGCCAGGGCCTTGTCGTGCTCAATACGAGAGTTCTGCTTATCTGAATTCTTTAGGGCGTTTTGATACGCAACGTCAGCCGCAACTCTCTGTGGAATCTTCACTGTGATCAATTCTCTCACATGATCCTTATCAGTCCACGCGATATTCCCAAACAGATCATTGAAAGTCTTGATGATACTGGAGAGCTTGTCCAGCTCGACTTCCGGCTTATGCCCACCTCCCGCCGGGGGAGCGGGTTGAACAGTTCCGTCCTCATCCGGAAGCTGGATGTTTCTTGCATTGAGTTTCTCAACTCGATAGCTGTCCATGTCGATGGCTTCAAGAATCCCCTGCGACAAATCCTCGTCGATGGGTGCCGGCAATTTCGGGATTAAGAAGTTCATAAACATCGAAAGCTTTTCCCATTCCGCGTTTGAATAGGGTAAGATCGACGCGAGAAAGCCATACGTCCGCGCAAACGCCTTTGCCTTACCCTTAAAATCTACTTGTCCGTCTTCATCGAGTGCGCTCACATAAGTTGCCACAGCGGCATCCAGAATCGGGTCGAGTCGGTCTCTCTGGGCTCCGGAAAGGTATAGTTCAACAAATGCGTCCACTTGAGTTTGGTCATACACTTGGTGTCCGTCAAGCGCCGACTTGAGGTCGTGCAACTTGTTCGGGTCAGTCTCTTCCGCCAGAATTGTCGTTCTATAATAGTCCGCGAATGACTCGGTGATCGTGTCTGAATCGTTTGCAAAATCGAGTACAAACACGTCATATTTCTTCGGGCGAGCTCTATTCAATCTCGAGAGCGTCTGTACCGCTTTGATTCCGCGTAGAACTTTGTCTACATACATCGTATGAAGTAGAGGCTCATCATAACCCGTCTGAAACTTGTCCGCACACACGAGAATTCGGTAGGGGTGATCCTGAATCTTATCAGCAATTAGATTCGAGGGGAAACTGTTCAACGATGCCTCAGATACTTTTCCCCCGCCGTAGTCGTGTTCTCCGGAAAACGCAACTATCGCGCGATATGGGCTTTTTCGCTCCAGCAAGTATGCGCTGATGGCAGTATAGTACTGGATAGCGCGCTCAATGCCGCTTGTCACCACCATCGCCCTGGCCATTCCCTCAATCTTGTTCAAAGCGACCACCTGATTCAAAAAATGATCCACCATGATCTCCGCTTTGATCCTTATGGCCGTATCATGCCCTTCCACATACTTTCGTAGCTTTTTCTGAGCCCGTCTGACATCGAACTCCGGATCGCCTTCTACCGTCTTGATCAACTTGTAATAGCTATGGATCGGCGTAAAGTGCCGTAGGACATCGAGAATAAAGCCCTCCTGAATTGCCTGTTTCATCGTGTAGCTGTGGAACGGGCGATGTCGCACTCTCCCCTGTTCTCCCGGCACTGGGACGCCAAACAGTTCAAGCGTCTTGTTCTTTGGCGTGGCCGTAAAAGCAAAGTAGCTCGCATTCGGCAACATCTTTCGCGCTTCCATGATACGATTGATACGATCCTCGGTCGTTTCATCCTCACCCTCGGCGCCCGCTTCGGATAAAGCGGTGCTAATGGCGGCAGAAGTCCGTCCCCCTTGGCTTGAGTGCGCCTCGTCAATTATGATCGCAAACTTTCTACCGCGGTGCTCATTCCCCAGCTCATCGAGAAGATGAGGAAAGGTCTGCACAGTAGAAATAATGATCTTCTTGCCTGACGTCAGAAATGATGACAATTGCGAAGTCTTGCTACCGCTATCTCCGGTCACGGCTCCGATAGTCGCACTCACCTGCGCGAACTGCTTAATTGTATCGCGAATCTGCTTGTCGAGGAGCTTCCGGTCGGTCACAACAATGATCGAATCGAATACCGTCTTGTCATCCCGTTTGAGCCCGATCAGCTGATGGGCCAACCAGGCGATAGAATTGCTCTTTCCACTTCCAGCCGAATGCTGAATAAGGTATCGCTTCCCAACGCCGTCCTCCCGAGTCTGGGCGAGGAGCTTCCGCACAACATCCAACTGCTGATATCGAGGAAAAATCTGTACCGCCCGCTTCTTCCCGGTCCGCTCGTCCTTGTTCTCGACTACCAAGGCGTAGTTTTCCAGGATATCGGTCAGCCCCTTCGGGGTAAGGATTCGTTTCCATAGGTAATCGGTCTTGAGTCCATCCGGATTCGGCGGATTCCCCGCTCCGTCGTTCCACCCTTGATTGAACGGCAAGAACCAAGAGCCCTTGGCCTTCAGGTGTGTGCAGAAACGCACTTCATGGTCATCCACGGCAACATGAACAACACATCGACCGAGCTGAAACAAAAGCTCCCTTGGATCACGGTCGCGTTTGTATTGCTCTACCGCATCGTCCACCGTCTGCTTTGTCAGACTGTTCTTGAGCTCAAATGTGGCAATAGGCAGGCCGTTAATGAATAGACAGAGGTCCAGCGCAAGTTGGGCCTCATCGCGGCTGTACTTCAGTTGCCGTGTGACCGAAAATCTATTCTGCTTATATAGCTCCTCGGCCTTTGTGTTACCCGGCGTTGGAGTGCCGTAGAGAAGGTCGAGATGCAGTGGACCATGCTTGACCCCGTGGCGGAGTACATCAATCACGCCGCGTTTCGCAATTTCACCTTGAAGGCGAGCCAAAAACTTCTGCCGAGTTGGGCTGGTGTTTCCGAGATCGAGTGCATCGATAGCCCTCGGCTGAGTAGCCTGCAGAAACGACGTGAGCTTCTCAAGGTCGACCGCATACTCGCGGTCGTAATCGGTCGGATTGCCTGCAAGCCAGCCTGCGCTGGTCATCTGCGCTAAAATGAGCGATTCGAGGCCCTTTTCAGTTGTGTCTGTGTGCACGGTGGCTCATGCCTCGAGCCACTGCTCATCTCTTAAGCGATGCCAGGCAACTTCGATGTGGTCTGATTTCATTAGTATCCGCTTGCGATCATTCCAAGAGTGAATTGCCCTTGTGACGCCTTCGATATCAGTCGGTGTTGTCGACTTGGTCCCGTAACACACTACCCAATGAACGGAAGCCAGTAGCTCCATTCCGTAAGGTGATTCAAATCCCTCTATCAACCTCTTTACACGTGCCAGTCTATTTACACTTTCCAGGTTTGCATCCGTCTCAAGAAACCGTTCCGCTTCCTCGACCGCTGAAGGCATCAGTTGAATCGGAGTATCTGGGCGATTCTTCCCTTCTGAAAATCCAGTCGTAAAATGATCCTCAAATTGATGGAGCACGTGACGAACGTTATCCGCGTAGGGTCCGTAAGTTTTCTTGAAAAAGCGAAGCTTGAGTGGCTCTCCAGCCTCCTGTAAGAAGTATAAAAGCTTCTGAACCTCCAAGAGAGTTAGCTCATAGCCAAGGACGCAATAACTTCTGAGTAACTGAAGTACTGTCGCTCGCGTATGATTCATTGCGGGTCTACGGGTACGACTGATAGTCTCGCTTGGTTTCGGTTGATAGGTAGGTTCATAGATCAGGACCGAAACATCGGACAATTGACCCAATGCCTGTTGAATTCGCGGAAGCACCGATTCCCAGTTCAACCCACCGAGTCCGGAACCGAGTGGAGGAACTGCAATGGATCTAATTTTTCGCACTCGAATCTCTTGCACAAGAGCCTTCAGCCCGCTCTCAATGTACTCCAATCGCGACGGTTGCCGCCAATCATCCTTGGTTGGGAAATTGATGATATAGCGAGGGTTGAAAAGGTCCCCCAGATCGAACACATGCATCTTGCCTATTTGCAGTTCTCCGTGGCGACAAGCTTTCTGATAAGCCGCGAACATTGTTGGGTACGCTTTTCGGAATTGAAGCGCTATTCCCTTGCCCATCATTCCCTGTGTATTGACCGTGTTTATCAGAGCCTCAACGTCGGCCTTCAAAATATTGCCAGATCTCAATTCAATCATAGTACCAACTCCGCTCCACAATTACTGGAGGACAATGATCATTGCCCTGTAAGGCCAACTCCATTTGTTCTTTTTGAGCGATACCCTTGACTCCGATCATTTCTACCAATTCCCACGGAAATGACTGAGACACCAGAAACTCTGCCTGTTTGCGACGTTTGCGATCATTATCTTTCGCCGTATTCTTCCAACTCCAGTTACCAATTAGGCCCCAGTCGACCCGATGAAGATCTGACAGAGACGCAAAGAACTTCGTTACTTCCTCAACGGCGTGCCCATCAGTAAAGCACCAGCTACAACTCCCAGCAGATACGAGGTCTGTATTCGACACAAGGTATATTATGGAATCTTCACCACCTGGACAATCACTAACGTATCCTGTGTGAATCGCATAGAGCATCGGTGATCGATTGGCAAAGTAGAAGGGTACGTAATCATTGAGAGTTCCGCCAGCCGAGACAGGTACTTGTTTTGATGCACGCCGTTGCTTGAGTTCTTGATAGGCAATCGCCCGCGCATTCAATGCCTTTCGGTTCATCTCCGTTTCACTCCAAAGACAGCCACAACTGACTATGGACCTCAAATTGTCCATGTGCGTAATATGGTAGATTTTGGTGCTCATGACAATATTTAACCGGTACTATTGTTCAACTTCATTTGTCACTTCTATTTCGGCATCGTCATCTCCAGACTCGCCTTCTTCTTCCTGCAAGTCGTCTTCCTCGTCATCCTCCGGCAACCCCGCCGCCGCCTCACGCACGTCCAGCTTGCCCGTCACCACGTCGGCAATCAGGCGGGTGCGATATTCGCGGAGGAGAGAGATTTCGCGCTGGGCGCGGTCGATTGCGGCCACGATGTTCGCAGTCGAGTTGTCTATGAACCGGACAATGGCGGCCTGTTCAGGTAGCGGCGGAAGAGGAACCACAAAACTCCCCAACATGCTTCGACTCACGCGGTCTCGGGTGCTTCCACGTACCAGAGAGTTGACCCATCCGAGATATCGGGGTGACGACATTGCATACACGACGAAGGTAGACAGCGCATCTTCTCGCGGCTTTAAGATACAAACGTCAACTGAAGTTATCATACGAACACCAAGATTGGGTGCCAAACACGCTCGACCCACAGGCTCACCGAGGCGGCAGATAAGCACTTCATTGGGCTGAAATTCAGTACATCCAAACACATTAAAGGTGTTCTCACTGATATAGCGGAAACCCTTCTCCCTATAGGCTCCGATGCCAATGTTTCCTGTCTGGATTAGCCGAATACCATCGCCTGTAATGTAAGGACTTTCGATCCAGTCGCCATCGACAAACGTCTTGTAACCGGACCTGGCGATGTTCTTAATCTTGCACGCCTCCCAATTCTCCGGCACATCCCCCAGCCACTCTACACCCGAGGGCTTTAGGCGGACATTAGGATCAAGCCCTCGCGTGACCGCCTTGTGAATGATCGCCTGCTTTTGCTCCTCGAGCAACTTGATCAGCTTCTGCTTGGCATGTATGTATTTTCGGATCCGCCGGTCAGCATGATCAAGAAACCGCACGATGTCCGTTTGTTCCTCAGTTGGTGGTACGGCGACAGGCATTCGCCTGAAGTGCACAAAATCCAGGTTCTGTCGCAATCCCGATCCAAAACTATAAATTGCTTTGGTCAAATCCCATGTATTCAGTAAGAAGTAGCCAAAGTCCTTGTTAATGTCGGACTTAGTTTGCAAACACAAGTAAGCGGATGTAATAATTCCCCGCTCCCTTGCAATTCCCACTCGCAAGCTTGTGTGATCATTTTGAAGGTCGGTGGTTCTGATTATGATGTCACCCGGATCAACAATTTGATAGGTCTCAAAAGATTCTGGGACCAAACCGTGGAGCTTATCAATTGACTTCACTACGATGCGTCCGTAGCTCAACGAAAGAACATTCTTTTCAACCAATCCGCGATTCTTTATTTGTTTGGGGTCATACACCGCAAGCGCCGGTCGAATTTCCCAATGCTCTGGCACGTTTCCCATCCACGATTCGGTGGAGTCCTTATAAGCGGGATATGGCTTCAAGCCTGAAATCATCTTAGAGCCCCTCGAACCACGTCTTTATCTTCTCCGCCATCAGATTGCGGCGCTGTTCGAGGAAGAACTCATAATCAGGGACGTCGCCTTCGAGCATCGACACAGGAATGCAGTGAGTGCGCAAGTTCGCCCTCATCTGTTTGGCGTCGGTTATGCCGCCGTATTTCTGTTTACCACCATCGCACTGATCAGCCAGTTCTGAAAAATACACTTCGGGCGCCTTGTGACCTATCGTGATGTTAATTTCACTCTGAGCCAGCACAAAATTGGCAATCTGATTGTATTTTCCCCTCGCCATTCCCTGTGCTTTCAGATATTTTTTTGGATAAAGGTGATGAACGTCGCTTCTATTCAGGAGCAAATCCATGACGCTGATATCGCGAGAGAGAAACCCCTTGTCAACGGCCTTAACCTGTGCGGCTTGGTATGCGAGAAAATATGGACTGTTCGATGACGATGTGTCCATCAGCTGGGGGAGCATCCCTGTCCAGAAGCTGTCGGGCAACTCAGACTTGATGACCATTTCGGTATACGCCTGAAGCCCTCTTTCGTCTACCTGACGAATGTCCAAGTCGAACGCTGTCTCGGGGCTTCCCGTATAGCGCCCGCGCAATATTGACATCGCATACCAGCGTCTTACCAAACGTTCTATGTCAGCGGGAGGCACATTTTCCGCCCGGCCGCGCAAATAGAGTATGTATGCGAAATTCACTGCATTTCGGCCTCCGATCAAATCGCTTGTCACAAAACCGGCTGATCGCAAAATCATAGTTAACCGTTCGAAATGCGTTTGATTCATGAACCTGAGGATCCCCTTCTTCAGACGAGCGAAAGAATCCTCTGCAACCGCCTCCTCGAACTGCTTTGTCTCGAAATTGCGACCCGAGAGTAGCGCCACAAGGTCTTGTAGCTTTCCGCGACGAAATTCCGAAGTAAATGCCACGCGCAACATGTCAGTGTAGGTTGGGTCATAAATGTCATCGTTGACATCCTTGAGCCAGCGCATCTGGGGTAGAAACTCAGAGGCCGCAAAAACCTTGTCCCCTTTTTCAATGCGAGGCAAGAACTCCGGGGCCACGGCCAGATGGCAAAAGTAGTCAATTGCTTTCCGCAGGAGATTTCCACCGTAAGTCTCGTTAACGGCGATTTTCGACATCGCAAAATCTGCTTGCGAGAGTTCGGTACCGGCAGAATTCACTCGGATAAATATCTCGGTGACCGTCTCAATATCGAGGTCGTCGGAGAGTTCAATTATACCTACGTGGTTGTTGATGATCTTGCGGAGTCGCTCCAAAGCATCAAAGATCTTGTCCTCATTACATTTCGGATTAGCTTCCACATAGGCGCGCGTAATCTGGAGGAGCTTTGCATCAGGCGCAAAGATATCAGACACGTCGGATATCCACGAAGCATCCTTCTTAATCGCTGGGTTTGAGACTTCGAATTTCTCCTCTTGGGGGTGAAACGCAATGCGGATCGGCACCGTTTCATAGTCTTTAGTCAACACCTCGCGACCAAGAAGTGCCGCCATAAGCGCTGTCACTCGTTGCTGACCGTCAATGAGGATGCGCTTTCCATGCGAAGAAGTGCCGTCTTTGAGTTTGACAGTAGGATTTCGCCACGCAATCAAGTATCCGACAGGGTACCCCTGATAGAGCGAGTCCAAGAGATTTCGGACCTTGGTTGGCTCCCACACAAATGGCCGCTGGATTTCTGGAATAGCTATTTCGCCGGATTTAACCCAGGTGAGCAGAGTTTCAATAGGATGTGGAGTCACTGAGTATCGTTGAGTTGACATGTATCAGTCCTTTCCCCCGATGATTTCACCGAGCAACCCTTCGGTTTCCTTCTCCAGCTCCAGAATGTCAGCTCGTATCTCGTCAAGTGAGCGAAGCGGCTGGGGCTTGTAGAAATAGCGAGTAAAGCTCACCTCGTAACCAATCTTTACGCTGGTTTCGTCAATCCAAGCATCCGGGACATGTGGCAAAACTTCTCGACGGATAAACGATTCGATGCCGCCCGGCTCCAACAGCGGGACTTGCTCAGTGTCACGCAAATCGCTATCGGGCTCGTATTCGACAACGCATCGCTTGCCGTCAATAGTGGATTCAAATAGACCCCTGAACGGGTCGACCTTGGCCTTGCCGGGCTTGTGAATCTGGGTGATGACAGGTGGTGCGCTTTCATCCGCTGGATTGTCAATTCTCAATGTCTTGATTTCTTTGGGAGTGTAAGCTTTGTTCGGATCAATACCCTTCAGCCGTAGTGGCCGCTCAACTGTTACCTTCCAGTATCCAAACGCCTCGTTGGGGAAGATCTTTGACTGCTCGGTTTCCCCGAACTTGAGGAAAGTATCGCAAATTCTCGCTATGTCTTCTTCGGCCAATTCGCAGTTCTTTTTCCCGAGGTTTTTGCGCAATGGCTTGAACCACTGGGTGGCGTCAATGAGCTGAACCTTGCCGCGACGATGCGCCGGTTTTCGGTTAGTGAGAACCCAGATATAGGTGGCAATGCCCGTGTTATAGAACATGTTGAGCGGCAAGGCGACAATGGCCTCCAACCAGTCGCTTTCAATGATCCAGCGGCGAATATTGCTCTCCCCCTGGCCCGCGTCGCCTGTGAAGAGAGACGAGCCATTGTGAACTTCAGCGATTCGGCTACCAAGCTTGGTGCTGTGTTTCATCTTTGAGAGCATATTAGCCAAGAATAGCATCTGGCCATCGCTCGAACGCGTGATCAAAGAGTATTCACCGTCACCTGCGTGCTCGATGACAAAGCGGGGGTCCTTGAGCCCATCCTTGCCGCCCATCCGCTCAAGGTCACTCTTCCAGCTTTTGCCATACGGTGGATTTGAGAGCATGAAGTCAAACTCTGTTGAGCGAAACGCATCGTTCGAAAGTGTGGAATGCTCTGGGCCGCCTACCAGATTATCTGCCGCGTCGCCTTCCCCTTTGAGTAGGAGGTCGGCCTTGGCTATAGCATAGGTTTCGGCGTTGATTTCCTGGCCATATAAATACGTTTTGACCTGTTTGCCACGCTCGGTCGCCAATTGTTGAAGCGTATCTTCCGCGACTGTGAGCATTCCACCTGTGCCGCATGCCCCGTCGTAAAGCAAGTAGGTGCCGGATTCCACTTGATCGGCGATGGGAAGAAAGATGAGTTTCGCCATCAGCTTGACTGCATCACGCGGTGTCCAGTGCTCGCCCGCCTCTTCGTTGTTTTCTTCGTTGAAACGGCGGACCAGCTCTTCGAAGATCGTGCCCATCGCGTGATTATCAAGACCGGCGTGCTTGATTGACTTATCGCCGTTCAGTACTGGGTTTGGACTGAGGTTGATGGCCGGATCAAGTAACTTTTCAATTAATGTGCCGAGGGCGTCGGCTTTAGACAATCGTGGAATCTGATTGCGAAATTCGAAGCAATCCAAAATCTCTTGGACATTAGGCGAATAGCCATCCAGATAGGCCTCGAAGTCTGCCCTTAGTTGCTGTTGATTAGCACGGGCCTTAAGGTCACGAAGTGTAAATTTGGACGTATTATAAAACGCCTGTCCGGCCGCCTGCCGGAGCGCTTGATCCTGATTTGTGATGCGGGCTTTATCGAGCGAAACCTTCATGTCGAGCACCGACTTCTTGGTCGGTTCAAGCAACGAGTCGAGCCGCCGCAAGACCGTCATGGGCAGGATGACATCGCGATATTTGCCCCGAACGTACAGGTCGCGCAGAACGTCGTCGGCAATGCCCCAAATGAAGTTCACTATCCAGCTTAATTGTGGCTGTTCCATTTCCTCTCCCTTGAACCGCAACAATGATCGTTCAATCCCGCTGTGTTCACAAACGAGGTTGCAAGCTCTCATGATAGAACCAAGTAGCCAAGAATCAATAAACGAACTTAACACAACGCCCAGCCGGTGTCAACTTGCGGCAGGGATAGTCAAGATTCAACGATCGGTCGGCCGATATGACGCGGTCCCGCGGTGCAAAACAAGGAATTATCTTGACATACGGCACATTTGAGCAGTACTATGCGTTGGAAATAGCTGGACCCTACCCTTTTTTGAGGAGCACGTCGGCCATGCATACTCTTAAACAGAACCAGACTGGCAAGGCACACTCGAAGCGTGGGAAGTTGACGATTGAGGACATCTTCGATGATGAGCGACTCACCAAAATCTGGAGGGATAAAGTCGCAAACCGGCCGGTTGAAGAAACCGCTGACGAACTTCACCTTCACCGAAACTCCATTACCCACAACCGTAAGCGAATCCAGGCGGCCATTGATACAGACCCAGAGATCAAACGTAAACTCCGGGCGCGGATGCTTCACTTATTCCCCGCCTTTTTAAATGCTGTTACTGCCGGGTTGGAGCGGGGCGACGCCAGTATCACAAACGGCCTTGGGCGTGGTCTCGGTATATACCGCAGTGAGGACTCAATGGAGGTGACGACTATGTCCGCTGAAGAAATTCAGAAGCGCCGTTTGGCTCAAATGGCCATGGCGTACGAAAAGGTGCCGACCGTGAAGGAGCGCGAAACAGCCAAGGCGGGGACGAAGATCACTTAAGGCAAAGGGTCGCATCTTCGATTAGAATACTCCAAGGGTGGTGTTATGAACAAACTCCTGACTCCAGAAGAGGTGGCTGAACTCTTGCAGGTTAAGAAGGGAACGATATACCAATGGTCCCACATGGGGTTCATACCTCATGTTAAGCTTGGGAGTCGCCTAAGATTTCGGTTGGCGGACATTGAAGCGTGGGTCGGAAAGAAATCGGTGAAAGGTCGGGCAACCAGGCGGGTAAATATTGACGAGATACTTGAACCGAGACAGCCCAGGTTACCGAAACTCAAACCTTAATACTTAATCGCCAACTATATATCTTTTATTAACTTGTTCTTAGGGGAAACGAGCGAAAATGGGCCAAATCACGGTTGCATCTCGCCCGACGAATTGGTTCGCCATGAGGTCAAAGTGGGCGAAAGTGTGCGTCCAATAGCCGATACCTTCGGTGGGTTTGATTTTAAGCCGGGAGCTTAGATTGCGAATGTGGTAAGTACTCTACAACCCAGCGGCAGAGTATCTTCGGCCATAGATGTTTCTCAATTCCCTTTGCGCGCAACGCCGTAGCCCCCGAGAAAACCAAGTAACAAGCCAAGCACACCCGAAACTATCCCGATACCCTCGGTCGTGTTTCCCTGAAACAGAAATACTATCCCGGTTATCAGAATAACTAATACGACAAGACCCAGGAAGGCAAGAATGCCGTTATCCTTAGCTTCCCGTTTGACGGCGAGTCTGAAAAGATAATCCGTGTTCTTTTCCTGAAGTTCATATCCTTTCATAGATTCAGCATGAATCTTTTCAGCGATATCTTTGGTCGCTTCGATTTGCAGACTCAAAATTGCTGGATCTGTCTTCTCAACGTGGACAGACGTGAATGTGGCCGACAATTGAGCCAGAGCAGGGTTATAAGCAGGCCATTGTGCTCCTTGAGCAGACGGCAATGCTGATGACCCGGAAAGAGCGGGGACATTTGCACTGGCAGTAGCGGGCGTCGATGTGCCCGGGTTCTTCGCCCCAGGCATTGGTTCTTCCTTTTCATCTTGCTTCATATCATACCTCCAAGACTATTTCTGGCAATCACCTCCAATATAACAAATTGGATGTGCAGGAACATCATCCAAAGTCTCAAAAAACGAATCAAGATACACTCGCTGGGGAGTGACTTTGGCAAGAGTTTTCACATGCTTCACTAAACCATGCGTCGATAAGGGCTTCAACAAGTTGCGCATAACCACTCAAGTCCCCAATCATCGCGTCATTGGCCTCGAAGACAATTTGAATTTGCTCTGATTTTTCGGAATTGGTTGCCTTTCGAGCGAAATCGTGCCCTTCCCTCTACCCTACCCGCCGGTAGCTATAAGTCAGAAGCACGAAATCACCATGTCGGATCAGTGCTGTGTCCGACCTCCGGCATTTCTTGGGTCTACGTACTCCACATTACAATAGTCCGGCTCCTCTCCCCAATCAAAAAGGCCACCCGCTTTCGCAGATGGCCCTTCTTGACTCTCCCACTTCGAGCCAATACAACCGTGCGAAGCTCCAAGACTCAGTGTGCCGTTGAAGTACCCACGAAATGGCATGGTCACCAGGCGTCACTTGCCATTGAGGCAATCGACACTTATTATGGTGTTGTTTATAATGAATGTCCGTTTCAGGTCAAGCATACGCGATGATGACGCCAATGTGACAGATTTAAAGAGAAGAAGTCTTACCAACCGCTTCGACTATGGGCTACTACAAGTTTAGTGATCAAATTAGGTCGTGCACCTCCTGGACAGACGCGCGAACCCATTTTCTCGCCATATCGGAACAGGAACGCGGGCGCTTCTTTGAAGAGTTAGTGAAACTCTTCCTACTTGTCGACCCCCAGTACGCTACACTTCTATCTGACGTTTGGCTCTTGGAAGAAGTGCCCATTTCCGTTGCACAGGAATTGCGTCTTCCCGATGGGGATCGAGGAATAGATATCATTTGCAGAACGAGAGAGAACGAATATTGGGCGGTTCAATGCAAGTACCGATCTGACGAAGACCAGGCGTTGACTTGGGATGAACTTGCTACTTTTTCAGGGTTGGCATTTGGAGTCTGTTCCAACATCTCGTTCGGGCTGATATGCACTACAGCAGAAAGAGTAACTGCCATCTTGTCAAACCTGCCAAATGTGGGTTTTTGCGCAGGAGACATTTGGCGTTCTCTTGACGACGTGTTCTTCTCCCTCGCGCGCGATACGATTGGTGGAACTCCATCGTTGCCGCGAGCGCTAACGCCGCGTCCTCATCAAATCCGGGCGATGAACAACGCCTTAAGGCACTACGTAGCCGACGGCCAGGCACGAGGTAAAATGATACAACCTTGTGGCACCGGGAAGAGCCTAACTTCCTACTGGATCGCTGAAAAGCTTGAGTCAAAGCGTACTTTGGTAATCGTTCCAAGCTTGGCATTGATCCGACAGACGCTTCGGGTTTGGCTAACCGAATCGTATGCGAAGCAAAGAACGATCGCATGGTTATGCGTCTGTAGTGATGAATCCGCTGGGGACCCAGCCCGCGACGACTCCGTTGTGTATACACACGACATCGGCGTTCCCTGCTACTCAAGAACGGCTGACATCGCAAATTGGCTCAAATTGCACTCCCAGCACGAGCATGTCATAGTGTTCTGCACATATCAGAGTGGCAAAGCACTTGCTCGGGCGGCCCGGGATTTTGCCTTTGATTTCGGAGTCTTTGATGAGGCCCACAAGACTGTTGGCCGATCTGGTAAATTGTTTTCTCACCTCTTATCGAACGAAAACCTGTTGATCAATCGACGGCTATTCATGACCGCCACTGAACGACGTTACACGGGGGCGGACAATACTATTCTGAGCATGGATGATCCCGCCTTATACGGGGAGACATTTGAGATGCTAAGTTTCAAACATGCCCTCGAAGAGTCGCCTCCAATATTGACCGACTATAGAGTGGTGGTGATAGCAGTAGAGGCTACTGAGGTGGAGCGTCTTATTCGGTCCAACCAGTTTGTGTACTTAGCAAACACGGATGACGAGCATGCTGTTGAGGCCCGCTCTATAGCTTCATTGATTTCACTGAGAAAAGCGATGTCGAAGTATGACTGTTCTCACGCGATAACCTTTCATCGTAGCATTAGAGGGGCCCAACGATTTCAGTCGCTAAACGCCGTGTACGCCGATATCGTCGATGATGGCATAGACGTCTCTGCATTTCATGTGTCTGGTCGAGTGGCGATGGCCAAACGGGAACGCATCATAAGTGATTTCCTGGCATCCCCGCAGAGCTATATCAGTAATGCGAGATGCCTCAGTGAAGGAGTGGACATTCCGAAGGTTGACTCTGTTCTTTTTGTGGATCCGCGCAAGAGCACAGTTGACATCGTTCAGGCATTAGGGCGGGCGTTGCGACCGTTCAAAGGTAAGGCAGTTGGCCATGTAATAGTCCCGGTGATTGTAAAGAAAGGTCAACGTCTTCAAGATCTCGAGAACGATTCAGACTTTCAGGAAGTAATTAGTGTATTGAGAGCGCTGGCCTCTCAGGATGATCGCATTATTGACTACTTTAGGCCTGCTCCACAGAAAGCAAACAAGAGCAATCCGATAGTTGAATACAATATCGAGCCACATATTACGCAGGAAATCCACTTGCACGAGTTCTTGCGAGCTGTAGACACAATCTGCTGGGATAAACTGGGGAGACTCGCATGGCGACCGTTCGAAGATGCCCGCGAATTTGCAAGATCGCTCAATTTGTCGGGATTGACTCACTGGAGGACCTATACGAGAGAAGGTCTCCCTGGAAAACCGAAGCTACCCGCAGATATCCCCTCCAGCCCCTGGTTAGTCTACGCCAACAGAGGGTGGCTACACATAAAAGACTGGTTGGGGCGAACTGGGAAGCCTAAGCGTCCGTCTTCCTGGAAGCAAGAATGGCGAAGTTTCAGCGAAGCTCGCGAATTTGCCAGAAAACTCGGATTATCCAGAGGGAAAGATTGGACACTATACGCCTCGGGTTTGCTCTCCGACCTCCCCCCATTGCCTCCTGATATTCCTGCCATACCAGGCAAAGTTTACGCCGAAGATGGATGGCAGGGAATCAGGGATTGGCTTGGAGTCATAGGCAAGCAGAGCAGGAGTGGCTACAGCCACAAGAGCTGGCGATCCTTTGAAGAAGCGCGTGCTTTCGCGCACACGTTAGGACTCAGGGGGGTAAAGGAGTGGCGGGATTACTGTAACGGGGAGAGGCCCGACCTTCCCTCTCTTCCGAATGACATTCCCATTACTCCCACGATCATCTATGACAATCAGGGTTGGAAAGGGTGGCCTGACTTTCTTGGGCCCAAGTGGCGACCATTTGAAGAGGCACGTGCCTTTGTGCATACGTTGGGACTCAGGTTGGGTACGGAGTGGCGGGATTACTGTAACGGGGAGAGGCCCGACCTTCCCTCAATTCCAGGGGATATTCCGATGACTCCAAATAGTGTATACATCTACCAGAGTTGGAAAGGGTGGCCTGACTTTCTTGGGCCCAAGTGGCGACCATTTGAAGAGGCACGTGCCTTTGTGCATACGCTGGGACTCGGTCGGTTCAAGGAGTGGCAGGACTATTGCAACGGGGAGAGACCCGACCTTCCGCCACGGCCAAGAGACATTCCCGTTAGTCCCGGTTCCGTCTATGAGGACCAGGGTTGGAATGGCTGGGCTGACTTTCTGGGGCATAAATGGCGATCTTTTGAAGAAGCGCGTGCCTTCGCGCACACGTTAGGACTCAGGGGGGTAAAGGAGTGGCGGGATTACTGTAACGGGGAGAGGCCCGACCTTCCCTCAATTCCAGGGGATATTCCGATGACTCCAATTAGTGTATACATCTACCAAGGTTGGAAGGGAATGGCGGACTGGCTTGGTTACATGGGTGAAACGATTTCTGAAGCATCCCCTAATGTCACATCCAAAGAGCTACCGATTCCCTTGACGGATTCCGGTGGAAATGTAGGAGATTCGATTTCAGTATCACACTCAAGAACTGCTACATTTGGAGAGTCATTTCGATCTTTTCAAGAGGCACGTCAGTTTTCCAGGTCACTTGGACTTAAGTCAAGACAGCAGTGGCCACGCTACTGCAAAGGACGGATACCGGAACTTCCACCATTGCCTCGGGACATTCCTTGGCATCCAATGGACACTTACGTTCACGAATGGGTGAGCATGGACGATTGGCTGGGAATCGAAAAGTGACAACTGAGGCGCCGACGACGTTGGTTACCCGGCAAACCCCCAACCATCAACGCTCATTGCGACTAATTCAATAACTGAACTCCAGCACCATCAGGTTTTCTTGCAGATTCTGTTCGATTCCGACCTCCGGCATTCTTTTACCGACACAAAATCTCACCAAGTAGTTATTCGTCACTCCGGGATGACAGCGGTTCAAAACCGACTACCTCGCCGGCCGATTTCTCTGATCTAACCAACAGCACCGCCTTGACCACAAGAAAAATCGCTAATGTGACCAAAGCCGAAGCGGCAATGCCGTTGACCATGTTTACCGCGCGCCCTTCGATAGCCGCAAAATTGGCCACCGCCAACCTTATCAAAGCCCAAAGCGTGATCGTGAGAACAAATAACATTGGCAAGAGCGTGAAGGCGATTCGACGGCGTGCCCGATAGAGCCATGTTGTAATACTTAAAAGAGTCAGTGCGGCTAAGAGCTGGTTTGACGCTCCAAACAATGTCCAAAAACTGCGCCACCCTCGCTCCATCGACATCGATACGAAATATACTGGTAAGGCGACTGTGACAAGCGTACCGATAAATGCGCCAAGCCTCCCTTTCCATCCCAGCAACTCCTGCACAATGTAACGCCCCAGTCGGGTGCAAACATCGAGAGTATCAAAGACAAAAGTCGAAAACGCCATTGCCCCGAAAGTTATGGCAAACGGGAGATTTTCTTGGCCGATAATTAAGGCCAAAAAATTCCCCAACCCATTGCCGTAAATAGTCGCCGGACTCAGTCCTTTGAGGTCGCCTACACTGAGTATCATTATCGTTACCAGCGAAATGAACGCCACGAGTCCCTCCGCCAGCATCGCACCGTAGCCGATTGGATGAATATGTGATTCTCGGTCGATTTGTCGTGATGTAGTTCCGGAACAAACCAGACCATGAAATCCAGAGCAAGCGCCACAGGCGATCGAGACAAATAGAAATGGAAACAGTGAACCCGCCATTCCCTCTGCTTGAAATGTGGTGAATGCCGGTTGTTTGATTTCGTAGCCACCGAAGAAAATTCCGAACAACCCAAGAGCAAGTGCCAAATAAAGAACGAAACCCCCGAGAAAGCCGCGCGGTTGTAACAGCGACCAGACTGGAACTACCGACGCCACCGCGCAATAGGCCAAAATAAGAAGCCCCCACGTCGTGATATCGAACAACAATAGGTGCGAGATTGTGGTTCCCAGCCAAACCACTGCAAGTGTGGCGGGAACGAAAATAATAGCCAATAGCCAAGTCGGCGGTTTCAAAAACTTCTGAACAAAACCCATCACAACTGCCAGCAGTAAATACATGATGCTGGCGGCGGCCACTGCACCGCCGGGATGAAAGTCAGTCGTAATTCCCTGTAGCTCTTCCGGAGCTGTCGCGAAACTAGCCGATACCATCGCGGTGAAAGCGACTGTGACATATACCAGTGTAATCCAGATGAAAATCAAAATGGCAACGCCCGCCTTGGGGCCGAGATGCTCGCGGGTAATATCGGCTATCGAGCCGGCTTTATGACGAACTGATGCCGCCAAACTTGAAAAATCATGTACCGCCCCAATCAGAACTACTCCAAGCCCGATCCAAAGCAGACACGGCAACCAGCCGAACGCTTGGCAGGCAATGATCGGACCCGCGATTGGACCGGCGGCGGCTATGGCGGAGAAATGCTGTGGAAACAGGTAGAATTTATTTGTCGGAACAAAGTCGATACCGTCATGGAACTGATGAGCCGGAGTAACGCGACGGTCATCGAGACTAAACTGTCGGGCCACCCAACGCCCGTAAAAGCGATACGCCAGCGTTAAGAGCGTCAGAAATGCAACTGCCAGCAAGATCAAAGCCATGGTTTATCTCCTGTATGACCACCAGTCTTGGTTGACGGTGAATAAATGTATAGTAACTGTTATGACGTACCGAAGCCATTTTGAATTCTGTCGATCATGTATCGATTCAGACTTCCTGCATTCACTTAAGCAACAAGATCACTAATTTCACCTACTCCATACGTGGCACTCGCCTTCCTTGTCCCCTGTCAACCGGCAAATTGTGGACTGCCTACGAATTTATTCTCTTGTAATCAAAAAAATCAACGGCCACCCTCTTTCGAAGGTGACCGTTGTCGTCACATGACCTGATTCTCAGTTCGCGTTCACTGGCACGGAGGCAGTGCCGTCATACTGATATACAGGTTATCAATCAGTTGTGTCAAATCAGCGATATCGACTCCTCCCGAGTTATCGAGATCAGCCGACTGATCGCAACAGAGCGGAGTGAGCGTGATATACAGATTGTCGATCAGAGCCGACAGATCTGAAATATCAACGCCTCCTATCTCGTCGCAGTCAACGTTGCCAACCGAGCCGACACAGCATTGGACACCATCGCGGAAGCCAGAGCACGGTACACCGTTACCGGAATACGTGCCGCCAGAGAGATCGCATTTGAGCTGGGTCGTCATAATGCAGGTACCGTCAGGCAGACAGCAACACCCTTCGGGTTGAGTGGTCGGGCAAGTGGTTGGAGTGCATGGAATACCCGGACCTGAGAAAGTACCGCCGACAGCATGGCAATCAGCCGCGGTCGACTGGATACATCCACCGCCATTCGGCAGACAGCAGGCTCCGCCCTGACCGACAGGTTCGCAGGTTGTAGCGGTGCAAGGGATGCCATCACCCTTGTATATGCCGCCAAGTTGATTGCAATCGTCCTGTGGCATGACAATACATCCGCCGCTAGGTAGACAGCAAGCGCCTTTGATCTTCTTGCACGGATTTGGTGTGCATGAAGTGCCATTACCCTGCCATGCGCCGTGAGCCAGTTTGCATTCGGCGGCGGTTATCATAACACAGGTACCGTTCTGGAGGCAACACGCTCCTTTGCTCGGAGGCGGGCAATGAATGGTCGCGCAACTGGAGCCGGGACCATACCACTTACCCTGCTTGTGCTGGCAGTTAAGAAGAGTCGTTGATATGCAGGTTCCGTCAGGCAGGCAACAGCCGCCTTCTTGAGGCTTCGGACACAGAGTCGGAGTACAAGCCGAGCCGGCGCCAAACCACCAGCCATGAAGCACACTGCAACTGTCTTTGGTCAACTGAACACAGCTACCGTTGGGCAGACAGCAGGCACCACTTTGATGTTGTGGACAAACGACCGTCGCGCAATTGCTACCGGCGCCATTGTAGACACCGTGCTTCTGTTCGCACTGCAACGGTGTGGCCTGAATACAGGTACCGTCGGGCAGACAGCAGGCGCCGCTCTGATCGTTGGGGCAAGGCGTCCCTGCTATACAGGAAGTATTATTGCCGCCGTAGATACCACTCAAATCCTTACATTTCTGAGCAGTCGTTGTAACGCAAAGTCCATTGGGCAGACAACACGCGCCTATCGGATCGCCACAAGAGGTGGGTGGCAGACAGGATGTGCCATCGCCTAGATAGATGCCACCGGAATGCACGCAGAGATCTTTAAGAGTCTCAACGCATTGTCCCGAGGGCAGACAGCAGGCGCCCTTTTGAGGCGGCGGGCAGTCGGCGTTGGCACAAGTGATATTATCACCTTGATAGATGCCATTGTGCTTAATGCAGTCAAGTTTAGTTGCGATAACACAGTTGCCAGTCGGCAGACAACAGGCCCCAACCTGCGAACCTGAGCAAATATCAGGCGAACATGGGACGTTATCGCCCTTATAGATGCCATTTTGCTGGGCGCACTGGGCGGCGGTCAGCATCTGACAGCCCGCTCCCGGAATACAACATGCGCCGCGAGGAGGGAAGCAGTTCACGGTCGAACACGGAACTCCGTCACCGAAATAATGACCACCAAGAAGTTTACACTCATCGGCAGTCATTTCGACACAGGTAATCCCGGCCGCCCCCTGAATACAGCAGGCCCCTTTAGGAACTCCGCCACACTGAGCACTAGCGCAAGGAACATTGTCTCCCTTATATACGCCGCCGTGAGACACACAGTCAGCGGCAGTCGCGATAACGCAATTGCCGTTTGGCAAACAGCAGGCGCCACGCGGAGTGGTGCCGACACAATTGATCGCTGTACACGGAACTCCGACGCCGCCGAAGATACCGCCGATGTCCTGACATTTTGTCTGAGTCGTGTACACACACTGACCGGTCGGCAGACAGCAGGCGCCTTCGCCTGTAGTTCCGCATAAGGTCTGGCTACACGGAACGTAATCGCCCTTGTAGATTCCGCCGTGCTGGGCACACTGGGCGGCGGTTATCATTACACAGCCACCGGAAGGCAGGCAACAAGCTCCTCTGGGCGGAGAACACGGGTCAGGCGAACAAGTTGCTCCGTCGCCCATGTACACGCCACCGTGCGATTGGCAACTTGCCGCAGTCATAATTTGACATGGGATGCCCGGAATACAACAAGCTCCGGTAGGTGGAACGCATGGATTTGGAGTACAACTTGTCCCATCGCCCATGTATGTGCCACTAGCTGTAGCGCAGTCAGCGGCAGTGAGAATTTGACATATCGGGCCAGCGGCACCTTGGGTACAGCACGCGCCTTTTGGAGTGCACGGATTAGGCGTACAGCTTGATCCATCGCCAAAATATACACCGCCGGCCGTCTGGCAGGCCGCCGCAGTCAACTGCTGGCAGGCCGTTCCCGGAACACAACATGCCCCAAGGGGCAGTCCCCCGTTGGTGATTACGAAAGAAAGATCAAGTGACGCCGGCCTCTTAGGCAGACACTCGTGGGTAATTAGTCCCTCAAATATAAAATTTCTACCACGCACATCGAACGAAACCCATTCCGGGTTGTAGTTGGGAATTACATAGTCAAAAGCGTAGATACCGGAGGGATCTGTTCCCGTATGAACGATATGCCGCCCTATATACTGGGCTTCATCTTCACCCGGTAACGGTGGCCGCCGCTCGCCCGTTGGCGGGTTGCCGGTAAGAGACCAAATGTCAGTTGACCAGTTTATCGCAATTTCAATTGACGACGGAAGTGGCTGTTGAAATGGAATCAGCTTGAATTCGACATGGATTTTCTTGAAACGGGCTGTGTCATACGGGTGGTCGTAAAACCAGATATTGATCCATTGGCTGGGATATGTGTACCATCCCTGACCATATGCGTTTGAACCGGCGCCCCCGGCAAACAAACCATTCGGGTCGACAACCACGTTACAATTATTCGTTATTGGCGGCGGGGTGGGTTCATACATTTCAGTCCACGAAGTCGGCGACGCGCTTCCTTGCGCCAAGCGAATTGTAGCCGTTGTCGAACCTGAGTGCCCGGCTAACGGCCCACCCGGTGCTCCAACAAAATCGATGCGATAAGTTATATCAAAAAAGCTCTCAACTTGCCAATCCCCTGGCTGGCGGGTAAGCGTTGTGTGGCCCGGACTGGGCATTCCGAAGTCGGTGCCGGCTGTGATTCTCAAGAGGTCGAAGTCGGGGTCACCTATCGGAAGTTGCCCTTGTTTTCGGAACATATCAGTATCGAAAGACTGTGGAGAAGTTCCGGTGACTCTCGGTCCCTGATCGGTCTCGCACTGCACCGGAATGACTACATCGCGGACATAGCCGCTCAATGAGCCAGTACCCATCATGTGCCATCTCAGCTCCATTTGGGACAGAGAACGAGTACCTCCCAGATTCCCGCCTGGATTCTCGCTTGTTAATGAGAGCGCAACCAGTTCCGTTTCAACCCTGATCTCGTCTCCCGGATTGAGGCCATCGCGGATTATCATCACTTCGTTGTCAGGTAAATATGTACACATCGACGGCTGACTTGCGGTACCAGTTCCGTTGTCCGGAGAAACGCAGATAGTCCCGGCAGGAATGGTTCCCCACACCGCATCATCATTCCAGTGATTCTTTGTGGACTTCCAGCCCCATTCGGTCAAAACAGGTCCCTGCTCAACATCAGCAGATATACCAAGCCAGTAAACTTTCCCTGAGTCCTGGTGAAACATCTGCGGTGATGTCAAAAAGATGTTGTACTGGAAGTAAGTCTGATGGTCATTGGGAATAACCAAATTGGTGGCGGGATCCCACCATCCCTCCATCGTCGGAGAAGTTATCGGCTTGGCGACATAGTTCGGTGCAGGAAACCGCTTAATGACCAAACCTGGCCGACTATAAGGTATGCTCGGGCTAGCCGGAATATCCTCGAAAATCACGATGTTAAAATTCTTGATATTCCCCGCGACGCCGCCCTTCCATGACCCCCAGAAATGAAGATCTCTGACTAGCCCTGTTTTGCTACATCGCCAGTCATCGGCCAACATGACCGGCATCATGGCTTTAACGTCCCAACCCGTCTCGTCAGGCAGTTGCGGGTAGTGCATCTTGTGGCCGTCGACTGGCGCCCAGTCTGCCATAACGGGTAGTGGCGAAAACACCACCGAGAGCGTTAAGACTAACTGAGCGATCGTACAGCAAATCGCCTTTTTTGTCATGTGAACTCCTTTAATTATGAAGTTTCGTGTTTGGATTATTTGCTTGTGAACAGAATGAACTATTTACCTCACATAGCCCGATGCATGTATTTGCATCAGTGCGCTGGTATTATACGATAGACTTTTGTTCAGAAATCCGCAGTTATAAGCGGTGTTGAACGAGATGCGTGTGCTCTGCGAATTACATGAGAATTAACATAACCGAGACCAATTCTGTCAAGTACTTTGTTGCTGTGTGGCCAACTATTTTGGGGGGCATGTTGCGTGTGAATCACACAGTCGGCGTCCCGGAGTGGACATTCTGACTTGTCCAAATTTGGAATGGAACAGATTACAAGTTTAGACAATTTGCGTTAAGACAAGTAACTATTAATCCAGCTCATGGGATTGGTAATTCCACGTTCAACGAAACGGAACTATGCCGTAAATTCGCCGTTACCACGCAAGAGGTTAGACCATATTTGAGAGACCGAAATTATCTCATTTAAGCTTAGTTTTTAATAGTAAAACTGCCGATAATGAGTAGAAGGTAAAAGACAATTGGGCAGACCCAACGCGATTGCGACATTATGAGGAATATTGAGTGATTGAAGCACCCACCAAAGAGCTACCTGAGGTTATCGTGACCGAACCATCAACAACGCGAAATAGAGCGATACTTTTGACCTCTATCTACTTCGTTACGTTCGCTGTTTTGGGTTGGTTTGTCTTTGACGGGTACTCCTATTATATGACGCCATATGCCGAGCGCCCGCATCACGAGGGATACCGTGAGTTTCGCCCAGCGGGATCCGCAGGTTTGGCTTATGGAATTGCCGGCGCTACGATGATGATCCTCATGCTGATTTACACCGTTCGCAAGCGTACTCGCTGGCTGGGTCGCAAGTTGCCTCTTCGCTATCTGCTTGATTATCACATCTATTTTGGCGTGATCGGTCCCCTATTAATTGTTTTGCACACATCGTTCAAGGTCCAGGGTCTAGTGGCGGTCGGTTTCTGGTCAATGGTGGCAGTGGCTGTAAGCGGATACTTCGGTCGATACCTATATTCACAAATCCCTCATAACATGATGGGTAACGAGCTGTCTCTTAAACAAATCGAACGAACCAATAAAGAAATGACCGAGGAACTTCGCCGGAGATTTCATCTCGAAGACGCCATACTTACCCGAATTGATCAGCTTTTTGACTCGACTCTCATCCATCGCCATAAGGGAGCTTTCGCTTCGGTAGGGTCGTTAATGATCGATGATATCCTGCGTCCGATTATGCGCCGCCGCCTGCGACGAACACTCGCGTCCATTATTGTACTTCCCGGAAAGCAAGGGCGTGATTTCTTCGAATTATCATTTCGCCGCGCGATTCTTCACCGGCGAATGGCGCTTCTGGCGCAAGTACAGAGATTATTTCACCATTGGTATGTCATACACAAACCGTTTGCGATTGTGATGTATATCATCATGGGAATTCACATCGGCGTGGCGCTATGGACAGGATATGGGTGGTTCTAACGGTTATGTCATCAAAATTGCCGCGCGCAAACAGGCACAATATCATCGTAATGTTGCTTATGCTGATCGGCATCAACAGCTCCGCGCAGATTTCGCCGGGAAAGCTACACCGCTCGCACGCCTTTCTTGAAGGCGTGCAGAACTGTAGCGAGTGCCATGGAACTGATCGTAAACTTGTTGCCGAAAAATGTCTCGCCTGTCACCGGCTCATCAAGAGCGGTTTGGATAACCGTACCGGACTCCATGGTAGCCAGGGATATCAGCAGTGTCAAACGTGCCACGTAGAGCATCATGGGCGCGACTTTGCTCTTATTTACTGGAAGGACGGCCAAAAAACTTTCAATCATTCACTCACGGGTTTCACTCTCGATGGAAAACATATCGGCGAAGACTGTCGCCGCTGTCATATTCGCAAATTTATTGTCGACACTGCCCTCTTAGCCCAAGATAAAACCAACCCGGACAGTACATATATGGGACTTGCTCGAACCTGCTCAAGTTGCCACAGCGACGAACACCGCGGCCAGATTACTGCCGCCTGTTCGGATTGCCATTCAACAGCCGAATGGAAACCAGCAAAGGGGTTTGATCACGCCCGCACGAGATATCAACTAAGTGGAAAACATGTTGAAGTCCCCTGTGTCAAATGCCACGCCCAGATAGTCGATCACCGCTCGCCGACAGACTCGAGTTATTCAAAATTCACCGGCCTGCGCTACCAGCAATGCACCGAATGTCACACCGATGTTCACAAAGGGAAGCTCGGCGACGATTGTAAAAATTGCCACTCATCTGGTGGATGGCACGTAACCGACAAGGCAAAGTTCGACCACGACAAGACAAAATATCCTCTCGTAGGCAAACATGCAAAGGTAACCTGCAACAACTGTCATTCACCTGGAAAAGTGCGCAAGACTCTGAAATTCGCGGTTTGTCAGGATTGTCATACAGATTTCCATAAAGGCGAATTTGCCAAACGTGGGTCTAAAGGTGCCTGCGAAGAATGCCACACGGTGAACGGAAATGTCCCTGCGAAGTTCCTGTGGGCACAGCACGATTCGTCGGCCTACCCCTTGCGTGGGGCGCATCGGGCGGTCTCCTGCGATGCTTGCCACCGGAGCAAACAACCCAAGTCGGGCACGGTAGCATTCCAATTCCGCTTCAAAACAACACAGTGCCTTGCCTGCCATAGCGACCCTCACCGTGGCGAAGTCAAAAAGCTCGTCGACGAGAAGGGATGCGAATTCTGTCATGTCATCGATTCATGGAGAGTGGTGTCTTTTGATCATGCCAAGACCAAATTCGCTCTCGAAGGAAAGCACAAGGCAGTCAACTGCCAAAAGTGCCATACCGGCAAATCGCGCAAAACCGGTCAGACAATTTTTACTATGGTTGGAGCAAAAACTGAGTGTCAGGCCTGCCATACGGATATTCACAAAGGACAATTTGCAAAAAAGAAATCCAGCGTGACCGATTGCGCTTCCTGTCATACGCCTGAAAATTGGAAGGCCCCGAAGTTTGATCACAATGCGGCTTCACGATTCAAACTCGACGGCGCTCATAAGAATGTTCCGTGTAATTTGTGCCATAAACCAACTCAAAAAGACGGTAAGCAGTATTTCGCTTACAAGCCACTTGATATTACTTGTGTCTCGTGTCACGGCAGTGGCATCCCTACTGTTAAGGAGAAGAAATCATGAGGAAGTTAATTATTGCAACCATCGTCGCCATCGTCGCAACTACGGGCTTGCTACTTGGCCAAGGGTCACAGAATCCCCACGGAAAGCTCAAATGGGAGTGTCAGGATTGTCACACGGCTAATTCATGGAAAGAACTCCGGGATTCTATGAACTTCAACCATGAACACGCCGGATTCCATCTGACCGGGGCGCATGAGACAGCGAAGTGTGCCGGTTGTCACAAGACACCGCAATTCAATAAAGTAGGTACCGCCTGTAACGATTGCCATACCGATCAACATCAGGGACAACTTGGCAAAGCATGCGACAAATGTCATACCGTACGCAATTGGCAAGGGCGCAAAGACCTACTCGAAGCTCACGCCCAAAAAGGATTCGCTCTGACCGGTGTCCATGCTGTGGCCGACTGCGAAGCTTGCCACCGCAACCATACCCAGCAGGAATATTCTGGAACCCCGATGGACTGTGTCGGATGCCACGAAGAAGCATTCAATACAGCTTCCAATCCGAGCCATGTCGGCGCTGGATTTACTAACCAGTGCGACCGGTGTCATCATGCCGCGTCGGGCACCTGGGCCAACGCCACCTACCATCACAAAACTTTCCAATTGGTCGGAGCGCACCGCCTCCTTGAATGCGGATCGTGTCATACGCCCATCGGTAGCGCCCTCCCCCTCTATGACGGCAAATCCACCGCCTGCTATAGCTGTCACGAACCTGATTACAAGGGTACGACCAATCCGAATCACACGCAGAACAACTACGACCACAACTGCGCGGTGTGTCACTCTTCGTCGTACTTCGTACCGGCCCAGAACAAACACAACCTGACCGCTTTCCCGCTGAATGGAGCACATTCAGCTCTTGCGGCAACTAGTGACGGTTGTGATCAATGTCATAATAGAAACAACGTGCGCCTCTATGCCGGTACTCCGAAAGATTGCTATGCCTGTCATCAGACCGTCTTTGAGAGCACCACTAACCCCAATCATGTATTAGGGAACTTCAACCATCTTTGCTCGAAGTGTCACACCGAATCCGGATGGACACCATCCACTTTCAGCCATAACAACACCGTGTTTCCGCTGACCGGAGCGCATACTATCGCCGCTTGTATCGCTTGTCATGCGACGACCTACGGTGGTACGCCTACCAACTGCTATGCCTGTCATCAGACGGATTATACGGGCGTGATCAGTCCAAATCATGTGACCGGCAACTTTAATCACAATTGCAACAACTGCCACAGCACAGCGGCATGGCTTCCTTCTTCATTCAATCATAACAACACGGCTTTTCCGTTGACCGGAGCGCATACTATCGCCGCTTGCATCGCCTGTCACGCGACGACCTACGGTGGTACGCCTACCAACTGCTATGCCTGTCATCAGACGGACTTCGCGGGTGTGATTGACCCTAACCACGTGACCAATAACTTTGATCATGTTTGCACTACTTGCCACACTACAACGGCCTGGATTCCTTCTTCATTCAAACATAACAGCACGGCGTTTCCGTTGACCGGCGCACATACAATTGCCCCGTGTATTGCCTGTCACGCGACTGGCTATGCCGGAACTTCCTCGGCCTGTTATAGTTGTCATCAGACGGATTTCGCGGGCGTGGTCGATCCTAATCACGTGACCAATAACTTTAGCCACGTTTGTAGCTCCTGTCACAGCACAACTGCTTGGGTACCTTCTTCATTCAACCACGCTGGAACTGCTTTCCCGCTGACCGGCGCCCACACGGCCGCCACATGCGTTGCCTGCCACGCTACTGGGTACACGAACACCCCTACAACCTGTGTGTCGTGCCACCAGACTGACTACACTGGTACGACTACTCCTAACCACGCGGCCGCTAATTTTCCGAACACCTGCCAGACCTGCCACACTACGACCGCATGGACTCCATCAACATGGAATCACGAAACCTATTTCCCGATCAAGACAGGAACGCATGCTTCCGTGTGGAGTTCCTGCGCCACTTGCCATAATGTCCCATCGAACTATGCGGCATTTGAGTGCATAAACTGCCACACGCACTCCAGAGCCAACACCGATGGCCGACACGCAGGTGAGAATGGCTATCAATATCTGAGCACCGCCTGTTACAGATGTCACCCACGGGGAAGAGCTTAATGAACACTCGACTCGCCAACATTACAATCATAGCAATCTTGGCTTTTACCACTTCCGGAGTAGCCAAGAAAAGAGATTTCGTCGTGCGATACCTATCTGTCGAACATGTATATCTAGACGGGGGCTCGGCCGATGGATTGACCGTCGGGCATCGCATACTGTTTTCGAAGAATAACGGATGTACTACTGAACTTGAGGTTGTCTTTGTGTCCGAAAATTCGGCATCGTGTATTACGATCGCCGCCGACACTTGCGCAATTGCTGTAGGAGATCGAGTGACGCCACTCTCCCCTCTTATGATGGATACAACCGCCGCTTTGGATGATTCCACAAATGAGACCGCGCTATCAGACTCAGCGAATGTGAGTCCTCAAAAACCAAAATCCTTCGCCCTACCTACTCCCCCGCAATTGACCGGGAGCGCGGCGCTCCTATTGTACTTATGGAGCGATCAGGGCCAGTCCAATCTCGACTTCACGCAGGCAACTGCCCGAGTCAATATGAAGGCGCGGCGGCTGTTTAATCGGGACATCACTCTTAATCTGCGAACGCGCGGTCGATACGATAAGCGGCGGCGGGCCTACAACTCCCGCGTAGAGCAGGACACATGGGACAACAGAATTTGGGAAATGTCTCTAACTTACGATAATCCCCATTCTCCCTTTTATGTTTCTGCCGGGCGGATTCTACCACGACGCGTCGCAGGCGTCGGATACCTTGACGGTCTGCTCGTCGAACGTCGATTGAAGGAGCGTACACATCTTGGCCTTTTTGCAGGCTCTCGCCCTCGTTGGGCATTCGATGTCGCCACCGCCGCGCTTCAAAGGGGAGGCGGGTATATTACCTATATGACAGGCGAACCTGGAAAGTCCTATCTGGAACAGACCGTGGCTGGAATCGGTGAGTATCACGGAATTAATGTCAGCCGCGAACTGCTCTCTCTGCAAGGGAGATATGACCACGCCGGTCGATGGGGCGCCTATCACACCACTGAAATAGATTTCAATCGAAGTTGGCGTAAAGAAAAAGCCGGCACGTTGTTCACTCTTACAAGCGTCTATCTCGGAGGATGGTATCGAATTACTCCACATGTTCGAGCCAATTTCAGCTATGACAACAGGGTGAATTACTGGTCGTATGAAACCAGAAACACAATTGACAGTTTGTTTGATGATCACCTGCGACAAGGAGCCAGGGGGCAAATTGATATTACCTGGCCCACACATGTTAATAGTTCGCTTAGTTACGGCATAAGAAATCGACAAGGTGATGCCTATCCGACTGCTTCATACTCGATTAGTGTGCATAAATCGGAACTTTGGCGAAATACGTCTCATGCTTTTTTCCAGTACTCTGGATTCAATGGGCCTCAAGAACACGGCTACAATTACTCCGCCCGGCTTTCTGATTTTGTAATGGGTCATCTTCTGGTAGAAATTGCGTACGGTGTGTATAGTTATAGCGCCGACGCGGATATTTCTCATCGCACCAGCTCTTCTTACGAAATCACCGGTCAAGCTGACCTTGGGCGCCGGTATTTCATCAACACGACAATACAGCTGAACAGCGGCGATGATATTGACGGTCTGCGGCTCCAGTCAGAAATCGGCTGGAGATTTTAATTGACAAGGATTGTCGAAAGATAGCGTATAACCTATATGGAACAACTCTTGGTATGGATGGGTGTCACCGCTCTTGTATTAGCCATTTTCGTGCCGTATTTCATCTCTCATCGCCGACAACTGTTCGCAACGGCTGAACGGCGGAAAGAAGCTCACGAATTGGGTATTCATAAGCCCAAGGCGCAATTCCCGATGATTGATCGTTCCAAATGTATCGGTTGCGGGAGTTGTGTGTTGGCTTGTCCGGAGGGCGATGTCATTGGAGTTGTTTGGGGCACAGCCGAAGTCATCAACGGCATGCGATGCATCGGTCATGGATTTTGCGAAAAAGTCTGTCCGGTGGGGGCACTGAAAGTCGGCATGGGTGATATCACGAGCCGACCGGACATCCCTATTCTATCCCCGGTCAACGAAACTACGGTTCCAGGGATGTTTATCGCCGGTGAACTCGGTGGGTTGTCGTTGATTCGAAATGCCATTGCTCAGGGAAATATGGTTGTTGAGGAGATTACCAAACGCAAAGGGGCTAGTACCAGAAGCGATGAACCCGCAGTTCACAAAGTCCAAACCGGATCCTCCGAACTTAACACTGCGCTGACAAACATCAAAAACGATCTCTCCAAAAACAAGATCACGACCAAAGGCGACATTCTTGATGTCATCATAGTCGGAGCGGGTCCGGCCGGACTCAGCGCCGCGCTAACAGCCATAAAGAATGAGCTCTCCTATATTGTAGTCGATGAAAAGCAGGTAGGAGGCACTATCCTCCATTACCCGCGTCAAAAAGTTGTTATGACACAACCGGTCGAGATTCCATTGTTCGGCTGGCTGACAAAACCCGAATACTCGAAAGAAGTATTGATGGAAACATGGGAGGCGCTTGTTGGTCAATTCAATATGCAAGTTGTTACTGGTACAGGAGTCCAATCGGTTCGCAAGTCCGACGGAATGTTCGAAGTTGCTACCACTTCAAAGTCCTATTATTCGCGACAAGTTGTTCTAGCGATGGGGCGTCGCGGCACACCAAGAAAGCTCGAATGCCCCGGTGAAGAGCTACCCAAAGTCATGTATCAGCTCGTCGACGCTCGTTCGTACACCGACAAGCATATGCTCGTTGTCGGCGGTGGTGATAGTGCGGTCGAGGCAGTCGTAGGTCTTGCGCGACAATCCGGCAATGTCGTATCCGTTTCATATCGCAAGTCGGCATTTTTTCGGGTAAAGAAGAAGAACGAAGACGCCATCAACAAACTGCTCGCTTCTAAAAGCATTTTACCGTTTTTTGATTCCGAGGTCGTCGAAGTACTTCCTGAATCAGTTTTATTAAAGACCAAAGATGGTGTTATCGAAATCCCAAACGACTTTATTATTGTTCAGATTGGCGGTACCCCCCCATTTGAAATGCTCAGAGGCATGGGTATCCAGTTTGGCGGCGACCAAAAGCCGATCAGTTCGCTTACCGCAGTCTGAATCTCGCCTACCTGTTAGATAATAATCAGACAATGACATCTGCCTTGACTAGTTGTCGTAGAGGACACAAGCTCTGGCAGTTTACCTACCAATTTAGCTAACTTTTACTACAAACCACTTGTCAACCACCCCTCAACTGCCTATACTGACCTTAATTACACCGAAACAAACCGAATTCACGAGGCGGACAAATTAATGACTACTCGCCACATATCAGAAGGGCTGATATTAGGTATTGCCCTTGTCTCGTTCCTGACTGTTAGTATTCTCGCACCCCCAGTATTATTCGCGGCTGATATTGCCCCGCAAAGTGACTGGTGCGGCACACAGTCCATTTTCGAAGCGCAGACTCGCGCCCGTGGCGCTGAAACGGCTTCAAATGCCGGGGAGTGCCCTCCCAATGGCGAATGTGATATTCCGAATGTTCGTAACGGATATGTGTCAAGCGGCCGCCTCAAAGTAGTACATCTATTCTTCCAAGTGATGTGTTACGACGACGGCTCTAATCCAGCGGCGTTGGCTTCGGATGTCGCCGCTCAAGTTGATACGTTGAATAGCAACTATTCCCAAACCGGATTCCGCTTTGAATATGACCTGCGTTTTATCAATTCTACCAAGCATCGATTCCTCTTGAGTTTTGCTGATGCCGAACAAATGAAATCCCTGTATGCCGTCGAGCCGGAGAAACAACTCAATATCTTTGTCACTACCAATGCGTTCTGCTTTTGTTCATACGCCACATATCCGTGGAGCCCAGCGGCTCTCACAGCCCGTGGCGGAATTGTCATGACCCGCGAACGATTTTACCCTCAATCGAAGTCGGCCAGTTCGCTTAGTCATGAAGTGGGACATTGCCTCGGATTGTTCCACACTCAACGTGGCGTTACCGAAGTTCCCCTTTGTGGAAGCTGTTATGAGGCCGCCGATGCAACCGATCGCGATTTTTCTGGAGATTTTTGCAGTGATACAGATCCTTCTCCATCTATTACCACCTGTACCCCGACTGAATCAGTAGATAAATGTTCAGGGCGTACATGGAACACGTCCAGCTATCGTAATTACATGGGGTATGCCCCTGACCAATGCCTGTCTGAGTTTTCATCTCAACAGATTGCCCGCATGCACTGTTGGACCGAATCGCACCTTAGTTCAATCACGAGGACCGTAGTCCCCACCGATACCCTTTTTGGGACCGCTCCGTTTACCGCCGATTTTGCCTCTAAATACAACCGTCCGGCGACCCAATGGCGCTGGAATTTTGGCGACGGCAATACCTCCAACGAACAAAGTCCGGTGCATACGTTTACGCGTGCGGGAGTATTTGATATCAGCTGCACAGTTGTCACCGAGAGCGGAGAATTCCCCGTAGATAGTCTGCCGCGTGTGTATGTGACCGGCGACACCTTAACTGTTGCCTCAAAAGTCGCTGACACAAACGAGAGTGCGCGAATTGACATCAGCATAACCAATCGGGTGCCATTGACGCATCTGGTGATTCCTATAAGCTGGGACGGCCCCTTTGGACTCACTTTCGATTCCATCTCCACATCAGGGCTTCGCACCCGCCAGATGACCGTCGAAAACGGCGGAATCTTTCTGACGGACATTCAGCCACAGTTTAACCGGATAACGATTGTAGTCAACGTAGATTCCGCACATTCGATACCGCCCGGTTCAGGCCGGATTCTCAGTTTGTATATCCATACCCCATCGGTAATGTACTCCGGTGATAATGCTATTCAAATAATCGGCTACGATGCCAATTTTCCAACTCTTAGCACTATCCCGGGTGATTACACACCGTATATTGTCAATGGCACTCTATCGCTCGGTTGCTGTGAAGGATTGGTAGGAAATGTCGATGACGACCCCGATGAGAATGTTGACGTGTCCGATCTGTCCCTTCTGGTGTTAAACCTGTTTGTTAATTTTCAACCTCTCCCCTGTTCGCGCGAGGCGAATATCGACAGTGACCCTGACGGCGTGGTGGATATTGCCGATCTAACCCGGCTTATTGATTACCTATATATCAGCTTTGCGCCACCCGCGGCCTGTCAATAGGGTCGTAGCAAGTAGCCACTTCCCCCCAAGTTTCTTCTAATCTCTATAAGTATTCTAGCCGGGTACCCAAAACATTATGGGTACGCATGCATTGCTTTATGAAATACCTTGACAATGTGGGGCGCCTTTGCTTTTTTTGTGCTATACGATATTGCCACCGCATATCGTGACAAATCGACACTACAAATGTCACTGGTAAAACGAATGGTTGGCCGTGCCAAGAGTATAATATTCAACGCAAGGAGGATCGCGTGAAGCGAAATCAACTCATTCTTCTCATTTCGACCCTGCTGCTTGCAGTAATGGCAAGTATGAGCATGGCATCGGACGCAAAACACGCCAGCATTGAAGGGACCTACGAGCTGGTCTCTCGCACCAATATCGACAGCACGGTGCAAACGGCTCCGGACGTGATCGGTCTTCAAACCTTTACGAAGACCCACCGCAATTTCAATGTTGCTTGGAAGGATGCCGCCGGCAAGGTTTTCTCGTATTCCGTAGTTTCCAAATACACACTGACAGACAGCATCTACACAGAAACGAGACTGTACAGTTTCATGAACGACGAGATAGGTGGCACGGGCTTGAAATACCATTTTGATACGAAGACCCTATCATCACCAGTCACATTTGAAAACGGCAAAGTCAGTTTCAAAATGCGGTTTGATCCAGTATCTGTTGTTTTCGAAGGTGATAAGTCAACCGCAACTTCTGTTGCCGGCTTTACCGACTCATGGTTCAAAATCAGATAGTTGATTGCAGTTCCTAACTGCTAATTCTGTACTATCAGAAACTGAAGGTGACCTCACCATGAGGGCCTTCTTAACATTTGTTCCCTGGCTTGTAGGCTGAGCGAATTGACATAGCGCACTTGTAGCACTATCTTCAGCACGTGGTCACACAGACTCGTACTTTCCCTCACAGTTTTGAGACCAGAGTTGAGATGAACTTATTACAAACAATACTGACAGCAACAATTCTCTGGCTTTGTTGCGGGTCTATTTTTGGCTTTGATCGAGTGTTCGATGCCAGAATCGATTACGTAGCGGGTCTCTCTCCCCGTGCGGTTACGACGGCCGATTTCGACGGCGACGGATACGCCGACCTTGCGGTAGCTGACGATTCATCCAATACCGTCATCTTACTCAAAAACAATCAGAATGGCACTTTTTCGCAAGGAGCTAAGTTTGAGGTTGGGAATACTCCCTTGTCGATTACGTCCGCCGATTTTGACGCCAACGGCACAATCGACATTGCCGTGTCTAACCGAGGTTCGCATCAGGTTTCGATCCTGAAAAACCGTGGTAATTGGATATTTGAGCCGCCGGTGAATTACAATGTCGGCCTTCAGCCGACTTTTGTCCTTGCGGTAGACTTTGATGTCAATGGCACAGTCGATTTGATAACAGCCGACGATAACTCCCGAAGCGCTACCGTTCTCAAAAACAACGGTGACGGCACATTTGCTTCACTTGTCAGCTACTGGATCGGGTATGGTGCTCAAGCTATTCAATCTGCCGATGTAAATAGCGACGGCTACCCTGATTTGGTAGCGGCGAAGTTTGAGTCAGACAGTGTAACAGTACTCTTCAATACCGGGCATGATAAATTTGAAAGAACATCTAGCTATTCGGTTGGAGCGCACCCTTCGTTTGCGACAGCAACTGACTTGAATGGTGATGAGAAACCAGATTTGATTGTCACCAATTATGGTTCGCGCAATGTCAGTGTTCTTCTAGCCGATTCCTTAGGTGGTTTTCGCTCATGGACGCAGTATGACGCGGGGCGGGGGCCATCATACGCAGTCTTCGCTGAGTTTGACGGCCAAAATGGTTTGGACCTAGCGATAGCAAACGATAGCTCAAACGACTTATCCTTGCTCTTCAATTCTGGAAACGGAACTTTTTCACAACTGCGGCTCCTTGAAGCCGGACTGAATCCTTCGTGCATGGTCGCAGTGGATTTGAACAATGACAGCAAACCCGACCTTGCCGTAACAAACCCCGGATCAAGTGCAGTTTCTGTGTACCTCAACGATTCCACAGGGACATTTACTGCGGATCAGTCTATCAATGTCGGAAGTTTCCCTGTAGCGCTGGTTGCCGCCGATCTCAATAATGACGGATCAATAGACCTTGCCTCCGCTAATGCTGATGCTGGCACGGTCTCGATCCTCAATGGAAATATCAGTGGCAATTTTGTCAAAACAACAGAAATTGGCACGCTACCAAATCCCCGCGGCCTCTGTTCGGTTGACCTTAACAATGATGGCAAAATAGAGCTTATACTTACTAGCTTCGCCAACAATAGTGTAGAAGTACTCAATAATCTTGGGGGTGGCAAATTCGCACCCTCTATTCAGATTCCTGTTGGTTCTTCTCCCAGAGCGCTTACATCAGCCGATTTCAACGGTGATAAATACCCTGACCTCGCGATTGGGTGCTATGGCGGCGGGAGCATTTTCATCATTGATGGGAATGGATCCGTCAAGCCTACAAACTCACGAAAGTATATTGTCGAAAGCAATCCAAAGGCCCTCTTTCCGTTCGACTTGAATGCCGATGGCTGGCCTGATTTAGCTGTGGCAAACAGCAGGTCCAACTCGATATCGATTTTGAAGAACAGTGGACACGGTATGTTAGAAACACAAACAAGCATTTCAACAGCCGCAGGACCTTCGGGTGTGGCGGTGGCCGACTTCAACGGCGACAGGATTCCGGATCTGGCTATCTCTTTGGAGGGCGCCGATGCCGTGTTAGTACTACGGGGAGACGGCGCGGGACAATTCAGTGAGTCCTCAAATTACACAGTAGGTAGGAACCCCTCTGCAATCACAGCGGCTGACTTTGACGGTGATGGCCATATTGATATTGCGACCGCAAATCGAAAGTCCAACAATGTTTCGATTTTGAGAGGACGCGGAGATGGCACATTCGAAGAGTCGGTTGCCTATGGTGTTGGCACTGAAGTTTACAGTCTCATCGCCGCCGACTGCAACGGTGACGGCGTCGCCGATCTGGTAGTGACCAACGCCGGATCCAATTCCGTGACTATCATGCGAAGCCGCCGAAGCCGTATCAGCCACCCAACCAAATAAACCGCTCTAACTCGTGCCAGTACAGCGACTACTGAGTAGTTTACTCTCCCATACAAGAATGAAATCCGTCTTCATCCACTAAGCGATCAAGATTGGCGCCTTTAGGCAGAGTAGCCCGAGTCGGCGCCAACTGTTCAAGCGTCTGAGCGTCAAACAGCCGCCCGTTAATCATCGTATATAGCACTTTCTCCGATAGTCGAATGTCATTAGTGGGATCACCATCGATGACGATGAAATCCGCGAGTCGGTCCGCTTGAATACTGCCTATCTGCTTGTCCAAACCCAACGCGCGCGCTCCAAGATAAGTGGCACAGCGAAGCGCCTCGTGATTGCTCATTCCACCCTGTTGCAACATCCAAAGTTCCCAATGCACACCCAGTCCCTGCAACTGTCCGTGAGCGCCCAACTCCACATTGCCACCCCGACGCAAAATCTCGGTGGCCGTGCGTGTGAGAGCAAAATGATGATATTCTGATTCTGGGGCCATCGTGCGGCGGATAGATCGCGGATCAATTACGGCGCGGGGGACAAAACGATTCAGACGCTCATGTTCCCACACATTACTGTGCTGGTACCAGTAATTCTCTCCCCAAAGGCCACCGTATCCGACAATCAGCGTCGGAGTGTACCCTGTTTTGGATTGGCTCAATAGTTGCAGTTCAGGATCATATAAAGGTGCGATCGGAAAAGGATGCTCAAGGGTAGTATGCCCATCAAGTACCATTGTGAACATCTGATGCATAGTCGAACCGCCTTCGGGCATGACCATGATATTCTGTTCGCTGGCCGCTTTGATCACCATCTGTCGCTGTTCACGTCTCGGCTGGTTGTAACTTTTTACTCCGATAGCTCCCCATGCGGCCGTTCTCTTTATCGCGCTTACAGCATCCTCGTATTTGTTTATGACTGTCTTGAAGTCCCCTTCCGCGCCATAGAGAATTGTGCCGGTACTTAAAACTCGAGGAGCCAGAAGATTTCCCTTGCGCTGAAGTTCTCCTTCGGCAAAGATCATTTGAGAATAATTGCTAGGATCATACATAGTGGTCACACCAAACGCCAAATTGGCAAGGAACGCCCAATTTTGGTGCGAGTATAACCCTTGATTGCTCGATCCTGTGTGGGCATGCACATCAATAAATCCCGGCATCAAGGTCTTCCCTTTGATGTCGACAGTTTTCGCGCTTGCCGGTACTTTCAACTGCTCGGCCGTGCCTACTTCGACGATCTTATTCCCTCTGACATGGACTACACCATTCTGAATAACCGAAAGGTCATTCATCGGCAGGATTGTTGCACCGACGAAGTACATATCAGTTGAGGGAATATCAGACGGTTCATTCCAGCCAAGATTTATGGTTGTCGGCGTGTGTTTCTTTGTTGTGTCCGGATCATATAGTGTAGCCGGCTCAATACTGAATAATTCAGGTCCAAGACTCCAGTGGACTCGCTTGCTGTCGGTCGACCAGCTCAGATAAGTACCCGCATCAGTCGAGAGCTTTTTCACCGGTAGCGAAGTCATTTCAGGGCCAACTTCGAGCGCGGAACTTGTTGAGGGATAGGGTACAACATACGATTGCCAGAGTTCTTCAAAGGCGAGCCACTTTTCATCGGGCGAAAGAACGAAATCCACGGCTCGTTCGGATGTAATGTGGATTCTTCTATCCGACCCAAGCAGATTTACGCTGACAAGCGCTGGCTTCTCCCCCTCATATGATTGCAGATAAATTCGCTGTGCATCGCGCGAGAATCGCGGTTTCTCACCATCCCGGGTCAGGAACTTAGGTGTTAATTTCCCGAGAGCGTCGATGAGATATATCCCCGGCGCTTCTTCCCAGAGTCGTCCGCGGTACCCGTCGCCTCCGCCGCGATGGTAAACAATCCAGTTGCCGTCAGGTGAAAATACCGCAGAAGCATAATGTCCCGGCCGTGCCACCAACACACGGCTATTGTGACCGTCAGCGTTCATGATGCGCACAGTCCCACCGCTCGTGTCATTCCATGTTACATATACTATTTGCTTTCCGTCGGGTGAAATTGACGGCGCGAATTCATAATGATCCGTCTGCCGCGATAACCGTGTCGCATTGCCTCCACTCGCTAACTTTTTGTACAAATATCCAAGGGCCTGAAACACTATGTCGTTTCCACCCGGAATCGCCAGCGGCCAACGAATTACTTTGACCGGAAAGGCCGGACCACCTATTTCATTGGCAAATCGAAGAGCTTTGGTGACCGTCTGTTGGGCTTTGCAGTGAAACGTAATCTCGGTGGGTATGCCCGACGCGACATCTACTCGCCAGATCTTTCCCTTGGCCCAGATAACTATTTGACGGTTGTCAGGTGTCCAGCTAAATCCGGGATAGACCCCGAATAGCGCCCAGGTTTCCTGTTGGTCTTCGTCTAGACCATCCCAGATCTGGCGCATTTTGTCATTTTCAAGGTTGTACAGCGAAAGCACCGACTTGCCGCGAACCCGTCGAATAAAGGCCATAGTCTTGCCATCCGGCGATATTTGAGGCCGACAGGCGCCACCGTTGAGTTCAATGATATTAATTAATTCGCGGGTCTGCATATCGAGGCGACGAATCACATAGATTGTGCCATTGGGGTCCTTGTTGTATTGAAATGATTGACCCGGGGACATATCCTCAGACCAATACAGATAGCGGCCATCGTGCGAGAACACCGGCTCGTTGGCATCCATCTGGTCGTTCTTGCGTTTGGTTAACTGAACCCCGGCGCCACCTTCGGGAACTTTGTACATCCACATTTCACCCGCGCCCATACTTCGTTGACTGGTGAAATGCTTTCTCGCAACCAGATATTGGCCGTTTGGATGCCAGCTACCGTTATTGAGCAGACGGAAACTCTCTTTGGTGATCTGATGTCGATTTGAGCCATCTGAGTTCATGGTCCAGATATTGTCGCCACCACCCCGGTCGCTGGTGAAAAGAATTTGCTTACCATCGGGACTCCAGCGTGGCTGAATTTCCCAACTGAAGCCGCCTGAAATAAGCGTCGCTTCTCCTCCCATAATCGGCATGGTGTAAATGTCCCCGAGCAGATCAAAGACGATTGCCTTGCCATCGGACGAAACATCGACAGTCATCCATGTTCCCTCGGTCACATCAAACTCCATCGTATCAGACGGAAGGAATGGCTGGCTGACATCCCATTTCTTTTCAGCTGAATCAGCAGGAGCGACAACTTCGGCGCCGACTACCGGAAGCGCGCACCAAATTGCGCCCAGCGCGAATGCTACTACCACACCAAAACCGTACTGGCTTCTCATTGATGATTCCTCATACATATCAGATGATTTCGTAACCCATCGCTACGCGAGGGGTCGAAGAGAAACTACTCTGCCAGAGCGGCAAGAGCAACTCCGAAATGAAACCGACTGCGGACTAAACCTACGGCGCAAGATTCGCGCGCTGTTTGAGCGCGCCAAACCCGACCATCCGGGAACTCTTTTCGTCCCACAAGCGGAACCGGAGCGATTTCAAGCTCGAAAAGAGAAGTACTGGCTTGATTTCCTGAAGTTTCGGAATATCGTGATGACACTTGGGCAGATTGTAATTGGGAATGCGCGGATTCAAATGATGCACATGGTGATAGCCGATATTCCCACTAAACCAGGCGAGGACTTTCGGAAGATGATAGAACGAACCGCCCTCAAGCGAGGCCGTGACGAAATCCCAGTCGTCTTCCCGTTCCCAATAGACCCCTTCAAACTGATGCTGGACATAAAACAACCAAACACCAACCATCAACGCAAAGAAGAGCGTGAGACTCTGTATGATAAGAAATGCCTTCCAACCAATCAGCCAGCACACAAACGCCGCCACTGCGAAAACCGATATATTGGTAAGCCACACGCTATTGCGTTCTCGTTGATTTGAACCGGGTCGCACTATTCTATGGCTCTGAAGTGCTATAAAGAAAGGCCCAAGAACAAACATGATAAACGGGTGACGATACAAACGATATTTAAATCGCTCCAAACGGGTCGATGCCTTGTACTCATTGACCGTCATCATCCAAACATCACCGAATCCGCGCTTATCCAAATTCCCTGAAGTGGCATGATGTTGCGCGTGGCTGTAGTGCCAATAGTAATACGGTGTGAACGTAAGAACACCCGTAATTCTTCCCCAAAAATCATTTGCTCGACGCGATCTGAAAAATGCCTGATGTCCGCAATCATGAAAAATAATAAAACTGCGAATTGTAAATCCGCTCGTAAGAACAATAAATGGAAGAGTCAGCCAAAATGAATATTGTAGTGTCCACCACGCGAGCACCCACATACCCAAATACGGTATAAGAGTATTGCACAACTGCCAAATACTCCTCCCCCGACTTGGTCGCTGATAGGCAGAAAGGCGCTCCTGAATACGTGCTGGCTTAGTTTCTGATTTTGGGGTACCGGGGTTTGAGGAAGTCATGTCTCTCCAGACAAATCGAACGCTGATCCTTGCGAATAAGTTATAATACAAGACTGGGAGGAGATGGGAATCCCGTCTCCTCCCAGTTTATACTCGATAGAGTTCAGTTAAGAATCAAAGATTCTTACCAGCCGCGACGTCCACCGCCGCCACCACCGCTACCGCCACGGCCACCACCACCGCCGCTACCGCCACGGCCACCGCCGCCGCCGCCACGGTTACCGCCGCCGCCGCCACCGCCACGGTAGCCACCGCCACCGCCGCCGCCGCCTTCAGGGCGAGGGCGAGCTTCGTTGACGTTCAAAGCGCGACCATTAAAATCCTGGCCGTTCAAGCCAGTTATTGCGGCGTTCGCCTCGCTGGCGGAACCCATTTCTACAAACGCGAATCCGCGCGGACGCCCGGTTTCGCGGTCCATGACAACGTTGACTTCCGATACCTGCCCGAAACCTTCAAAGGCCTGACGCAGTTGGTCCTCTGTCGTGTCAAACGGCAGGTTGCCCACATAGATCTTCATACGATTCTCCACTCTGGCCCAATCCACACCAACGGCCAACTGACCGTTGTTTTAGTGTAAACTGGACACGTTTATGCGCAAAATTGCGCGACGGCACCTGTTCCGCCTTTTGTGAAGTGGAGTTAACCAAGCGTCTTCAAAAGCAGTACGGACACCAATTTGCTCGAGCAAGGTACAACTAAAACGGCAAAAAACAAGATATTTTATGTGCATGAGGATCCCTTGGTCAATAAGATTTGCCCACAAGTCCGGAAAGAAATTCCCTTGTGAGACTAAGGGTTAGGGCGGAATATCGTCAGGCAACAGAGGTACATTAGATGACCCTTTCGAATAATGGGTTTGTTTCACAGCGGTTTGAAAAATTATCTATGGCTTCCGAAAGTTGTTGAACGATAGCAGGGAAATGGCTTTGTTTGACAGCGAGCATCATTATGTAGGCCCGGTCGATGCGATGTTTCGTGCGCGGCAGACGTCCCGTCTGCCGCATTTCCTGCCGATTTCGTAGGTCACTCTCGTCTTCGAGGGTGACGTCTCTCCAACGAGTGTCAGCCCCGAAGACGGGACTGACCTACGCCATCCTATTGACGTGACCGAAACACCGGACCGCACAGTGTTTCAGTTCGGCTCTACATATATGGGGCAGGGTAGGGAAAGACCATCGGAGTTGTAGGTAAAATGTCGAATCGAAACTCCGTGCATGTTGGGCGTCCTCAGGGATACCGAGTCCGCAGGACGGCAATCTCCTATGACAAAATATTACGGGAATAAAAAAATGGCACCCCGCAGAATCGAACTGCGGACACACGGATTTTCAGTCCGTTGCTCTACCAACTGAGCTAGGGTGCCATTAAATACTACTTTGAAATTGCGGCGCAATTTACTGTTTTTTGAAAGGATGTCAACCCGAATTTACCGCGCAGACTGGAAACATGAACGGGTCGACGGGATAAACAAAAGTATCAGCGCAACTCCTGCCAAAATCAAAACAACCACCGCGCCGAACTGCTTGAGCGAGAATAGCGATATCAAAACAACCAGCGAATTCAATGCAACCTCGCCGTACCATCCAAATTGTTTCCGATCTCGAAAACCATAGGCGACGATCAGCAACGCCAAACCAAGGGATACCGAAATTATTGGTGTCAGGATATCTGTATAGTTTCGATCAAGAACCGACAGTATGATTTTCACACCGCCGTAAAGCACATACACCGTCGCCAATGCATACCCCCACCATTTGGCGAGCAGAAACGTCAGAGGCGTTCGGTCAATTTCAGATGGAGCAATTGTACTATTCAAGTGGCCTTACCTCTCCTAAAATGCCGGCTCCGATAAAACCGGCGTCATTTCCAAGTGTCGCCTTGGTGATTCGCAGATTAGCGCCAGCCGTGACAAGCGCGCGCTTGCGAATTTCCGCCGCAACCGCTTCGACAAATCCACTACCGCCGTCCGCAACACCTCCACCTATTACTACGATATCAGGATTAATAATGTTCACGACATTGGCAATCCCGATTGACAAATATTCGGCAGTTTCGGCTATCACTTGCGAAGCCACGGCGTCATTCTTTCGCGCCGCCGCAAATAACTTCTTTATACTCAGGTTATCAAGGGAACCATCAAGTACTTCCTCAAATGCTGGAGTTAATCCATTGGACAACTTAGCAATAGCGCGACAAATCATTGCTTGAGAATTACAATAAACCTCAACACATCCCTTGCTCCCACAACGGCAGGGTGGGCCATTTGTGTTAATCGACATGTGTCCAATTTCTCCCGCGCTATGATTAGCTCCCCGCCAGAGTTGACCATCTAACACAATACCGCCACCAATACCGGTGCCTACCGCCACACAAACGACCGATTTATATCCTTGGGCGGCACCAAATCTTGATTCCGCCAGGGCCATAGCGTTCACATCATTGTCGACAAGAATAGGCAGGTTCAACCGGTCCTTAAGTACCTGACCGATCTCCATCCCCTGCCAACCGGCTATATTGGGCGAAACGCCGATCACCTTACCCGACTTGGAATCGACCGCTCCGGGTGTGCCAACTCCAAGCCACTTGACCTCAAAATCCTCTTCGGCGGCATGATACAGAAGTCCTTCGGACAGATTGGAAACCAAATGCATCAAAGGGTCGGCCCCTTTTTCTGCCATAGTCGGGCGTTGTTCACGAAAGAGGACTCTCCCCTTCTTATCTACCAGCCCATACTTGATGTTGGTCCCACCGATATCTACTCCGGCGTACACGGTTTGACTTGACATAATCGACGCAAACTCTATTGAAGTAATTCTGGTTTCAACTTCTCACACAACGACAACCTGCGTACTGCAGGCGCGTCACACTAATTAACCGAAAACATACGCGATAACTGGACAACCCGTCAAGGTTTAACAGATTCGTCAGGAGTAGATTTTGGGGAAGTTGTTGCCGCCTGAGGCAGAGGCCTAAATCGCTTGATCATTACGATGGAAAACACCAGCGTCATCAGCGATAATGCCGCCAACGCAAAATGTAGCGACTGGGGAGAAAACGCGCCACGCTGAGCGAACACCGGTAGATACAGAATAGCTGAATTGACAAGAACCATTCCAACAATCAGTCCATATCTCTTAGTAACCAGCGATCCAAGCGCAATTCCTAAGACCGCCCCCGATGAGACGTGAAAGACGATTCGAGCACCCCGCTCAAACAACTGCCAGGACAAAAGCGTAGTTGGTTCCGCAATATAGCACGCTTCCGCCAATCCAAATGCGCCACCGACAAAAGCGCCGAGTAGCGCCAGACGGCTGTTCGCTGGCTGGCGGTGGAATATGATGGCATAAGTTCCGAGTAAAATGAGACATTCCTGAACAAGACCTCCCGCGAGTGAAGGCAATATGCCAAACCAATAAAAATTGCCGCCCTGCTGAAGTCCGGGTAGTACAAGCTTTGTAATAATAAACTGCTGAATCGGAATCTGAGTAATTATTGCCATTCCAAAAACAAGCCCGCCGAACAAAAGACTGAAATAGGCATCGGGCCAGCGGTATGCTTTGGCCGCTACAAGTAACAACGCAAGCGCCGCAATTATTCCAAATGATAAATACTGTACACCCAATGACATATAACTGACGACATTTCGCTTCTGCTGAATTGGCGTGGTCGTGACTGCCCCATCTCCCGTTTTAACTCTCTGAACAACATCCTGATATACTCTGAAATTCTGCCCTGGGAAATCGAGCCGAATCAATCGATGATCCAAAGTCATAAATGCCGACATGAGTTGTGGCTCTGTAAAATGAACGGAAATAACCGAATCAAACTTCCCTTTCCACAATTCGCGCCATTCCGGCGCCCCCACTTGAGCCGCAAGATGAGTAGTGCTGAGTAGTTGCGGCACAAAAATCGTGTCGTCTAAGTGCGCCGCTTGGGTTAGGTCATGAGTAGCAAGATATATTTCGAGCTGATCAACAAAGTTACCGTCGAAGGCGTAGTAACCGCGAGGCCAGGTAATTGTCTGCTCAACTTTCTCTCCGCCTCGGGTAAAATACCCCTCCAGCTGAGCGCCATTCCGCCTGAATTCAAACTCTTCCCGACGATCTTCGCTTACTTGAAAGGTCAGATTGTCGCCAAGATACCGACCGTCGAGCGCCACATAATGCTCGATCTGTACCATGCTAACTGCCTGCCCTCCCCCTTTCCGAAAATCTACGCGTGTCACGCCTTTTAGAAGCAGCGCCGGCTCGCCGTCAATTTCGGTCTTCCCCTCAACTCCCGAAACCAGATTACCTAGTACCGAGTCTTTGGCTACAAAAGTCCACAACCGGCGATCTCCCACCGGCCGAAAGTCCTCGACCTTTGATACTCCTTTTATTGTTCGCGGCGTCTGCGCCTGAAGACCAGCCACCATAAAAAGGAGTCCAATAAGGGCAAATATGAAACGCGTGTACCTCATAGAAGATCTGATAATACGATTACACAAAGCCGGTCGCAACTAAGATATGCGTTGAGCGACTATCACGAGATCACGCGACGGCACTGCCGACTTGCCCTTATCTTCAAGAGCCAAAGATGGGTATCTGGAAATACGGGCAAATCCGGCCGCTCTGAACGCCATTTCTAAGCGTACAACACTAAGGAGTCTGTAGTTGTGGACGAACGCCTCAAATGCAGGCGGCGAGGCTGACAAATCTGTCCGTATAATATGAAGGAATATTCTCTTGTCAGGGTGGGTGGCGTAACGGTGATACAAGATATCTCCACATCGGGTAACCCGTACGCCAAATGTCTCGTCCCTCACTATGACCACGGGATTGAGCATTTGGACAACTATCGTCCCACCCAGTTTGAGTGTTCGCCGAAAATGACCGAGCGCGTACCGCAGCTTAATCGCCGATGGAATTGCGGAAATGCTGTTTCCCAGGCAGACGACAAGATCAAATTTCTTCGTAAATGCTTTCGGAACCGACTCAAATTTTGCTGTCTGGAATTTCGCCAAAGGAGCAACGTGAGCATTTTTCTCTTTCGCAATTCGAATCATTTCGGTCGACGAGTCAATCCCGACCGCCGCAACCCCTCGCTCGGCAAAGAGCTTTGTTGTCAATCCAGTGCCACACCCGGCATCGAGTACCGAGGTGGGTGAAAATTGCTTAATCAGCGAGTCAACTTCGATACGGTGCTTTGGTTCGCGTGAAGCCGCGTCGGTCATGGCATCGTATTCCGAGGCATATTTCTCAAAAAACGACGGCGAGTTATTTCGTGCCATTTTATTATTCCTTTATGGGTGACGCATCGCGCCGGATCGGGTGGAGGGTACTATTTGCATATATTTTTCAGTCGATACTTTATTATCCCATGGTCCTAACATTTTGACTGCGAACAGTGTTCCCCAGAAAAAGAATAGTAGCAAGATTGCCCATTCTTTTGGAGAGACCGTCCAACGTGACGAGACTACTTTCACCTCAAGCGTTTTTTGCACTGGACAGGAATTCACACAGGCAAGACAACCTATGCACTCATCGGAAACCACTTCCTTGTGTTTGTCCACCTTGATGTGAGCGGGGCATGACCGCGCACATGAGGAACAAGCGGTACAGGTCGAAGGGGACCTTCGCAATCGCGTCGGCGAGATCAATCCCGCTAAACCTAAAAGCGCGCCATATGGGCACAGATACCTGCACCAAAACCCGCGAATCACAAACGAAAGGACAAACAATCCTGCTATTACTGAAAGCGCGAAAATCGAAATGTCAGTGAAAAACCTCAGCATAAGCACATCGGCTACGATATTGTAGTCTGTGACCAAGAACCCCGCAATATCATGCTGACTCATCGAAATAAACACCGCGTAGATAAACAACGCCAAAAGTATGTACTTAACTGACCGAAACGGCCAATCCAGCCATTTGGGCAGTTTGATTCGGCGATGCCATATCTTTTCGCCGATATCCCCGGTTAACTCCGAGAAAAATCCGACCGGGCAGATCCAGCCGCAGAATCCCTTCTTGAACAAAAATGCCGTCGCAACAATGACTAAGAAAATGACCATTCCCGCAGGGTGTATATCGTTGATAACGCCGGTATGCCACCAGTGCCGAAGCGAGACGAGTGAACTGATGGGTAGCCACCCTTCCACGCCGGGTGGTCGGTCGACAGCAATGGTGGTCGCGCCGCTCTCTATATACCGGACCCACAGATAGAACTGTACACCGATCCAAACATTGACGAGCAATGAAAACAGCTGACTATAAAAACGCAAAGTCTGAGTCGACGACCGCGGGGGGGCGACTTGAATGATCTGATTATTTTGCGCTACCTGTTGCATACGATCTTCTTCCTATCGGTAAATATCGTACGATGTCCGCCATGAATCATTGATTATAGTCAAGTGAGGAAAAAGAATAGTCTTCGAGCCGCAATAGCCGGAAACGATCAAGCCAGTTTGCGCTTGAGGTATTCGACCAGGTCGGACAGTAAAATCTTCTCCTGAAATCCCTCGGCGGCCAGCCACTGTTCCCGGTCGGCGGTATCGCTTGCAACCCTCTTCCCGGCTTCCAGATTCTTGAGGGTTACTTTCCCCGCCGCAAATTCATCGGAGCCGGCTATCAGAGCAAAAGGAATCCCAACTTTATCGCCGTATTTGACCTGCTTCGACAAATTCTTGGTCTCCCCTGAAAATATCTCACACGGAATTCCGGCCGCCCGAAGATCGCGCACAATTGCCAGATATTCGGGTAATCGTTCTCGATCCATGACTGTCACCAGCACCTTTGAAGTCGCCGACCGGGACTCTATCGCTTTCAATTCAAACAAAGCCGCCAACAGGCGGTCCACTCCGAGCGATGTCCCCACCGCCGGAATCGATCGACCGACAAACCTATCCACCAAGTTATCGTACCGACCGCCGGAAAACATCGAACCATATTCCGGAAGGTCCAGAAGCGTCGTTTCAAACACTGGGCCGGTGTAGTAACCGAGTCCGCGCACGATAGTCAGATCGAGAGCCGTTTTGTCGCGATCAATTCCCATGTGAGTGAGCAATTCCTGAATCTGGCGAAGTTCTTCAATCCCCGTTCTGGCTATTTCGTGATCGGCCAGCATCTCCTCCGCTTTTTCCACCGGAGACTCAGAATGCATCAGGGCGAAACTCATAAACTGCTCAAGCTTCTTGATCTCGGCATCGGCAAGTTTCAGACCGGAAATCTTGTCTCCTGAAACATCGATTCGCCCTGGCCCTAATTCGAGAAGCACCGCCTCTTTCCCCTGCTTTTCGAGCTTGTCGATTACTCTCATCACATCCGGCCCGCGTTCGGGCGCTATCCCGGCCCACTCGATAAGTCCGTTCAGAATCTTTCGGTTAGAGTATCGAACCTTGAATCTTTGGACGCCCAGCCGATCAAAAGTCGTGACCATGGCGGCGATAATCTCGGCATCGGCCAATATATTCTGCGTGCCGACGATATCGATATCAAACTGCATAAACTCGCGGTACCGCCCCGGCCCCGGCTTATCGACCCGCCAGACATTGCCATACTGGTACCTGCGGAACGGCAACGGCAAATTCGCGTCAGCCGCCACAAACCGAGCCAGCGACAGAGTGAATTCATACCTGAGCGCCATGTCGATTTCATCGGGACCCTGAAATCCGAAAAGCTCTTTGAGCGAATCCTGATTGTAATGCGGCCCCAAAAGAACGGCGGCATTTTCAAGTGAAGCAGTCTGAAGCGGCAGGAAGCCCATCAGTTCGACCGCTTCGCGCATCCTGGCGATCATTTGTTCGCGGGCGATCTGTTGTTCCGGGGGGTAATCGCGGAATCCTTTCAGGAGTTCCGGCGCGACCCGTTTTGGTTTCTCTTTAGCCATCTTGGGGGTGCAATGTAGGATTTTTTGGCGCGGGGAAAAGTTTAATTTCTTTCGGCGCTCGATCTTTGTAGGTCAAGCCGCCTGCGGCTTGACAAGATTTCGTCGCGTCGAGCGTAGTCGAGACGCAAATTGTCAAGCGCCAGGGCGCTTGACCTACAACTATCACACTGCTTATGCCCACCACCACGTCATTGCGAGTGTCACTCCTACGGGTGGCCGAAGCAATCTCTCCTCGTCTCCATTGGTGACTTTCGGAAGAGATTCAAGATGTCAACCCCGATGAAGGGATTGACTTACGATAACTGAGAGAAGATGAGGAAAGTGACATAACGAGTTGGACCACCGGTCCAATCCTTTCACCCTTTCATGGCAACGCGGTCTCTCCGTAATGCATTACAGGTGAAATGCCAGCGCAAAACCTAATCCACGACGACTGGAATAGTCAACGAATACACCCGCTTTTCTGCTCATCGTGATATAAGCGCCACCCCCCCCAATTACATAGACTTTCTTGTCCTTATTCCCCTCCCAATACCACCCGGTTACGTTCGAAACCGAATACTGAATGGTCGGCTGCACGGCAAGGCCAAAAATTGCCGTCAATAAAATGGGACCGGCTATTTGTCGCCCCCCTCGTAGGTATAACTCTATCTCTGGACCGTCGTTACGATACAACGTGGAAGAATAGTCGTTGTGCGGAATTTTTGCACCAATTGCATCTTCCCGAGACTCACTCGTTGCTGAAATACCCCCACCAAAACCGAAGAGATATTTCAAATTGTTTTCGACAGAGTCTCTACCCCAATACCGGCCAACCTCTAAGGAAAGATTAAAGCCGTGGTTACCACCACCGAAGCCTGCACCACACATCCCATAAATGTCCTCTTGGGCCGAGACGTTTCGAGACAGCAAGAAACAGACTAAGCATAGGCTTGTCGAAACTATGCGCTTTGTGAACACTAAATCCTCCTCACTGTGACCTTCCCACGATTTCGTCTTTCTACGATAGCACACCGGCTCAATACTGTCAATACTCACAATGTTCTGGTGGGCGGCCCCGCCCCTGCGGGGTCTGCCCCTTTCTCAGACGGGCACGTGGGAAATGTGCCGCGCACGGGATAGACGCGGTAGGTGAGGACGCCCGCCACGCACGGAACATGGGGCAGACAGGATGTCTGCCGCCCACGAAACCACCCCCAAGGCCCCGCGAATTGCTTGACACCTCCCCACTTTACCCCTTATCCTCGCTTGTGATATTTATCACAAAGTTCTTGATTATTGTTCGACTGTTTTCTATTATGACGGCCTGAATATGAAACGTGAACGAATATAACAGTACGGTAGCCTGAATTTCGTGGGCGGCAGACATCCTGTCTGCCCCTTTCTCAGACGGGCACATGGGACATGTGCCGCGCACGGAACAACGGGCGGCAAATTGGAGGCAATTTCATGAGCGACAAATCATTTAATCCTTTTCAAATGGCGCAAGCCCAGTTTGATAAGGTTGCGGGAATTCTCGATCTGGACACCGGCACTCGCGAACTTTTGCGTTTCCCCCATCGAGAGTACCACTTCGCGATTCCAGTCCGGATGGACGACGGCAACGTGCGCGTCTTCCGCGGTTTCCGCGTTCAACACAACGATGCCCGCGGCCCGCACAAAGGCGGCATCCGCTTTCACCCGCAGGAGACGGTCGACACCGTGCGCGCTCTTGCGATGTGGATGACCTGGAAATGCTCCGTTGTCGATATCCCACTTGGCGGCGGCAAGGGCGGCGTCATCTGCGACCCGCATAATCTCTCCCCTCGCGAACAAGAACAGATTTGTCGCGGATGGGTTCGTCAACTGGCCAGGAATGTCGGACCTGTGACCGATATCCCCGCACCCGACATCATGACCAATGGCCAGCACATGCTCTGGATGCTCGATGAGTTTGAAGCCATCCACGGCGGCAAGTATCCCGGCTTTATCACCGGTAAACCGGTCGGCATGGGTGGATCGCTCGGCCGCACCGAAGCGACCGGATACGGTGTCGTCTATACCGTTCGCGAAGCCCTGAAACAGATGAACATTAATATCTCCGGCACGATTGCCGCGTTTCAGGGATTCGGAAATGTCTCGCAGTACGCCGTGATTTTGTATCAAAAGCTCGGCGGCAAGGCGATATGTGTATCATCTTGGGATCAAAAAGACCAGACCTCGTACACTTTCCGTCGCATGAGCGGCGTAAATGTCGAAGAGCTAATGGGTATAACTGACCGGTTCGGCGGCATCGACAAGAACAAGGCCAAAGAACTTGGCTATGAAGTTTTGGATGGTGGCGCATGGATCGAACAAGATGTTGATATCCTCTTCCCCTGCGCGCTCGAGAACCAGATTACCAAGGAAAATGTCGGTAAGATCGGAAAGAAAGTCCGTTTGATCGCTGAGGGCGCAAATGGCCCGACTACTCCCGAAGCCGACGAAGAGATTCACCGTCGTGGAATCTTCATGATTCCCGACTTCTTGGCAAATGCCGGCGGCGTAACCTGCAGTTATTTCGAACAGGTCCAGTGCAACATGAACTACTACTGGGAGCGCGATGAAGTTTTGAGCCGTCTTGACACCAAGATGACCTCGGCCTTCCACGCGGTGAGTGACCTTGCCACCAAACGCAAACTGTATATGCGCGATGCCGCGTACGTCATCGCTGTACAGCGTGTGGCTCATGCCTGCCGCGACCGCGGCTGGGTCTGATTTCTGTCTCGACAGATTGATATTTTACAAGCTCGCCGCGACCTCACCGTCGCGGCGGTTTTTGTTTACTAAGTGGCGTCGGGCGCACCCGACACCACGAAATCATGGTGCGGTCCTACCCCCTCATCCCCCCTTCGGGGACCTTCTCCCCGAGGGAGAAGGAGTTACATGCCAAATCTGCTTTTACGATCTTCCTCTCCTTGGGGAGAGGATGTCCCGAAGGGACAGGTGAGGGGGGATGCAAGAAGTGTCGAGTGAGGACCACCTGACGTCGTACTCGTCTCATTGTGTCGGGTGAGGACACCCACCGCGCACGAAATTACAACCCCGAGTTTCCATTGTCTCTCTCACTCAATTTGCCGATATTAGATTTATGATCAACGACCCCCATCAATCGCCCGATTCCCTCTGCCCAGCCGATGGCACACCAAAATCCGATTGGATGGTGGTGTTGGAACTTCTCCGGCAAACTGACTATTCGCTTTATTCCAACATTGCCCGCAAGATGCTCAGCTACCTCGCGTGGAGCGGTGTCAAAGAAGCGACTCAGTTGCTGGGGACCCAACGATCTACCGATGAATATGGCAATGAACTATTAGTCGATGGCGGCAATGTTCCGATCAAACTTCCGACTGTCAGGATGTCGAGCGATCTAAGCAATCAGACATTCCGTATCGCCGCCCAGCATTTGGACAACGACAAGATACTCGATCAGATACAACGTTGGATTCGCGAAGTGCGTCTGGGACTGCTGTCACAGACAATCAACCGGAATCTGCCCCTTGGTGATGTTGCCGACGCTATACGCCGATACCATCATCACACTTTGCATGAGCCGGCAATTGCTTCGCCAAGCCGACGCGGTGTGCAGATCGCCGTAATTCGTAGACTATTATCAGATCGCCTGTCGTACATTCAACGCGCCCAGCACTTCATCGATGTCGCCGACCTGAACAACTTACTGAAGAAAACCATTTTCGCCGCCGACTCGCACGGTACGCTTGGCGGCAAAAGCGCTGGGATCTATCTGGCAAAGCAGATTCTGAAAAAGAAAGGGCACGAAATCGCTCTACTGGCGCCGGTGAAAATCCCACGCACTTGGCACCTGACTTCCGATCTGGCGATGCATTACATGCACTACAACGATCTTGATGACATCATCGAACAGAAATACAAAGAGATCAATCAAGTGCGGGTCGAGTACCCGCATGTCGTTCAGATTTTCAAGAATGCCCAGTTCCCGCTCGAAATCGCCCGAGGTTTGGCCGCGGCGCTCGATGATTTCGGCGACCGACCGCTTATTGTACGAAGCTCCAGCTTGCTCGAAGATCAGATCGGCACTGCGTTCTCCGGAAAATACAAGAGCTTGTTTCTGGCTAATCAGGGCACTAAGGCAGAACGGCTTCACGATCTCAAAGACGCGATCGCCGAAATATATGCCTCTGTCTTCTCCCCCGATGCTATTCAATATCGAGTGGAGCACGGCTTGCTTGATTACAAAGAAGAAATGGGCATTATGATTCAGGCGGTCGTGGGCCAGCAGATCGGCGGATATTTTCTCCCTGCCTACGCCGGAGTCGCTTTCAGCCGAAATGAATTCCGCTGGTCGCCTCGGATTGAGAGAAAAGATGGCCTCTTGAGAATGGTGATGGGACTTGGAACCCGAGCGGTCGACCGAGTAGCTGACGACTACCCTGTCTTAATAGCTCCCGGACAGCCGAACCTTCGTGTCAATGTTACTCCGCAAGACGCCGCTCGATATTCACCGCATTTCATCGATGTCATTGACCTGCAAAAACGGGCGTTCGTAACTCTTCCGCTTCACCAATTCTTGCTTGAGGTCGGCGACCAGATCCCTGGCATTGAGGAGATGGTGTCAATTTATCGCGACGGCCGTCTTGTGGCGCCGGGGAAAATGGGATTAGATTTCCGCCGTGATGATGCGGTGGTCACCTTTGAGGGACTTATTTCGAGGACCCCGTTTGTCAAACAAGTTCGCGCCATTCTGCAACTTCTCGAATCAACGCTCGGAACTCCGGTTGATATAGAATTTGCCTACGACGGAAAGTCATTTTATCTTCTGCAATGTCGACCTCAAAGCGAGGCAGAAGAATCCACTGCCGCTCAAATTCCACGCGACATTCCTCCCATGAGGCAGGTATTTTCGGCGCGTCGGTTTGTCTCAAATGGTCATGTCCCTGATTTGACACATATCGTGTATATCGATCCTGAACAGTACGCCAACATCCCCGACCATTCAACTCTCATGGAAATCGGTCAGGCCGTAGGCCATTTGAATAAGCGACTCCCCCACCGCCAATTCATTTTGATGGGTCCTGGACGCTGGGGTAGCCGCGGTGATATTCGGCTGGGTGTCAACGTAACATACTCTGATATTAACCACACCGCCATGTTGGTGGAAATCGCCCGAAAGAAGGGCGGCTACCTTCCCGATCTGTCGTTCGGCACTCATTTCTTTCAGGACCTAGTGGAAGCGGGTATCAGGTACCTTCCGCTATATCCTGATGACCCGGGTGTGGTCTTTAATGAGCAATTGCTCACGCAGTCGGAGAACCAACTGGCCGATCTGTTTCCACAGTACGCACACCTGTCCAACACTATTCGCGTAATAGACACTCGCCAACAGTTTCACGGTTCTATCTTGCGAATTGTCATGAATGGCGATTCCGATGAAGCGCTCGCATTCATGGACAAACCCGAAGTAGAACGCAAGACAACCGGCCACGCCCTTCAGGACAAAGCTGAGTTACCGGATACTGACTGGAAATGGCGAATGCAAATGGCAGAAAAGATTGCATCTGAACTTGATTCCCCTCGTTTCGGTGTCGGCGGTTGTTGGATTTTCGGATCAACCAAGAACGGAACGGCAGGACCACACAGCGACATCGATTTGATTGTGCACTTCTTAGGTTCCAGCGAACAGCGGCAATTGCTCGAATTTTGGCTCGAGGGCTGGAGCAGTTGTCTGGCGGAAATCAATTATCAGCGTACCGGGTTGCGTGTCCCCAAGATGGTCGACGCCCATTTGATTACTGATGATGAGCTTGCGCGTAAAACCGGATATGCCGCTAAAATCGACGCTATGACCGACGCCGCTCGCCCGTTGTCAATCAGACGATCGTAACGCTTAGACCGTCAGCTCTTTCATAAACGCACGGGCAGACAAATTCTCACAGGCGAATATCGTCTTGCGCAGTTTTTCCTGACGCTCCGGCTTCAAAAGGTCAGCCGAAAGTGCGTTGAACTTGGCTTTAAGATCATCTTCAGTCATCGGCTCGCGCGGATCGCCTTTCGGGAACTCCAAATAGGCCGAGTACTCTTTCCCCGCTGTAGTGCGAATCTTCGCCCGCGATGGTTGTTTGGCCGGGAACATATTCTCAAACTCAACTGATGCCTCCCCCTTGATCTTGTCGATCACCTGCCAAATGCGCGGGTCTTTCATCTTTTCGTCCGAAAAGGTCTGTGTGGTGATCTGGCGATCGACAATTGCCGCCGCTATACAATACGGCAACGAATGATCAGCAGTCTCGCGCGACTCAGGACGGTACTTGTGAGGATCAAACAAAATATCGCAAGCTCTTGCGATTGTAGTTAGCGTAACCTGTTCTATTTCTTCCGGCTTGATATCATTATCCTTCACAACTTTTAGCGTGGTGGTGATGTGGGTGTGCGTCAACGCTTCGGTGGGGAAGGCCTTCATACTGCATTCGAGTATTTTGAATTTCTCGCCGAGATTTCCAAGTAACTTATTCGTATCCCACGACTGACCGAAGACATCCATCAACCCTTCTTTGCCTTCAAACACCGCCTCAGTCCCCGAATACCCCTTCTCGGCCATGAGGGCGGCGAATACGCCCGCCTGCGTGGCCATCGGGTCGACTGTGTTTTTCATCATCGTGAGTTTTCCGGCGGTCGGACAGCCGATAGTGTGGCTGTGGCAACCGCTGATGCCGATCGCGTTGACCATCTTGTCAACTGATAGTCCCAATAGTTTCCCGGCCACAATCGGCGAGACGAATTGGGTCAACGTGGCATGATGCCATTTGCGTTCTCTTACGCCCGGTTTGCCGAATTCGCACATACGCATTTCGAACTCATAGGCGAGCACAATCCCGACGATAACTTCTTGCATCGAGGCCCCGACCATCTCGCCGACCGATAACGCCGCCGGAATGATATCCGATGGGTGCGACGGATCTTCTTTCCAGTAAATATCGTTGAAATCAAGCGCCCGAATCATCAGAGAATTAATCAGAGTCGCGTTGACCGCCGGCATCTTGTCGCCGAATCCGATAACTGTAGCTTCTGGGTTGCCCGCCATATTGGTGTATATGTCACGGAGTATGCGGACATCTTTGGTGTGATACCCGCCATAGGCGCACCCGATTGAATCATACAGATACCGCTTTACCTCGTGAATCACGTCAGCAGGCAGATCGCTGTATTTCAAATTGACCGCAAATTCTGATATCTGTCGTGAGTATGATTTATCCATTGTCAGCAATACCTCTATTCTTATTTGGCTAATCTCTTCTTCACCCAGTTTTCCAGTCCGTCTTCAACAATCAACTCTTGAGCGGCCACACCCACCGACCCGATTGTATATGTTTTTTCTCCCGCCTTAAGAGTCGAATTGATAAAATCAATCTTCGCCTCAATCCCCGTTCTCACTGTTAGCTTTATAGCTCCGAATTGCTCTTTCAAATCACGCACAAGCTCAGGCGCTTCAATCGCAAGAAAACCGTTATTGAGCGCATTACGCTTGTAGGTCTCATTGAATGACCCAGCCAGAATCAAACGAATACCGCGATATTTCAACGCTGTCGCCGCCTGTTCGCGGGAACTTCCGGTGCCGAAGTTGAATCCGCCGACCAGCATGTCCCCCTCTTTGACGGTTTTGCCGAATTCAGGATCGTAGTTTTCCATCGCCACCGCCGCCTGTTGTTGCGGGGTCATGTCATCGTTATAGGTGTACTTTCCGGGGTAGATGCCGTCAGTATTCATATTGTCCTGATGACAATAAATCAGTTCGCCCTCGATTATCGACGGAAAGTCAGCGATTACTCTTACTTTCGTAGACATTCCAACAGCGGAAGTATCTCGAATCGTAGCTTTTATCTCGAATGACGCACTTGTCCCGGGCATCGTGATATATCCAGCCACAGCCGAAGCCGCTACTACTTCAGGCGAGCCCAGATATGCCTGCGCTTTCGGCGAGCCCATCCGCCCTTTGAAATTCCTATTGGTGGCCGAGATTCCGACTTCACCATCTTGAAGCAATCCAACGCCCAATCCGATGCATGGCCCGCAACCCGGAGGAAGCGGTTTGGCTCCGGCATCTAGAAGCGCTTTCCAATCGCCCCGACGTTCGCTTTCAGATTGAACCTCGCTTGAAGCCGCCGCTACATACAACTCGACGCCATCAGCAACTTGCTTTCCTCTTATGACATCAGCCGCCGCTGTCAGATCATTAACTCGTGCATTCACGCACGAAAGTAAATATGCCTTGTGAATATTGATTTTCTGAGAAGCAATTTGTGCCACCGAAGTCATCTTTTTCACGCTATCCGGCCCTGAAACATGTGGCGACACCGTCGAAAGATCGAGCGTGATATATTTGGCATAGGCCGCGTCGGAGTCGGCAGATAACTTCTTCGCTTTGAGATCGGCTAATCGAGAATCAATCAAACGGGGGTGTTTGCCGTGACCATCAGTATCTGATGGCACTCCAGCCAATCCCCTCTTGTTGACCGATGTCGCCCGTTTTTGTAGCCAGTCGATTGTAACATCGTCGACAGGAAAAACACCGGCCATAGCTCCCCATTCGGTCGTCATGTTGGCGATTGCCAGACGGTCGTTAATTGAAAGTGTCGCGACACCCTCGCCTACAAATTCGACTGCGTGATTTAACACTTCATCAGTATTGAAAAAACCACAAAGCGTAATAATTACATCTTTACCCGTTGCACCGTTTGTGAGTTTTCCTGTCAGTTCAACCCTGACAACTGGCGGTACTTGCCACCAGGTTCGACCGGTTGCCCAGATAGCGGCGGCGTCGGTGCGAACAATAGGCGTCCCCAAACATCCCAGCCCGCCGTACATGTTGGAATGTGAGTCGGAGGCAACCACCATCGTACCAGGCCAAGCGTACCCTTCCTCGCACATAATCTGATGCCCAATCCCCCTGCCTGCTGGATAGAAATCGACTCCCATATCTTTTGCGAACTGCTCGATCTTACGATATTTCGCAAGATTCCCCTCAGTCGTATCCTGCACATTGTGATCTAATGCAAATACTACCTGCCTGGTATTAGCTATCTTTGATGCCCCGATAGACTTGAACTTTGGCATTACTGCGCCGGTGTTGTCATGGGTCATGACATGCGCTGGCTGAATTGAAATGTAATCCCCGGCTCGAACAATTTGTCCCCGATCCAACCCTACGGCGAATTGTTGGGCTATTTTTTCGACTAAATTTTGCGGCATGCTCATCACTCCGACTACTTCACCAAATCAAAATCGATGAAATCAGCATGGTGGAAAATAATGCTCTCAGGGCTTCGCTTCTCACCCGTTCCCTCTTTGGAATGCGTGGCGATAATGTGCATTACTTCCGACGGAACGCCGTGCTTAAACGCCAACCCGACACCACTGAACGGATGCCTGATATGCAGTCCGTAATTCGATTTCACGGCTTTTCCGCTTACAATTTCAAACTCGAGCAACTTACCAACATCAGCCAACAGCGCCCCCGCAACCAGATAATCACGATTGATTTTCGCCTTGCGCGTGCCGTGATACTGATCGAGCACTTTATCGCAGGCGATACACATGGCGCAGACAGCCCGAACATGGTCGATAAATCCAATCGACACATTTTCAGCCAGTAAAGTAAAAGGTATTTCCCGCAAGAGCTGTTCGGTCCACCCACGAAAAGCGATTGCTTCATCCCAGCAAGCGACGACTTTGGCTCGAAGGTCGTTGTCTTTAATTTCCGCAATTTCCGGAAGGAGTCGGTTAACAAGTTCTGACATACATTCCCTCTGCACTGATTCACGATATTATCTTTAGGCGGAGAAGATACCGGACATCGAAGAAGTGGTCAATTGTAAAACCTCGAATAGATAAAGGTTGAACTTTTCCCCCGCCCGTAGTACATTGCGGCCAGTGCCGCGACAACTAATATTTATTTGCTAATTCCGTGCGCGGCAGACGTCCTCGTCTGCCCGTGTATCGAAGAAGGATCTGGAAGGGGCAGACCGGGAGGTCTGCCGCCCACGATTTAGGACATATTAGTTGGGACGGCACCAGTATTTGTCTGTGGAACAAAGGGAACAACCGACCGATATATTTCATGCTATGACAACACCAGCGACTCCAAAGAACTTTGCCATAACCGGCGTGGGTGGATATATCGCCCCGCGACACCTTCGTGCCATCAAGGATACCGGAAACCGTCTCTTAGCCGCCTGCGACCCCAGCGATTCGGTCGGTGTTCTCGACTCTTTCTTTAGCGAGGTTAAGTTCTTCACCGAATTTGAGCGCTTTGATCGCCATTGTGAAAAACTGCGTCGTCAGAGTGACGATTCTCGCGTCAACTATGTAACGATTTGCTCGCCGAACTACCTGCATGATGCCCACGTCCGCTTTGCACTGCGCATCGGCGCCGATGCCATTTGCGAAAAGCCGCTGGTACTGAATCCCTGGAATATCGACGCCCTCGAAGAACTCGAACACGAATCAGGTCGAAAAGTATATACCATTCTCCAATTGCGAGTTCATCCGGCGTTGATCGCTCTGCGCGACAAGCTGTTCGCCGACAAGTCGGGAAAGAAGCACGAAGTCGTGCTCACCTATATCACATCGCGGGGACTCTGGTATCTGGTGTCGTGGAAGGGGAATGTCGAAAGGTCCGGCGGTCTGGCGACCAATATCGGCATCCACTTTTTCGATCTGCTTCTTTGGTTGTTTGGTCCGGTCAAACAAAATGAACTTCATGTCTCAAACTCGATGACCACTTCCGGGTTTCTCGAACTGGAACGCGCCAATGTCCGCTGGTTTCTCTCGATAGACCGTAACAACCTCCCGCCCGAAATCAAGGCCAAACACCAGCCGACCTATCGCTCTATCACAATCAACAATCAGGAAGTCGAGTTCTCAGAGGGATTCACTGATCTTCACACGGATGTCTATCGACGGACTTTGGCCGGTGAGGGATTTGGCCTGACTGAAGTACGTCCTTCAATTCAACTCGCCCATGATATTCGCGTGTCCGTGCCAGTCGGCCCCAACGAGCGGTCGCATCTGCTGGCCGCTTCAACTCACTTATGATTTCTGCTCGGCTATGACCATCATAGAACAGCTTGGCTCGTTGCTCCCCGCCGACCGAATCTCCACTAATTCCGATCAACTGGTAGTTGCCTCCCGCGATGAATCGACCCTGCCCGGCGTGACACCGTTGGTAGTGGTCTGGCCTTTGACCATAGATGAAATCGCAAGCGTTGTCCGCGCCTGCTTAGAACATAAAACTCCAATCACAACTCGCGGCGCGGGGAGCGCATTAGAGGGATCAACTATCCCATGCGTTGGCGGAATTGTCCTCGATGTCAGCCGAATGACCCGCATCCTGAACTACTGGCCCGATGATCTTCAAATTGAAATTGAACCGGGGATAATTTACGATCATTTGAACAACCATCTGAAAAGGGACGGACTCTTCTTCCCTCCTTCTCCCGGTGGTTCGGGCGACGTTGCCACAGTCGGTGGGATGGTCTCTACCAACGCCAGCGGCATTTACTCGGTCAAATACGGCGGCACGCGTGAATATGTTCTTTCGCTAACCGTCGTCACAGGGACCGGCGAGATTGTGCACTTGGGTAACAGAGCGGTCAAGAGATCGAGTGGCTACAATCTGGTAGAATTGATCGCCGGCTCTGAGGGAACATTGGCTATAATCGGCGCGATCACATTGAAACTGGCAGGCATTCCTGAAGACCGCAGGCAATCGGCGTATAAGTTTTCGACAGAAGTTTCAGCCGCAAAAGCCGTCTCCGAAATACGGCGAAGCGGAATCGACATAGCCGCTATCGAGTTTCTCGACCGCCATGTCATACAGGCGCTCAACCAGCTTAAAGGGTACGGTTTGGACGAAGTTCCAGTATTGTTTCTTGAATTTCATGGCCCTAAACCGGTATTGGATTCCAACGCTGAACTTACTGACGGAATTTGCGTGGAGCAGGGAGGATCACTCCTGACTCTCAGCGAAGGACACCGGCCCTGGGATATCAGGCACTGGGTAACCGATGCTATCAAGCACGCTCGTCCCGGAATGAAAATCATTCGAAATGATGTGGCTTTCCCGATCTCCAAGCTTCCAGAAATGGTTGAGTTCTGCCACATTCTCGGAGCGCAAAACAATATCCCGATGTTCACATTCGGCCATGTCGGTATGGGTTTACTGCACACGCTGATGCTTGCCGATCCAATCGATGTTGGTCATTGGCGAATAGCTCTCGATGTAAATAATCAGATAATTCAAAATACCATTGAACTAGGCGGCACGATTTCAGGTGAACATGGTATCGGGCTTGGGCACAAAGACCTTTTTGAAGGCGAAGTTGGCGCCGCCTTGCCTCTTATGCGACAAATCAAAAAACAGTTTGACCCTGCTGGCATACTCAACCCCGGTAAGATTTTCGATATTTGAACCCGCAATCTTCATTTCCTTGCGTTTTCTCAACAAATTTCCGTTTTATAATTATATATACAATAATGGGTAAAGAAACACCGTTATAGCCATCCCAGTTTGATGAAAGACGGCTACTTACAAGACGGTTAGTGAAAATATTCACTATTGCAGTGGTTGATGTTTGCCCTAACCGTAACTCGTTCAATCAATTTAAGCTTGACTCAATTCCCCTGTTGCCGATATATACTTTAACGGAAATGACGTTTTTGTGACAAACTACCATGGAGGTATAGAACACTGTAATGAAGCATGTAACCGCTCAGTCACTCAGGTTGGCACTTCCCCTGCTGACACTTGTGCTCGGGAGTACGCTGATCTCACCAGTGAAAGCAGACGAGCCACCGCCGGACGCCACCTGTCTGGACTGTCACTCAGATTATGACAAGACGCTTGTTGGCTCCCCACATCGGCTGGCCTCTACAGTTGCCGCTCCGGCGGTAAAGATCGGCTGTATCTCTTGCCATGCGGGATGGGAAAGACATTTGGAAGACCCAGACAAGGGGAACATCAGCAATCCCAATCTCCTTACCGGCCAAAACGCTGTTTCCGCCTGCTCGGAATGCCACACTCCTCATCGTAATTTGGATAATTACGGGTTCGACGTTCACACGGAACTTCAGACCAATTGCACCTCGTGCCACAAAGTGCACGGCAACAATCAACGACTCCTCATTGACGCCGATGCCGCTTTCTGCTGGAGGTGCCACGAGACCAATAAGACTGCCTTTGCTAAACGGTCGGCTCATCCAATCAAGCAAGGAAACGTGACCTGTCTTAGCTGTCACCAGTTCACGCGAAAAGTCGACCAGGACATTTCCTATGGCCTTGGCAATGTCTGTCGGGATTGCCACCCAGATAAGGGTGGTCCTAATATGTATGAGCACGAGCCGGTCGTTGCCTATTCAGATGATGGCCGAGGGTGTACTGAATGCCACAATCCTCATGGAAGCGAAAACGACATGTTACTTAAACAGCCAGCTAATCGTCTATGTAGCTCCTGTCATGCCACTCCTGCCAAGCACGCCACTGCTCACGAAGCGGCATTTGTCGGAATTGACTGCCTAACTTGTCATGGACAGATTCACGGCTCATCGACTAAACCCGCTCTCCTGAACGATGATCTGGATGTTACGTTCGGGTCGAACTGCTGGGTCTGCCACAAGGTGAACTGAGGAGGGATCAGCATGAAACAACTATCTATAATATGTAGATTCGGGTCGCTGGCGATTGCGACTGTTATTCTTCTGACTCCAGCCATCAACGCAAGCGACGGCTCAGCTTCAATAAAGCTCGGATACACCTTCAATGATGACACCGGTTCGTTGGCGGTAAATCAGGAGACCTTCAATACCTACGAAGGCGCCGCACTATCGCTGAGTAATATTCAATATCGCTGGGAAAACGGTGTCCGCCTTTCCGCCGACCTGCGAAATATCACTCTCAACAACCGTAACCTGCGGACGTGGATTGGCAAACCTGGCAGGTTCTCCCTCGCCGCTACGAATAATCAGTACCGCCGCATGTACAATTGGAACGGTACTGACTACACACGTCGCCGAAATACCAATGTGCAAGGGATGTATCAGCCTAGCCGCTACCTCAAGTTCTTTGGCGGTTACGGACGAACCGACAAGCACGGCACGACCAGCTTTTTCCTACCGGCGGTCAGTGACAGCATCACTCGTCGCGGCGATTGGTCACAATCACGCTTCAACATCGGCGCACAGGCCGGCGACAAACACGGTCAGGTCAAAGTCGAATATCGCAGGTTTGATTTCACCGATAACACCGCATTGGCGGCGAATCGTGGGGCAGATCAATTCGACCTGACAGCCACCACTACAGTCCCAAAATTGAAACAGGTCTTTCTATCTGGCGGATTGAACTACCGTAACGACAAAATTAACCCTACTTCGACCGAGCTCTCGACAACTCAATATTGGGGTGCGACCAAGATATACATTACGTCTTCCACTCTCTTGGACTATCGCATTCTCTTCGCGACGACCAAACGTAGCGTACCATCTCAAGTGATAGATAATCTCCAGAACACTGTATCAATCGGTCACTCATGGGGCAAATGGGGCGGTCTGCGCCTCGGATATGAGAACCGGATGATCGATGACCTTCTCGTGCGTACCATCTCTGATGGAATTTTGGCAAACGGTTGGGCCAAACCCACATCACGATTATATCTGAGTGGCTCCTTTGCGACCCGAAAGACCGATGCCGACACTGCCCTGACACTCCTAGGAGAAGAAAGCCGCACCCGTGGTTCTGCTATTGCGCGCTACACTCAGCCCGAATGGGGATCCCTTCACGGCCGCTGGGAAGGGCGATTCCGTAGAAACAACGAACTTAATAGCTCCGCTGACTACAATGTCTTCGGCGGTGAGCTAAACGTTGAACGCCCCAAATATGGCCGCCTTACTGCTACCTACTCGTACTATCAAGGGCAGTATGAGAACCGCAGTGATACAGTGGACTATGAGTTCGCCGATCACGTCCTCACCGGCCATATATATCCTGCTACATTCAAGAATGTCACGGTTGATGCTGGCGGAACCTGGTATCTCAGTAAACGCGTTCAAGACATAGAGAAATTCAGTTTCGATTTCGGATTGATATACAGTTTCCCAAAAGGACACAGGGTAGAAGTTCGCTACAACGTGTTCAACTTCGATGATTTCCTTGTTTCAGATAAGTATTACACCGCAAACATAGTTGAAGTTAGTTTTACAAAAGACGTGAAATTCTAAGGAGAGAATGTAATGAAACGCACAATGATTCTCACTGTTCTATTTGCAGTCGCCCTGATATTTGTGGTCGGCTGTGAACGGAAAGTCATCAACGAAATCGTTCAAAACAACGGCTTCACCGGCGCCGATGACTGCATGAAATGCCACAATGATACCTACGGCGGGATAAAGCAAGCCCAGGGTGAGTGGGCAAACTCTATTCACGCCTCAGGAGCCAATGTCGACTACACCAATCGTGACCTGCCGTCAGACTGCGTGAAGTGCCACGATCATCAGGGATTTGTGGATTGGATCACAAACGATACAATCAATCCTCCCTATGAAAACGTGAGCGCCATCGGGTGCTTCACCTGCCATGCCCCGCATACCAGAGGAGATTTTAGTCTCCGTGCTAGCAGTTCGTACACTCTGTTGAATGGAGTGGTCTTTGATCACGGCAAAGCCAACCTTTGCGTCAATTGCCACCACAGTCGTGCTAACGTCACAACCGAAGTCGTCGACAACAAGGTGATGACCAGCCGTTTCGGACCTCACTATGGACCGCAAGGCGAAATGATTCAGGGTACTGGCGGGTATCAGTTCGCCGGATACACCTACACATCTTCGGGCCATGCGGCATCGGTACGCGACGGTTGTATCGGCTGTCACATGGGCAACCAACAAGCTCATGATGGTTACAAAATCGGTGGCCACAGCTGGAACATGGTCGATGAAGCAACCGGTGCCAATTTGGTTAAGTGGTGCGATGACTGCCACTCCAAGGCGACCTCGTATGACTTCAAAGAAGACACCGTTGTAGCGGCTTATGATTTCGATAAGGACGGCACTGTTGAAGGGTATCAGACCGAATTCGAGGGAATGATGGATTCCTTACAGACAGTACTGTATGGCAAGGGCCTGATGACCCGCACGATCACAGGAACTGACACTACGTTCGCTCCTAAGTCGATGACTGTTGCCGACAAGAATATGGCTGGAGCTGTGTGGAATTGGGCGATGCTACACAACGATCGCTCAGAGGGCATTCACAACTTCAAGTATGCGAAAGGCCTCATCTGGAGTGCGATCGCGTACGTGAATACACATTAAGTTCAACCGTTAGAGGACAATGAAAGCCCCTGCCAAACGGCGGGGGCTTTTTGATTGGGCGAAATTGCTATTGCTACCTACAGGACACTGATTTGTGCCTGAACGAATTAATACTGCCGGAGGCCGGACTCGAACCGGCACGCCCCTTTCGGAACAAGGGATTTTAAGTCCCTGGTGTCTACCAATTCCACCACTCCGGCAATTGGCGATCGCTTCAATTTATCGGAATATCCCTGCCAGTCAAGCTTAACGGCAGGCGACTCCAAATTGTGGATAACTCCTTATGGGGAAACGCTGTCTCACAAAACTAATTGATCGTCCCGCTTGACCAATTGTTAGGATTGTGTTAAGATTGCCGCGACTATTGACCGGCGATAATCGCGGCACTGACAAAACAGGCACAAACAACGTTAGTGACAGGAGCCATGATGCTCAAATACTTCCTTCCAAAAGAAACAAGCTTCTTTCATTTTTTTGAACAACATGCTTCGCTTGGCATTGAGGCCTGCAAGGAACTGGATGCGCTCGCATCAAATCCGTCAGAACTGGCCGCCCGTGCCAATAGAATCAAGGAAATTGAGCACCAAGCCGACGATGTCACGCACAAATGTATTGACGCCCTTCATTCAACATTTATCACGCCTATTGACCGGGCCGACATTCATCGTCTTATGCGCCGACTTGATGATATTGTTGACTCGGTTGACGCCACCGCCTCGCGCATGATGCTGTACGAAATGACAGATTACCGATCCGAGCTCAAAAAACTCACTGAGCTCTTGTTGACTGCCACACGACAGATTGACATCACGATTCAGTATTTGCCTATCCTCAATAAGAAAAGCGCCGAAATCCAGAAATGCTGTAGCGCCGTGTACCAAGCCGAAACAGACGCTGATGAAATCCTTCGACAGGCGCTTGTCCGGCTGTTCAAGCAGGAAAAGGACGCGATACTGGTCATGAAATGGAAAGAGATTTTTGAGCGTCTCGAACGCACCACTGACCGATGTCAAGAAGTCGCGAACATCATTCAAGGTATCGTGATCGAGGCGTCCTGAGATGGAACCACTCATGCTTGTCATCATCGCGACAGTAGCTGTTGCGCTGATTTTTGACATTATCAACGGATTCCACGACGCCGCCAATTCCATTGCAACCGTTGTTTCAACACGTGTCTTAAGCCCACGCACTGCTGTTTTGTGGGCCGCCTTTTTCAATTTCGTGGCAATGTTCGTGTTCGCGCCAAAGGTAGCCGACACAGTTGCGAAAATTGTGAAAATCGATGGCAAAGACAATACCTATGTCTATGTAGTCCTCGCCGGCCTCTTAGGCGCAATCATATGGGACTTGATAACTTGGTGGTTGGGACTTCCGACAAGCTCGTCGCACGCTCTTATCGGCGGAGTCGCAGGCGCTGGAATCGCATACAAAGGACTCGATGTGATTCGGATGGACAATGTCTGGAAAACGGTAAAGTTCATTCCCCTTGCTCCTCTTATTGGTCTGGTCTTGGGCTTTGCCCTTATGGTGGCAGTATTTTGGATTTTAAGGCGTCGGCGCCCGCTCGATGTCGATCGATGGTTCCGTAAGGGACAGCTTGTGTCGGCGGCACTCTATTCTCTTGGTCATGGTGGCAATGATGCCCAAAAAACCATGGGGATTATCATGGCGCTCCTCATGGCTGGCGGGATGATGAGTACTGATCATCATTTGTCATTGACCGACCCAAGTACCCTATGGATCATCTTGTCCTGCCACGTTGCGATGGCGATCGGTACCGCTTTCGGCGGCTGGCGGATTGTAAAGACGATGGGGATGAAAATCACAAAACTCAGGCCGGTCGGCGGCTTCTGCGCCGAAACTGCTGGTGCTATAACCCTTTTTGGCGCCACTCATTTCGGCATTCCTGTTTCAACCACACATACTATCACAGGAGCGATTGTCGGAGTTGGCTCGACTGGTAAGCTTACCGGTATCAAATGGGGTGTCGCCGGTCGCATTGTCTGGGCCTGGCTCTTGACAATACCCGCTTCGGCTGCAATTTCCGCCGGATGTTTTTATCTGATAAGACTACTCCTGTAAGAAATACGTCAACCCTGAAATAGTCCATTAGATGTCGCCCCCGCGCGAAGGCCGGGGTGACATTTGGCCAGGCGTGGCGAGCATTGAAGGGTTTTCCAACAGGCCCCAACGGGTGGGATCTTCGTAGGTTCTGTGCGCGGCACATATCCTATCGGCCGGGATTCGCAAATTAAATATGTGCGCGAGCGAACCCAATTATTAGGGCTTGTTGAAAAACCTCCCTTGTAGTCATTGCGAGCCCTTCGGCTTCGCTCAGGATAAACTACGCGAAGCAATCTCGCCTTTATCTTAAGTCAAAGTAAGAAGGAGAGATTGCTTCGGTCCCGCGTCCTTCGACCCTGCGGCTCCGCCTCAGGACTTCGCAAGCTCAGGATGACGCGTGACACTCGCAATGACGTAGTGGGGGACTTTTCAACAAGCCCATTATAGAGGGGTCATAAAATATCGAACCCAATTCGAAACACTATTATTGTGGCCAACTGCGACTCAACGAATCGCCGCCTGAGCTACCGCCTCAGGACAAAGACCAACAAAAGAGGATATTTGTTTGGAAATGCCCAGAGAGTCAGTAAAAGCAATGTCAAATGACGTCGGTATAGTATCGGTCTTGTGTCGTCTGCGATCCTGCTCAGAAGCATACGCAAGATGCACAGCCGCGCCGGCATCAAGAACAGGCATTCCCCATTTTGAGGGTGTGTAATGCTTCTCGACCGCGTCGATGATATTCTTGGGCAATCCCCACGATGTCAGCAGAAAAGCGCCGATAGTGGCATCGTCAGCTCCCAGTATTTGCTCTTCGGCAATGTGGAGCGGGATGGAGTCTGCATGACTCCGTGATAGAGCATTCCTAAACTCTGCAGTGAAATTGGTGAGAAGAACAATCTTTCCGACGTCATGGAGAAGTCCGGCGGTCAGCGCGCTGTCAATTTCCCTTCGGGGGAGTCCAAACGAATAGGCGATGAAACGTGATTTGGCGCCGACATCGGTTGCTCGCCCATAGATTTCGTGCGGCAAGAATCCAGAGATTTTACTCATCCCGTCACCACTATAAACTCCTGCGGCAAGGACAATTCCCTTGATAGTTTCTATACCCAGCATGTTAAGGGCTTGGAGAACATTATCAATTCGCGTGGTGACACCAAACATAGCGGAATTAACAACCTGCAAAAGTTTCGCAGAGATAGCGACATCTCGTGAGATTACAGTAGCCACTTTGCTCATAGCAACTTCAGAGGCGGACAACTCAGAGATTAACTGATTGTATGTTTCGGGCAGCGTGGGGAGGTTCTTGATTGATTCAATACGTTGACGCAGAACAGGGTCGGAAATCTGGTAGTGGGACGTGTCAGACATGTGTGCAATACCTTTCACGAGTGAGAACTATTACGATTTTGCTTGTTTTATCGGCAGTTTGAACAATGTCTTTAGTGTTAATAGGATAGTTATATATCTTTAATGACGTATTACATTAGTTTGTCAGCTGTCGAAAGGGCTTATTAAAATAATCCTTCGACTCGTCATTGAAAACGACAGAAAGTGGGACTTCATATACAAACCCGATGGCTGGAATCCAATTCGTTGGCCTCTAAGATGAAAGGGAAGATAGTACGTCACCAGCCGATTTGTTTGACGATCCACGTCATAAAAACTATCTTGTACATATGAGTGATAACACACGAAAGATCAACTCTCTGCTTCGATATCTGGTACTGTTTTTTGCTGTGGCTTCGATGGCGCTGTTCTTCTACCAGTGCATCCGGAATATCAACAAGTTTGCCACGATCGACCTCTCGTCCTACATCTTTGCGTCCGACTGCTTTTTCAACGGCGTGAACCCATATATCGAGGAATCCCGACGATATATCTATCCACTCTTTCTTTTGTTGATCGTCTGGCCCTTCGGGTTTCTCATGTCAGGGACGGCGCTCAAAGGACTGACTGCCGCTATCTGGTCGCTCGGTCTGTACCTTTCGTTCTTTCTTGCCTTGACCGGATGCTGGAAATATCTATACGGAGATTATTCGCATAAAGAGTCGTTCAAGAAGCACTTCCTGTCACTCTGTTTGATTGTCGTGATGCTCTACCCGTCATTTCAGGATGAATTCCTGAATGGTCAGGTGAATCTGCTGGTCCTTGGAGCCACTGTCGCCTTTTTTCTTCTGGTTAATCGAAAAATGATGTTCTGGGGAGCGGTATTTCTCGCAGTGGCGGCCTCGATCAAAATCTCCCCTGGTTTGTGTTTGCTCTATCCGCTGTTACTGCGCCAATATCGAACGATTTTCTATTTTATCCCGCTCTTGGTTCTCTTCACAATCGGCATTCCGTGGCTAATCAACCCACACAGTTTGGATTACTATCGGTATTTCATTTACGATGTCATGCCTGCGATTACCGGTTCGGATTTTGCGGGCGGTTTCAAGTCGTTTTCAATCGTCTCCACGCTTAGTTACATCTTCCGCATCGAGTGGTATCCCCCGCTGAAAATTGCCGCCGTGTGTGCCCTTGCTATGGCACTCTGTACTCCGATCATTCTCTATGGTCACAATAATGCGAGAACAAGCCATCCGTGGGGCCGATTCGTCACCTTTGCCGCTATAATATCAGTCATTCCGCTGACCTTCCCGATGTCTGAGGCACATCATCTGCTACTACTCGTCGTCCCCTGCATTGCCATCATCGCCTATTGGCAGAGTGTGATTATTAGCGAAAAGCCGCTACTTCATGACCCGATGGCTCTTTTTTTTATGCTGTGCATTATCGGACTTCATATTGGGCACGGCCTAAAGGACACTCCCATTCGGCTGTTCAGTCTGATTGGCATCTACGTGGGGATGATTTTATTATTGAAAGGTCCGGCGGTGTTGCCCGATGTTTCCTCAATCAAACCTGTTACAAGAGTGAGAATATTTACCTGAATATGAAATCCGCCTGTTCATTGCTCATGAGGAAAGTTGGCCGCGAGATTTGGCGGCGCGGTGAGCAGTATGCATCGAGCGGTAAGGTAGAAATCACGAGCCATAACGACACAGAAGCTCTTGCTGAAGTTTCAGGGACTCAGCTCTACCTAGTCAGCATCAACTTTGAACCGAACGGAATCAGCCAAGATTGTGATTGTCCGTATTTTACTGGTCAAGGGTATGTTTGCAAACATATTGTCGCCGTGGCCATTGTCTGGGATAAATTGCACGGTATCTCTTCCACGCCGCCGGGGTTGGTTGAAATAGCGACTGTCCCCCCGCCCAGGGTTTCTCGACGTGACATAACAGAGATTTTTAGAAAGCCGCTCACTGCGATCTAGAAAAACTGCGAATGCTGGCCGATGAGACGGCACTTGGCGGGAGAGGCAGGCCACACAGTCAGCTTCCCCTTGCGCCAAAGAAGATGAACACCGATGCTGGCGCGCCAGTATCGGTTAAGGAAATTAATGCATGTTTGACTGAAATCAGAAGCTGGCCACGTCCAGAAACTTCGATCCATATTTTTGCGCCGGCGAAATGGTGGCCGCACTCTGTGAATTATTACGGGCCGTCGCAATTCGGCTACCTGTATCGGATAAAGCCGAGGCCGTTCAAATCCTGATGAATCTGCAAAAGTTCAATCGTGAGATGGTCACGGGGATGATCGACGATAGTAATAATTCAGAAACAGAAACGCAAAGTTTGTTTTATTCAACAGAAAACCCCCGGCTCTTGCGAGACGGGGGTCTTATTTACCCCGGCGGCTTTCTACTCTCCCACACCCTTACAAGTGCAGTACCATCGACGTAGGCAGGCTTAACTTCTGTGTTCGGAATGGGAACAGGTGTGACCCCGCCGCTATTGCCACCGAGAATATTTTCATAGGTAAGTTGGATACCCGTATTTCTATTGACCCTTCGACAGGCTCAGGGTGAAGTCTTTCTTACTTACCATAACTGAACACTGTTTACGAATCGATATCATCGCACAATCACCCAACCGGCCGCACCGTGGGCTAGTGCCACGACGCTTCGAATTGGTTTCAGAGTAATTTTTAATCGATTAAGCCGCACGACCTATTAGTATCACTCGACTGAGCATATTGCTACGCGTACATCTGTGACCTATCAACCTGGTCATCTTCCAGGGGTCTTTAGAGGCTTTCGCCTGGGAAATCTTATCTTGGAGTGGGCTTGGTACTTAGATGCTTTCAGCACTTATCCCTTCCCAACGCAGCTACCCTGCTGTGCCACTGGCGTGACAACAGGTGCACCGGAGGTTGGTTCAACCCGGTCCTCTCGTACTAAGATCGACTCTCCTCAAATTTCCTTCGCCCGTATCAGATAGGGACCGAACTGTCTCACGACGTTCTAAACCCAGCTCACGTACCACTTTAATTGGCGAACAGCCAAACCCTTGGGACCTTCTCCAGCCCCNNCCCAGGATGTGATGAGCCGACATCGAGGTGCCAAACCCCCTCGTCGATATGAACTCTCGGAGGGGATAAGCCTGTTATCCCCAGAGTACCTTTTATCCGTTAAGCGACGGCCTTTCCACACAGCACCGCCGGATCACTAGGACCTGCTTTCGCACCTGCTCGACTAGTATGTCTCGCAGTTAAGCTCTCTTATACCCTTACGCTCTAAAGCCGATTACCACCCGGCCTGAGAGAACCATTGC
>CXWL01007675.1_pt1 | contig 73972 bp, 82 predicted proteins | sample 590931 | NCBI WGS metagenome assembly CXWL01 (sample SAMEA3498368, study PRJEB10139) | groundwater metagenome | biome: water well; material: biofilm material | place: Germany | collected 2015-04-27
CATGACCTGTACGACGAGTGTGTCTTTTTGTGGCGGGAGTCTTCGGACGACCACCACAATCTACACCCGCAATTCCACCTATGACGTCTACCTCTTTCATGATTTTACCGAAGAAATTCGGGTTGGATTCATGACGAATTGGGTGCGTACCACCTACGCCGATGGGGCTCATGCCGAAAACCGTCGGGTGCAAATCTCATTTTTTTATCGGTTCTAGCGGAATGCTGACAACGGCCGCCAGTCTTGTTCTCGCTTCGCTCGGAGACTCCAGGTACCACCAGGGTACGCGTCGTTTCCTCGCTCGCTGTAGCCGCGCAGGATAACCGTTTTGAGCATTCTGCAAACTGTCTTGGTCGCGGTGTGGCGCATAACGTGAGGACGACGTGTTGCTTAAGAGCTAAAATGTTCCGCAGCCTGCCATGGTCGTCTGGTCGTTTCTTCATTCCCACGAGCCTGATGCAGTTTCGGTGCTCGTTGCCTGGTGGTGTAGGTCGTGGCGGTCCCTGTCGCCTCGCCACTCTGAGAAGGAGAGCCTCATGAGGCGTCTATCTCTTCGGTGGGTCGTTGGATGTGTGCTGTGGACTCTTGGACAGCTGTTCACCTCCCTGGTTCCCGCCGAGGCCATCGAGAAATACCTGATTAAGGCGTCACGTGAAAATAAGTTGATCAAGTTGTCTTTCGTAGCGGCAGGAGCGTGTAGTTCCAATCGCCATGAAAATTGGCCAACTTGAGATTGAGTCTGGTCAGTTCGGCGTCGGTGATCTTGAGACCGATCGGATAGAGGCCTCGATCTAGCTCGGCGCGGATTTTCAATCCGGCCTGTGTTGTGGTGTTCGCGATCAAATTGATGATGACGTCGTGACTCACCAACGGTCGCCCCCGCCAATTCTGGGTGATGTGGCTGAACATGCGATGCTCGATCTTGTTCCATTTGCTGGTCCCCGGTGGGAAGTGGCACACGTGGATGGGCATCCCCAGGCGCACCGCCAACTCGTGCAGTGCCACCTTCCACAAGCGGCACCGACTGCCGTTGCTGCCACCCCCGTCGGCCGTGATCAATAGTTCCTGGGCATCGGGGTATCGCGTGGCACCCATCTTCTTCCACCACCGGCCGATGGCTTGCACCGCGAACTGCGCCGTATCGTGATCGATGCCCACGCTCACCCAGCCCTCGTTCTTGCTCAGATCGAACACCCCGTAGGGAATGACTTTGCCCAGTTGCGGGTCCGGGAAGTCGTGCATATCTACCTCTTCGGGCTCGCCCTTGGGCTGCCACTCGCGTCCACCGTTCTTGAACGGGCCTACCAGTTCCTTCTTCTTGGTGTCCACCGAGATCACCGGCTGACCGCGTTGCTGAAGCCGCTTGACCATCGTGTTGATGTGCTCGAACTGCGCATTGCGATCCGGATGCGTGGCACCTTCCTTGGTCTTGCGGTTGCTCTGCAAACTATAGCCTGCCGCCCTCAGCAACGCGCCCACTGTCCACGCGCCGATGGGGTGTGCCTGCCGCGTCAATTCCTCCGCCAAGCGGGCGGTGCTCTTGCAGGTCCAACGCAAGGCCGACTGCGGATCTCCACGACTCACCGGTTCCACCAACGCCTCCAGCGCCTGCAGCAACCCCGGGTCAGACTCGGTCAGGCACTTGCGTCCGCCTCCTGTCCTGCGCAGCCGAGCCTCCACGACCGCCTGAGGTTGCTTCTTGCGCACCTCCAACTCGGCCACGCCCCTGCGGATCGTGTTGCGTGACATGCCGGTCGCATCGCTCACGGCGCTCAACCCGCCCCAGCCATAGGTTTGTGCTTCCGTCGCGGCCCATTGCCGGCGCATCCGTTCATCCATCAACGGCGCAAGAGCACGGTAGCGTGATGTGATCTGGTGAATGGCGGATGCGACAGGCATACCCGCGTTATACCACAGCCAGAATAATTGGTCAAGTTATTTTCACGCGACGCCTAAGGATATTGGGGAGATTGGCTCTGGGGTGAGCGTCGAGGGGATGAATAACTTCGGCCATCTCGTCGGAGCTGCTCCCACAGGGTTTCGATCGAGCACGTTTCGGGCATGGTGGTACAACGGGTTCAGAGTCATCGATATGGGGACGTGTGGGGGATTGGGCTGTCGGGCCATGGGGATGAACGACCAGGATCAGATCGTGGGGAATATTGTTCGCGGTGCGTTTATGTATACCCATGGCAAGTTTCTCGATCTCGCACCGTATGCGTGCCCACAGAGTCTCGCTCTTGCGGTCAACGAATTGGCGGAGGTCGTGGGGTGATACACCCTTATCCCGGTTCCTGGAGAGTCGTTCCCACTTGAACGCCATGCTTTTCTGTATCGAGGGCGTCAATTGAGGGATCTCGGGACACTGGGAAGGGTGGAAGTGGAAAGGGTGGAAAGTGTGGCCACGAACGTCAATAACCTTGGGGAGGTGGTGGGTTAGGCCACCACCTACAGCGGGGAATCTCATGCGTTTCTCTTTAGCCATAACTGCATGTTGGATCTTGGGACATTAGGGGGGGCATCCAGTCGTGCGGAATCTATCAACGATCTTGGTCAGATTGTGGGGAGCGCACAGCTTTCTGGAGGGACCAAAAATCACGCGTTTCTCTGTGCCGATGAAAAACGTAATGACCTTGGCGCGCTCGATGGCGGCGACAGCGCCGCGATCCGTATTAATAAACATGGGCACATCGTCGGTACCAACGGCACTTGGTCGTTTCTCTATGAGGCAGGGACGATGATCGACCTGATGACCCTACTGCCTCGCGAAACAGGGTGGAAATCGCTAAATGTCCGCTGCATTAACGATACAGGGTAGATTGCCGGGGTCAGGGTGGTTCTCGACGGAACGTCTCATGTGTTGCTTCTGACTCCTGCTCCCTAACCACGTCCCACGACGGTTTCGCCTTCGAGTCTGTATTACCCATTTTTCGTGATTCGCACAGTGTGGTCAGAGCGAAATCGCTCATATCCTCCGGCTTGTGTCGCAGTGCAACGCCGGCTCGCGGCGGGATTCTTCAGAAACACTGGTCTTTCTCGCTGGTTATGGGCAAGCAGGAGATCTCGGGTCGTAACGCCTGGATGGAACGGATCTTGCGAGTCTAGAGGATGCGGGGGCCGAGCATGAGGATTTCATAGGGGGATCTAAATGGAAGAGCAATCGCTATTCGAAGCCATCCAACATAACCTCACCGCGCCGATGCCGCTGTTTTTTGCTCTGGGAATTTTGGCGACGTTAATTCGGTCGGATCTCAAGGTCCCTGAAGCCCTGTATATCGGACTCACCTTGTATCTCCTGGCCGCCATTGGATTAAAGGGAGGGGCTGAAATCAGGGAGGTCGGGGTCCTTGCTATCTGGATGCCGCTCCTCGGAGCGATGGTGCTGGGGATTGTGATCCCGATCGCGGGGTTTTTTATTCTTCGGTATCTTGGCAAGTTCAATATCTATGATGCCGCGGCGATAGCGGGGCACTACGGGTCCGTGAGTGCGGTGACCTTTGCCGTGGCCACGCAATTTCTGTCCAGCCTTCAAGTCAAGCCTGAAGGGTATATGTCCGCTTTTCTCGCGGTGTTGGAACCAACCGGGGTAGTGGTGGGGATTTTACTGGCTCGGATTGCACTTCAGATGGAAGCGAACCGAGTGGAGGGGGCTGGCGAGGTGAGTAGCCGACGAACAGGGTGGCTCGCACCGGTTCTCCATGAAGCCATCACAGGCAAGGGTTCGATGATCCTGCTGGGGGCGTTGGTAATCGGGTATATCTCAGGACCCGAGGGGATCGCGGTAACGAAGCCGTTTTTCGTCGACCTCTTCAAGGGTGTGTTGTGCCTCTTCATGTTGGAAATGGGATTGGTGGCGGGACAACGCTTGGCAGAAATCAAAACGGCTGGGGCGTTTCTGGTGGCCTTTGGAATTTTCATGCCCATCCTGGATGGTACGCTCGGTGTGCTGATGGGCGGCATGCTGGGGTTGAGCATTGGTGGGGCCACGATGCTGGGAGTCATGTCCGCTAGTGCTTCGTATATCGCAGGTCCGGCGGCCATGCGTGTGTCGCTTCCGGAGGCCAATCCGTCGCTGTACCTCACGGCCTCGCTGGGCATCACCTTCCCTTTCAATATTGCTGTGGGTATCCCGTTGTATTTTTGGTTGGCGAAGGCGGTGTTCGGATCGTAATCCAGGACATTCAGAGGGAAGGAGTGGTCGAGATGTTGCTGAAAAAATCCATGCTGCTCACCATCATCGCGGAAAGTATCCTGGAACCGACGTTAAAGGAATTGGTCGAAGGAGCAGGTGCGACCGGGTATACGATTGAGCGGGTGTCCACAGGGTGGGGAAAGCACGGTTCCAGGCCTGGGCAGTTTGAGAACGACCAAACCATCAAGATGCTCCTTGTCGCATCCCCGGCGATCACGAAAGCCGTCATCCAGGAAATTGCCGTTACCCTCCAGCCCAACTATTCCATCATGGCGTTTCAACACGAGGTTGAGGTGATGAACGGGGCGTCAGCCGTATCGGGGTGAGGGAACTTCTCGCCTGAATGGTAGGCAGGCTTCTCCGATGCCCATAGCGATGGCATGACGACGCACCGATCAGATTGTCGGACCAAATAGATGACGGGTCTTGTGGGACAGGCAAGGATATAGACGAGAGGAAGGAGGCTAGAGATATGAAGCCATGGGGAAAGAGAATTGTGTCGGTCGCCCTGGCGGGTGTGTTGAGTGTTGTCGGGTCCTACGGATGGGCGGAGGTCTCTCCGTATCAGGTGGAAGAAACGGCCCGCCTCATTGCGGCACTGCTGAGCGTGGGGCGCGTGGTCATCGATCGCAATCAATCGTTGATTGATGACCCACACAAAGGCGTTAAGGGTTTCACCGCGGAGGTATTCGAGCGGCAAGTTATTGACGAGTTTCGATCACGAACGGGAGTCGATCTCGCAAGTCCGAGTGTGGCACACGTTCCGCCCGGGGCAGGAGATCTGCTACGGGCCCTTCTGGATGTGAGCAAGAGTGTTGTTGAAGAAGCACAGCCTGTGATCAATCAGCCTGGCGTGCAGTATAAAAACTTTATTCCTGCCACCTTTGGCAGTCAGGTCTCGAATCGGTTTTCGGTCCGTTCGGGCATCCAGTTGAAACAGACGACGTTGATGCCGAGAAATCCAAAGAATGCTCCGGATCGGTATGAAGAGACTGTTCTGCGCAGGTTAATGACCCAGCCCAGTCAATCCGTGACGATCAGCGACATGTCGGTTGGGAATACCATGCTTCGTGTGCTGACCCCCATTTATTACACAAAAGAATGCCTCAAGTGTCATGGTTCACCCGTCGGCGAACTCGATATTTCAGGCTACAAGAAGGAGGGCGCCCAAGAGGGGGATCTTGCCGGGGCTATCAGTGTGTCGATTCCCATGGGTAGTCGGTAGCCATGGGCGGCGAGTCCTTGAATTGAGAGCCCTGTCAAACCAGCCGAGACCGACGTGCTGTGCGGCGCATCACGTGTGTGTGGCGAGTGTCTGGGGGATGAGAGGGAGAGAGGATGCTTATGAATAGGCTACGGCAGGGTATGGTGGTTGCGGGAGTTGCAGGGATGCTCAGCTGGGGCGCGATGGCGATCGCGGCTGAGAAATATACCGTCAGGGACCTCGGTGAGCTGGTTGCCGGAGGCAGTGTCGAAGGGATTAATAATCAGGGTCAGATTGTCGGCGCGGTGCCGGTCGGACCGGCACGGTTTAACGGATGGTGGTTCGATGGAAAGAAAATCGTCGATCTGGGGAATTGTGGTGGGGTGGGCTGCAGGGCCATGGATATCAATGCGAAGGGTCAGATAGTTGGGAATATCGGGCGGGATGCCTATATCTATAGTGATGGCAAGTTTGTAGACATTGCAGCATTTGTCCGGCCTCCTGGGATTTCGCTCGCGCTCAATGAACTGGCTGAAGTCGTCGGATGGTATACGCTCATTCCAGTGCCCGGCGCGGACTTTCCATCCGAACGACATGCCTTTCTGTACCGAGGCCGGAAGCTGACGGATGTGGGGACCCTCGGCGGAAAAGAAAGCGTGGCCACTGATATCAATGTGCAGGGGCACGTGGTCGGTTACTCCAGTACCTACAGCGGTGAAACCCATGCGTTTCTGTTTGCCCAGGACCGCATGCTCGATCTGGGGACCCTGGGTGGAACCGAGAGCAGTGCGAGTAGTATCAATGACCGGGGCCAGGTCGTAGGGAAAGCCAATATCATCGGCTCCAATCGTCCGCATGCGTTTCTCTATGCAGACGGCAAAATGAGCGACCTCGGAGTTCTTGAGGGACAGGATAAGGAGAGCGCGGCCCTCTGCATCAATCAATCGGGCCAGATCGTGGGGACGAGCGGGTCGCGGGGGTTTTTGTATAGTCAGGGGAAAATGCTCGACTTGACGGCGCTCCTTCCCAAGGAGGCGGGATGGAAGGCCCTCACTCCACGCTGCCTGAACGACCGCGGCCAGATTGCCGGCGTCGGGATCTTGAGCGACGGAAAGGCACACATTTTTTTAATGACCCCTGCTCCATAACCATCCGCATTGTGTCCCTGGACGTCGATCTGGGGGAGAAAGAACGGTTTGACAAGATACGGATGTCAATCTTAGGATGACTTCTCACTGCGGGGAATCTATGCGTGAGTATCTCGCTCGCGTGTTCGGCAACCTTCCGATCGAACGGAAGTTGCTGCTGACCTCTATTATCCCCTTAACCGCTCTCATCCTCCTCAGCGCCGTGACGTATCGACATGTGCAGGTGTTTTCGGACGACGAAGAACACCTCCATCGCATCTACCAGGTGCAGAAGATGTCCGCGGAATATGTGCGGCTTCTCGTGGATTTGGAAACCGGCTTCCGAGGGTATGTACTCACCCGCGAGGAGAGCTATCTGGATCCTTATCGCACCGTTCCGGAGCGAGTGGCGGAGGTGGGGAAAATTTTGGAGGTCTCGGTCCGAGATGAGCCGCCGTCCCTGACGTTGGTGCTGGAGGTGCAACAATCCGTCAATCAATTGATTAGCGAGAAGAAAGCTTTGATTCAGGGGATGAAGTCCGGCCATCGAGAGGCGGCCCTTCGGTATATTGAGGAAGGACACGGCCAAGCCCTGATGAGCCGGATTCGGCAGGGGATGTCTCGCTTCGATTACCTCGAACAGGAGATGTTGCTCAGTCGATTAACCAGTTTGAGCCAGGATCGGACCTCGTTGCTCTATGTGGTGTTATGGGGCGGAACGCTCACGCTGGGGTTGATGATGTTGACGCTGCACTTGATCGCTCGCTCCATTACGGGACCCCTGACGAGTCTGGCCAGGGCCGTGGGGGCCTCTCCATTAGGGACAGTGCCCTCTGTTCCGGTGATCGAGCGTCAAGACGAAATTGGGCATTTGACCAGAGGGATGCACGCGATGAGCGTCCAGATTCAGGACCACCTGTCGAAGCTTGAAAAGTCGGAGAGTGAATTACGCGTCGTGAATCAGGACTTGTCCTCCTCGGAATCGAAATACCGCAGCCTGGTGGATCATGCGCCGTTCGGCATCTTCACCACCAAAGGCATGGTGGTGACCTTCAGTAACCGATACAATCAATTCCTTGCCGGACTGAATCCTGATGAGCTGATGGACCCGGCGTCTTTTCGCACCTGGATTCACCCCGAAGATCGTCAGCGGGTGCTGTCTGAATATGCACAAGCCGTGGAGCAGGGGCGGCCCTATGAAACGATGTTCCGCTTCCTGCATCAGGATGGGGGTGTGCGCAAGGTGTTGAGTCGACGTATGCCGATTAAAGATGCGGACGGGCAGATTCGTATGTACCAAGGGTTTAACATCGATATCACGGCTTTGGATCAATTGCAGGAACGGCTCAGCCGGGCAGAGCGGCTTGCCACCTTGGGCCAAATGGCGGCGGGTATTGCGCACGAAATTCGAAACCCGCTCGTCGGCATCGGATCGACGGCCTCTCTCCTGCTGGAGGACACCCCGGATTCGGACCCCCGAAAGGCCGATCTGGGAGTGATTTTAGCGGAGACGAAACGGCTTGATCGCATCGTGAATCAGATCATTGATTACGCCAGGCCGCGCGAAGTCGCTCCGATCGAGTTCGCGCTTGCCGACCTGATCGCCGAAACACTGCGGTTGCTCGATGCCGCGGTGACAGCGAAACACGTCGGTGTGTGCTCCATGGTTCCTCCCTCGCTTCCGCCCATTCACGCAGACCGAGATCAGCTCAAACAGGTCTTGCTCAATCTCTTTCAGAATGCGATCGAGGCATTGCCTGACGGTGGACGGCTTGACATCACTGTAGGCTGGCTGGCGCAAGAGGGAGAGTCTGGAGTGGTGATAACGGTGGCGGATATCGGATGCGGGATCGCTCCCAATGACCTCGGGCACGTGTTTGAGCCATTTTTTACTACGGGCAAATACCATGGGACCGGACTGGGGTTGGCCCTGTGCCGGAATATCATCGAGGCCCATCGCGGGGATATTCACCTGACTAGCGAGGTTGGGCAGGGCACCAGCGTGCGAGTGTGGATTCCTTTCCGACAAGAACCGCAGATGATAGAGGGCTAGACGATGCGTCTGACTATTTTCGTGACCGATGACGAGCCCGCGATTCGGTCGGCGATCGTCAAGCGGCTCTCGCGTCGACTGCATCGGGTGGTCGGCTATGAATCCGGTGATGCGCTGCTGTCCGCGTTGGAGCACGAACTTCCTGACTTGATCCTGCTCGATCTTAAGATGCCTGGCCTGAGTGGATTGGATACCCTCAAGAAAGTTCGTCCCGTCGCCCCTCATGCGTTGGTCATCATGTTGACGGCCTATGGGACGGTGCAGGATGCCGTGGAGGCGATGAAGGTTGGGGCCTACGATTTCTTAATCAAAACGGTCGAGTTGGATGGGATTGAGCCTGTGGTGGATCGGGCCGTCGATCTGCTGAATCTTCGGCGACGCTTGGAAGTGGAGCTGGGGCATCATGAGAGTCGCTATGTGTTGGCGAATGTGGAAGCGCACAGCCCCGCGATGCAGCAGATTCTGGCGCAGGTGCGAGAAGTGGCTCTCAATGCCAGATCTAGCGTGCTGTTACTGGGGGAAACGGGAACCGGGAAAGAGTTTTTCGCACGGGTGCTGCATCACAATGGGGTGCGCGCCTCAGGGCCATTCGTGGGCGTCAATTGTACCGCCATTCCTAAGGATCTTTTCGAAAGCGAACTCTTTGGCTTCGAGCGGGGAGCGTTTACCGGCGCAACCCAACGCAAGATCGGTTTACTGGAGAAGTCGGAAGGCGGCACGCTGTTTTTGGACGAAATCGGAGATTTGGATGTGGCGATGCAAGCCAAACTTCTCCGGGTCTTGCAAGAGCGTTCGTTTCGGCGCCTCGGCGGAACGGCGGATATTGGGGTGGACTTCCGCCTCATTGCGGCCACGAATCGTGATCTGAAAAAGACGGTGGCGAGCGGCCAGTTTCGCGAGGATCTCTATTTTCGCCTGAACGTCGTCTCGTTTGAACTCCCTCCGCTCCGAAAACGAACCGAAGACATCCTGTCCTTATGTCGACAGGCGGTTGTCCGATTTGGGAAGGAGTTTGGAAAGGAGGTCGTCGATATCGACCCCCACGCGTGCACGTTGCTGGAGCGATACGCCTTTCCCGGCAACATTCGGGAACTCGAGAACATCATCGAGCGCGCAATGATTTTCTGCCAAGGGAAGACACTGACCGCAGATAGCCTCCCCTTCGAGTTGCGAAACGAGGCGACGCCGATGGCTGTGACGGTCATGCATGGCGAAGAGCCTACCCTTCGACTGGAAGTGAAGCTCGGCAAACAATCGTTAGCCGATATCGAGCAGGCCGTGATCCAAGAAGTGCTGAGGTTGTCGGACTATAACAAGACGACCGCAGCCAGACATTTGGGCATGACGCGCTTCGCGTTGGATCGACGATTGAAAAAATTTCCTGACGACCCATCGTAGACCTCGACCGACCGAATCTTCCTCGTGCGATCGACGAGTCCTCCCATCTCGCCTCCGCACAGCGACACCAGGAGCGCCATCACGGGCTCTTCCCACAGCCTCTTCCCACAGCCTGGCCATAGTTCTTTGTCACATGCGTGAGTCTGGTCGTTAGACCTTCCTGAGCGAGGCCAGATTCCGTTCCGTGGTTTAGGATGAGGGATGAGGAGAAAGTGTGAGATGGATCGTGCTGAGAAGGTGTTGGATGGTGAACGGTTTGTAGAGTGTGGTGTGGGCCCCCAGTAGCTCGGTGACATGCAAGAGTTTTGGGGATGCCCCGATCCCTGTCATGACGATGATTTTGACGAACGGATTCTCGCGTTTGAGACTCGCGATCAATTCGAATCCATCGGTCTCCGGCATGAAGATATCTGTCAGAACGACATCGACCGGTTGTTGGCGATAGAGGTGAAGCCCTTCCTGAGTGTTCGCGGCAGTGACGGCACCATGACCGGCCTGTTCGAGAACCTGGCAGAGCAGATCCCGTATGGCCTTCTCGTCGTCAATGATCAGGACTGATGCCATGGGGAATCGATGTTTTCTGCTTAGGGTGTCGCTTCAGGGGTTCTGGTCGGTGAGGGGTCCGTCGATGAGAACAAAGATGCGAAAATCGCTTAAGTGGCGTCCGAAAAAAATGCCGAACGCGCGTAAAGAGAGAGGGCCAGCCGGTGTCATGTAGCGGTGAGTCAGTTCGAAGGTGTCCCAATTCACGCCTGAGGTATCCTCGTCAAAAAGGTCCTTGATTCGGGCTGCCAAGGTGACGATCTCAAGGGCAACCTGGGGCTCTGTGGGTGGGCGGCATCCCAAAGCTCTGGCCTGTTCGATCAGGGACTCCGCGCCATGATTAGTAAATCGGAGCTGGAGCTGACTATCGAAAATAATGAGGCTAGGACCCGATTCCGCCCAGGGCTCTGCATGACCGGGATGTGCGAGGGGCATGGTGCGTTCTCCTGTGGCTCTCTGATCCGCGAGGACGGAAACCGATTGGCTGTGGCGCGGCTGTCCGATGTCTATGATCGTAAGAGGAGGCCCAGCGGACATGAGAGATCGATCAGGCTGCGGAAAAACTCGATTCTTGTTCAACAAGGCGTCGTCATGTGTGTGCCACATCTCGACCTGAACAGCTTGCAGGATGCTCAACCTGGCCGTCCAGTGAGGCCGCAGCAAGGGAGGAGCCGACGCGTACCCTTGCGGTACGTGGAGGCTCCGAGCACCGCGAGAACAAAACCGGCGGCCTTTTTCAGCATCCTGCTATACCTTCTCGTGCTAGTTGTGTGGATAGGTCGGCTGGATAGTCTGGCGGACAGAGTGTTTTTCTATGCAATGGTTGCCGGTTTCCGCATGAAAGCGTCCTAGGGCATTGTGGATGACTGAGACGAGATCGGCTGGGGGATCTTGCCAGCAGCACACGGCCGCTCCGGTTTGCAAGGCGGCGGTCGTGCGAGCGGGATCGTCCTCAGACGCCATAAAGACAAGCTTGGAGCAGGGTGCCAGCCATCGCAGGCAGCGTGCTGTCGCGAGGCCCCCTACCACCGGAAGGTCGAATTCGAGCAGGATGACATCGGGGCGGTACTTCTGTGCATGCCAAATCAGTGCCCGCCCAGTTGCCTCTATCCCGATAATCGAAAAATGAGCGCCAAGCAGCGTGCGAAGGCTTGTCCCGACCGCAGGGCTGCTCACTCCAAGCAACATAGAAGCGCACGCTGTTGGGTGCTCATGATGGGAGTCCATGGGGCCTCTTGAGCTTCGTTGTCTTATGTCAGCAACCAACTGTGCTATCGCTAACCTATTTGTAGGGGAGTGTGCCAAAAGAGTGAACTAGGAATATACCTAGGTTTACAGAAAGACTTCCCTTGGAAAGGGGAAAGCCAGGATTGCTTTCGTGTCCAGAAAAACGTAGGTGACGCAGTCACAGATCCCAAGGGCGCAAGATGCCACGCCGCATCAGCAGGTTGAGTCGGCGTGAGCGAAGGGGTTGGGACCTAATCCTTGGCTCTATTTTTCGTCCATCGTGCGTTTCAGTTTGCACTGAGCTGGTGTGAGAGACGATAATTTTGAGGTGATATATTCAGGCACATGACAGGCTCCATGAAACAGGGGCTCCTCGTTGTTGCTGTCCTTGTAGCGGGAGGAGGGCTCTTTCTGCTCGACATTATGACGCCCCGCGGTGTGGCGAGTGGGGTACTCTATACCGCCGTCGTGGCGATGGCACTCGCCTCCCCTTCGCGCATATTTCCTGTGGTCGTGGCCGTCTCCTGTTCGATACTGACCGAGTTGGGTGCATTTTTGAGCCCGTCGATTCCCGGTGTTCCGATGTGGGTTTCGATGAGCAACCGTTTTCTGAGCGTAATTGTGATTTGGGTGCCGGTGGTGTTTTTTCTCCAGCGGCGGCAGGCTGAAGCCGCGCTCCAACGAGCCAATGAGGCGCTGGAACGTCGAGTGCAGGCACGGACGAAGGATTTGGCAGAAATTAATCAAGCGCTGGTGGCTGAGATTACCGAGCGGATACGGACCGAGCAGGCCATTCTTCATACCAAAGCACAGTTGCAACAGGTGGCGGCTCAGCTCATCACCGTACAGGATGAAGAGCGTCGACGAATTTCCCGAGACTTACACGACGACGTCAATCAGCGATTGGCCATGCTGGCCGTCGAGGTGGATACGTTGGAGACTCGTCTCCCGTCTTCCGCGGAAGAAGTCGGCAGGCGGTTGAGGGCCATTCAGGAGAGCATTGGAGAGCTTTCCGATGACGTGCGCCGCCTGGCGTATCAATATCACCCATCGATCTTAGATGACTTAGGTTTATTGATTGCGTTGCGTCGTCTCGTGGATGATTTTAAGGTAAGGACGGGTGTTGACTCGGTCTTGATCGATCAACAGGTGACAGATCCCGTACCCCAGGAGGTGGCTACATGTCTGTACCGGGTGGCTCAGGAAGGTTTGAGCAATATCGCTCGACACGCGAAAGCCTCGCGAGTTGAAGTGGAACTGATCAAGGACCGTGCCCAGATACGTCTGGTCGTGCGTGATTGGGGGGTCGGCTTCGATCTCAGTCAGACCGAGCACCGACAATCAGGGTTGGGGCTCGTCAGCATGAGAGAACGGGTGAGTCTTGTTCAGGGCACGTTGGAGATCGACTCTCGTCCAGGGGCCGGGACGTGTGTGTCTGTGCGAGTGCCGTTATCGGAGGAGCCGTCATGACCAAACCGAGAGTCTTGCTGGCGGACGATCATACGTTGGTCCTGGAGGGATTTCGAAAAATCCTGGAAGCGCATTGCGACATTGTGGGCACGGTGGAAGATGGCCGAGCGCTACTGGAGGCAGCGTCTCGGTGCATCCCCGACCTGATTTTGTTGGATATTTCCATGCCGCTGCTCAACGGGATCGACGCGGCGCGCCAACTCAAAAAAGTGCTTCCTGACGTCAAGTTGATCTTCGTGACCATGCATGCGGATCCGGCCTATGTGAATGAGGCGTTTAAGGCTGGGGCATCGGGGTATCTGTTGAAGCGATCTGCGGCGACAGAACTGGTGGAAGCGATTGCGTCGGTCAGCCGCGGACATTTCTATCTGACCCCGCTCATTACTAAAGGCGTGGTGCAGGCGGCGATGGGGGAAGATCTTGATTCCCCCTCCGATCGGGGAAGCCTGACGCCACGTCAGCGCGAAGTGTTGCAGCTCGTGGCGGAAGGGCGAACCAACAAGGAAATCGCCAAGATCCTGAACATCTCTCCCAAAACCGCCGAGTTTCATAAGTCACAGCTCATGGCGCAGTTGGATTTGCATACGACGGCCGAATTGACGAAATACGCACTAACCCACCGAGTCATTTCTTCTGAGCCATGAATCTTGTGCACATGGCATGGCGTGCGCGCGAGGTGTGAGCTACCCAATCCCAGCGAATTCTTCTGGCGATTCTAGGGCATCCCCCAGTTCTCCCCACGGTGTTCATCAGTTAAAGATAGTCATGGTCTCTCTGGGTCCTCATTCCGGCGCCGAGGAGGTCTCGGCTGGCATGAGGCATGAGAATGGAGAGGCCTTGCGGTGGCGGCACGTTAGGCGTCTATCTTCTTGGGGTGCAAGCGCATGGCCCACGATGCGAGGGCCTGATGGTGCACGAATTTTCGTGCATGACCTGGCGGTTACCATTCCGATCAGTTTCTCTGGGTGCCGGTGTCTTGGATGTGGGGCCATTTGCGATCCTCTCATCGTTCGCCATGAGGCGAATCGCCCTGAGCCGCCTCATTGTTGAACTCGAGCTCGATAATGTCGTGTGGATAGCCGGTCATCGTGGGGCTGCGGGAGAGGGGTGCCGTCGGCCGACAGGGGGAGCTGGGATCGAATGGCAGGAGGGCCATCTCAGTGCAACGAAGTGTGGAGAAAGAAAAGGATGCCATGCCGAGTGTGATTGCCGGGGCATGTCGGATCCTCGTGGTGGATGAGCATTGTGACACCCGGAGTTTTCTCGCGGAGCAATTGCGCACGATGGGTATTGATGCCGTTCTGGCGCAGGATGGTGTCGCGGGTTTGTCGTGTATCGAGGAGAGTCTCCACGGTGTGCCGATCTCAGGTATAATTATGCAGCTGCATACCTTCGCGATGGATAAGAGCCATGCATTCGGATATCTGCGAAGGCGTTTGCCCGATCTGCCCGTGATGGTGATCGCGGGGATCGATCAAATCGAGGATCTACGGCACGCTGTTACGTTAGGGGCCCGTGAGTATGTTGTGAAGCCGTTCGACAGCGAGCTTCTGAGAAGAAAGTGCGTGCGGGTGTTTCTTGGAGGGGTATCGAAACTAGGGGTGGGAGTGCGTCCTTGATCGCTGGCCACCGATGGTATGGAGAGGGCGTGCGTGGGTCCCTGCCTGATTTTTGTTCCTCCTCCCGGGCAGCGCGCACATCATTCCACATCATCGGTGGCCAGCAAGTATTTCTAGGAACATCGCAAAGGGGAGGCGGGGTGAAGCCATGAGGACAACACACGGAACTTTCCCCTGAAGGTGGAACAGGCGCCGACAAGATGCAGCCTCTGGGAGCCAGAGGCTCTGGATGGACTCCCGTACCCCGCCGAATTCCGCGATCGCCCGTAGCTCTGGACCTCGGCGTTGACGTTCTAGTCATACGCTAATCATCTTGTGTCCGTGAGAAAGGATCTTGTCATGTTGAGTCTTCAGTCCAATCGCGCGGTCACAACGATTCGTCGGGTTGGTGTGTACGTGGGTGGAATACGGCGTGCGAATTCTTGGAGGGGAATCGTGGGCGTAGCCGCCTTCGGCCTTGTCGTCGCTACGACCTCGCCCTCTCTCGCAGAACCAACACAGTATACCCTTTCGGATATTATCGAGTTGGCAATCGACCGAAATCCGGCGATAGCCGGTGCCCAAGGGGTCTTCGACCAAAGCCAAGGTCAACAGATTGTGTCGGCGGCCATTCCCAATCCATCGTTCACCGCACAGAGCGGGCGTGGAGCCCTCAGGGATCCCAGTCAGGGCTCCGGGCTCACGGAATATGGGGTGACCCTCAGTCAACCGCTGGAGTGGCCGGCCAAACGCGGAGCGCGACAACGTGTTGCGGAGGCTGGCGTGGCGAGGGCGACAGTGGGAATGCAGGAGACGCGATTGCATTTGGTCACCGAGGTGAAGACCGCCTTCTACGAATTGCTGTTGGCTAGGCAGGAGGTAGATCTCGCGAAGCAGAATCTGAACAATTTCATTGAGGTCGCCAGAATTGTAAAGGCCCGGGTGACTTCCGGGGAAGCTCCCCAGTTTGAATCGATTAAGGCGGAAGTCGAGGTGCTCAAGGCCAAGCAGCAGGTAGCCAAGGCGCTGACAGCGGAACGAGTAAAGCAGGTGACGTTGGATACGATGACGTCAGGGGCCTTGGGCTCCGCCTATGCCATTCAGGGAGACTTCGCGTCGTTACCGGGTCAGCTCGATGTGCAGGTCCTCCTCGCTCGTGCGTTGGACCAACATCCAACTCTGCATCGCTTGAACCATGCGGTCGATCAGGCCCGCCGGTCCGTTGACTATGAACGAACGGCCCGAGTTCCAAACCTGACGGTGACCGGCGGCTATTGGCGCGAGATTGGGCGTGAGGCTGTGACGGGAGCGGTGAGTGTGCCGACCCCGCTCTGGTACCGGCAGCAAGGGGAAATAGCGACAGCGATGGGCGCGACACGACAGGCCGAGGCGGAATGGTTCCGTGCGCGGAACGAACTCAAACGAGCGGTCAATCAGCATTATCAGGATGCTCGAACGGCTGCGGAGTTATTGGACGTGTACGAGAAGGGGTTACTCAAACAAGCGCAAGAGGCGCTCCGAATCGCGCGATTTAGTTTTCAACAAGGAGCTTCCAGCTTGTTGGAGGTCTTGGATGCTCAGCGGGTCCAACGGCAGCTGGTGTTGGACTATGCTCAGGCTCGTTTCGATCTGTCCATCTCTCTGGTCCGATTGGAGCGGGCGGTGGGCGGGCCGTTGTCATAGACGTGCATGGCGGCAGAAAGGCGAGATGAAATGAGGGGAAGATCTTGGGCCCGGTCCGGATGGGCGTTGCTCGCACTCGCGTCCGTCTTGGTGGGGAGTCTGATCGGCTGCGATTCACCTCCCAATCCGGCGAGTGGAGCTAAACCCAAGTCGGCCGTCACGAAGCCGGGGGTGGTAGAGCTGACCGCAGACGAGCTGGCACGCACTGGGATTGAAGTCCACCCGGTGCTACCCACCGAGTTCCGCACGTTTCGAGACTTCCCTGGGATTGTGAAGCCGGACGAACATGCCTTGGCTGAGATCACGGCCTTAGTGCGGGGGAGAGTGGTCGAGGTGTATGCGGATCTGGGTCAAGACGTGCAGGCTGGAACGCCATTGGCATTGCTTGATAGCAGCGAATTAGGTCTGGCGCAGTCGGCGGATCTCAAAGCGGAGGCGAGGTTCCAGGTTGCCGACCAGGCTTCTCGACGTGCCGAGTTTCTGTTAGCCGAAAAGGTGATTGGGCAGGCGGAGGCGCAGCGCCGACTCGCCGAGGCGGTCATTATGGGGGCAGAGGCCAAGGAAACGAAAGATCGACTGAAACTCCTGGGTATGACGCAGGGCGAGATCCGTCGTCTGGAACGGACGCATGACATCCGATCGTCGGTGACGATCGCGGCGCCATTCTCGGGACGGGTGATCGTTCGCAACCTGACGAAAGGGGAAGTCGTCGAGACGTCCCACAAACTTTTCGCGATTGCCGATTTGTCAGAGGTCTGGGTCGAGGCGAACGTCCCAGAAAAAGATATTCCGTTTATTGCGCCGATTCGGGCAGGCTCCGCCCAAACCATCGAAGTCCGCGTGAACGCCTATCCCGACGAAGTCTTCCCCGGCACGATCACCTATGTGGGCGATGTGTTGGATCCGGCGACTCGAACCCTTCGGTTGCGTTTAGAGCTCCCCAATCCACACGGGAGGTTGAAACCGGAAATGTTCGCCACCGTCCGTATCTCCTCGCAGGTGGAGTCGTTGGTCCTGGCGGTTCCAGAAGAGGCAGTGCAGCATGACCGAGGCCGAATATTCGTTTTCGTTCAGCGTGAACCGGGGGTTTTCGAGCCTCGGGACATCAAACTGGGCGAATCAAACGGGGCGCTGCTGAAGGTCTTGCAGGGGCTGCAGGCGGGGGACAGGGTTGTCATTCAGGGTGCCTTCCTCCTAAAGGCCGAGTTGCTCAAGCATCAGGCCTCATGATTGTTCGCCTGCTGGAATTTTCTCTGCGCCAGCGGTTGCTGGTGGTCGTCTTCGCCTCTCTGCTGGCTGTCGGAGGAGCGTACGCGTTCCGCATCATTCCCATCGATGCTTTCCCTGATGTCACCAGCGTGTTGGTTCAGGTGGTCACCAAGGCCCCCGGCTTGTCGCCAGTGGAAGTGGAGCGACTCGTGACATTTCCGATCGAGCTCCAACTCACCGGGGTGCCCGCGTTAACCGAACTCCGGTCCTTGACCAAAGTCGGTCTGTCGCTCATCACCATTGTGTTCAATGATGCCATGGACGTCAATCAGGCCCGCCAGTTGGTCTTGGAGCGTCTGATCGAGGTGCGAGAACAGCTTCCCCCGGGCGCGGAACCGATGCTGATGCCGAATAGCACGGGTTTGGGAGAAGTGTTCCAGTATTATCTCGAAGGGCCGAACGATGCGGGGCAGGAGACGGAGGTGTATGAACGCGAGTTGATCGAGCGGCGGACACTTCAGGATTGGGTGCTCCGTCCACTGCTCAAAAGCACGCCGGAAGTGATCGACGTCAACTCGCTGGGCGGCTACGTCAAGCAGTATCAGGTCATGGTTGACCCGGCGCTGCTCCGGAAATACGCGTTGACGCTGCATGAGGTGTTCGCGGCGGTGGCGAACAACAATGCGAATGCGGGAGGGAACATTCTCGAGAAGCACGCGGAGAAGTACGTGGTGCGTGGCGTGGGGCTGATTCGAAGCCTGCAGGATATCGAACGGATCGTCGTGAAGGAGGTGGGCGGGACGCCGGTGTTTATCGGCGACGTGGCCGAGGTTCGGATCGGTCAGGCTGTTCGTCATGGGGCGGCAGTATTGAACGGGGACCGCGAGGTCGTCACCGGCATNNCGGGCAAGCGAGTACTGCCGGATGGTCTGCGCATTGTTCCGTTTTACGACCGAATGGAACTGATCGATTCCGCGCTGAAGACCGTCTATCGCGCGCTGCTCGAAGGCGTTCTGCTCGTAGTGGTCGTCCTCTTTCTGTTTCTCGGGAATGTGCGAAGCGCATTGATCGTGATGGCGACCCTGATCCTGACGCCGCTCGTCACCTTTATTGCGATGTATCAGGCCGGTCTCACGGCGAATCTGATGTCGTTGGGTGGGCTGACCATTGCGATTGGGATGATGGTCGATGGGTCGGTGGTGGTGGTCGAGAATGCGTATCGCCACCTCTCCGAACCGGGTGCCCGAGATGGCGATCGGACTGGTGTCGTACTCCGGGCGGCTCAGGAGGTCGGCCGTCCCGTTGTTTTCGGCATGTTGATTATTACGCTTGTCTTTCTCCCTATCCTCTCGCTCCACGGCATGGAAGGCAAGATGTTCAAGCCCTTGGCCTATACCATCATGATCGCCTTGATGGTGTCGTTGGTGGTCTCGCTCACACTGACGCCTGCGCTTTGCTCTCTTGTCCTGAGAGGCGGTCACGAGGGCGATCCCCTGCTCGTTCTTTGGGGCAAACGGATCTATCTGCCGGCCCTCCGATGGGCGCTTCACCAACGGGTTCTGGTGCTGGGTGGAGCGATTGGGTTGTTGGTGGGAAGTCTGGCCCTCTATCCCTTTCTTGGCAGTGAGTTCATCCCGATTATGAATGAAGGTGCAATGTCGCCGCAAACGCTTCGGTTGCCGAGCATTTCCCTCCAGGCGTCCATTGCGATCGAGAAGGAGATGCAGCGGGCGGTGATGGAGTTCCCAGAGGTGGAGATGGTCGTCTCAAAAATCGGACGGACCGAGCTAGGGAACGATCCCCAAGAGCCGAACGAAAGTGATCCGGTGGTACGGTTACGGCCCCTTGAGAGCTGGACGACAGCCGCAACGATGCCGGAACTCATGGAGCACATCCGACGGCGCCTGGCCACGGTCCCGGGGGCGACCTTTCTCCTCAGTCAGCCGATTCAACAGCGAGTGGATGAATTAATTTCCGGGGTACGCACGGAGGCCACGGTCAAACTGTTCGGCGAGGATCTGGAGGTGTTGCGCAGCAAGGCGGAGGAAATCGCAGGGGTCTTGACGAATATTCACGGGGTAAAAGATGTCCGGGTGGAGCAGCTGTTCGGTCAACCTTATCTGACGATCGACATCGACCGTGCCAAGATCGCTCGGCACGGGATCAATGTCTCGGAGGTGCGTGAATTAATTGCCACGGCGATCGGTGGAGAGGTGGCGACGCGAGTGCTTGAGGGCCAGCAGCGCTTCGAGTTGGTCGTGCGGTTTCCTGAACGCTACCGCGATGGCGTGGAGACGATCGGCAACATTTTGCTTACCGATGCGGGTGGGGCGCTGATTCCGTTGAGCGATCTTGGGACGATTGACGTTCGGGAGGGGCCCGGACGAATCAGCCGGGACAGACTCCAGCGCCACGTCTTTATCGGGTTTAATACCCATGGACGGGACATCGGTAGCATCGTGGCCGAGGCGCAGCAGAAGATCGCCTCGGGGGTCACGCTGCCGCCGGGGTATGCCGTGACCTGGGGTGGGTCGTTTGAGAACATGCAGCGGGCGATGGCCCGTTTAAAGGTGATCGTCCCCATTACGATTGGGTTGATCTTTCTCCTCCTCTTTTCGTCCTTCAACTCGCTCCGCTATGCGGCGCTTATTATCATGAACTTACCCTTCGCATTGATCGGCGGCATTGCGGCCTTGTGGGTGACCGGCGAGTATCTTAGCGTGCCGGCCTCGGTTGGATTTATCAACCTGTTTGGTGTGGCCATGTTGAACGGGATTGTCTTGGTGTCGTGTATTAACGGGTTGAGGCAGCAGGGGATTGGGCTAGATGAGGCGGTGGTCTCCGGGTGTCTGCTCCGGTTGCGGCCAGTCCTGATGACGGCGCTCGTGGCCTTGTTGGGCCTTCTTCCCTTGGCCTTTTCCCATGGCATCGGGTCAGAGGTACAGCGGCCCTTGGCCGTGGTGGTAATTGGAGGATTGGTTAGTTCTACGCTGTTGACTCTAATCGTGCTGCCCACGGTCTATCGCTGGGTGGAGCATCGTGCGGAGCAAGCACGGAAGACGGAGTCCCCAACCACGGTCATTACCCCCATTCTCCCTCACTAAGCTTCCTCCGGTGATTAGTGGAGGAAGATACACGAAGGATGCCGCCTACGACCTCGTCCTCGGTTCCTCTCGAATCATGTCTGGCTAAGCTGGTGGACTGAACTGAGGAATGTGATCAACTGGCTACTGAGGTTCTGGGTCAATTGCTCGATGGGGCAGCCGGACGGGTCGCCGGTTGCTTCGATGACGCTTCTGTCACGAGTCCCTTGCTGTAGAACCGGTTATTCGGTCATGCCGTGAATGGAAGGGGCAGGCCTACAATCGTGGCTCAGATCGCGTATCGGTCTTCGTCCCATGGGAGCGCGGTATTGGAGTATCCACGCACTTCCCAGTATCCAAGCCGATCTTCTTCCAAAAATGTGATCTGCTTGATCCACTTGGCGCCCTTCCACGCGTAGCGTTTTGGAATGAGCATCCGGAGTGGTCCGCCATGCTCGATGGGGAGAGGGTGGCCATTCCAGGATTGCACGAGCAAGACGTCCTCATCGTCGCAGGCTTCGAGGGGAAGATTGGTCGTATATCCATCGTAGCTGGTGAAATAAATGAAGCGAGCGTCGGGCTTTGGTTGAGTCAGAGACAATAGGTGTCGGAAGGTGACGCCTTCCCAGGCATTATCGAATGTGCTCCAGGTGGTGACGCAATGGAAGTCAGTGACCAGTTGGACGTGGGGTTGGGCGAGGAAGTCGGCCCAGGTCCAGGTGAAAGGGTTGGTGACGGCGCCATCAACTTTCAGCGTCCAGTCTGCAAGGTTGAGCGGCGGATGAATTCCGAGGTCGAGGACGGGCCAGTTCTTGGAATAATGTTGACCTGGGGGAAGCCGGCTGTTTCGTGGCCTGGTATCTTGAGTCACCCCATCCTCCAGAAGCCCACGCTTGGCTTTCGCCCACTCTTCTTTTTTTGCGATTAATCGATCATTCGGTTCCATGGGTCGTTCCTAAAGCCTCGTCGTTGCTAGCTCTCATAATATAGGGGTGACAGGAGTCTTTTCTTTAAAATTTATCCGACTTTCGTCGTAACATGTGCCAGTCAACCCAGGCAATGAACAGCCTACAGTAAGGGTGTAATGGAATAGATGGCCACAAGTTGGCACTCATTAGAATACAACACAGGTGTGTGGATTTTACCATGAATTGGCCAGGATGTAATTTCTAACATGTTGATTTTATGTAATTTTAAACTTGGCACTCATATTGCTATATAAATACCGCTATGAGATACCAACACACTATCGGTCAAACTATGACATGCTCTGGTATAGGGCTTCATACCGGAGAATCAGTCAGCCTTCGTCTTGAGCCTGCCCCTCCAGGGACAGGTGTCGTGTTTGTCCGTGAAGTCCAAGGTCGCCAGGTGCTATTGCAAGCACTGACTCACAATTTGGTACCCTCCGAGCTCTGCACCACATTGAGAGTCGATGGTATCGAAGTGAAGACGGTTGAGCATGTACTCTCAGCCTTGGTTGGGCTTGATATTGATAATGTCTACGTGTGTGTGGATGGCGCTGAGGTTCCTGTGATGGATGGGAGCGCCGCGCCATTTGTTCGCATGATTCAGGCTGCGGGCATCGTCCCCCAAGATCAGCGTCAGGCCTATCTCAAAATCATTCAGCCGATTGAGCTTATTCAGGGTAATCGACGTGTCGTGATCGAGCCGTCTCCGGTCACCAAAGTTTCCTACTCCATTGTCTACAATCATCCGTTAATTCAGACGCAGCGTTATGAGTACCAGCATTCTGCTGAAGCGTTTGCCTCAGGCATTGCCGAGTCTCGGACCTTTGGATTCTTGAAAGAAGTCGAAGGGCTGTGGGCACGAGGTCTTGCCAAGGGTGGATCGCTCGATAACACCGTGGTGCTCTCTGAGACGGGGTTGATGAATAATAGTGGGCTTCGGTTCGAGGACGAATTTGTTCGTCACAAAGTGCTTGATCTTCTTGGTGATTTTGCTCTGCTTGGGATTCCATTCATTGGCCATGTGATCGCCGAGCGATCAGGTCATGCCTTGCATACCAATCTTGTCCAGCAGATTTTGGCTCAGCCTGATAAGTGGGTCCTTATTGGTGGGAACTCTCACCAGTCCATCCTCTCGCATAGCACGTCCCCTCAGCTTGTGTCTGCGTAGCGCAAGCGTAATTCTTTCAAATGGTTCTCATCGCGTGTTCGACACAGGGTTGTTGTTGAGCTGAGGATGTGATGTGTGAGACGAGAGAGAAGAGACGCCGGGGATAAGTGGCCTTATCCCCGGCGCGTCCACCAGGGTAGGATTACTTCTTCTTTTTCTTTGCTGCTGCTGCCTTCTTTGTCGCCAAGGTGCTCACCTCCTTTCACAGGCTAGAGGGTTCGAAAGCCAGAGGCTTAGACTGCCTCCGTGAGTGGTCTATCCAACACATCAAAGGTATTCGGCCCAACTTTGCGAAACCGATGATCCCGCTTCAGTGAAGTCGCAACTGACGTGAGAGGTGTCTTGCCCTTGATCTGCATCCCGCCTTCGATCAGCCGCTGAAACAATTCCTTCGCATGCATTGGGCGACGGACCTCGCGAAAAATATGAAAAGCGGCCTCAGGTACACTCATCCCTACGTACTTGGTTCGTCCCAACAGGATTTCGCGCGATTGATCGGTGACGTCCATGACAGGAAGCGGCCGTGCGCCTTTGTCATCGGAGATAATTTGGCTTGAGAGACTGGAGAGTTTTGCTTTATCTGCTTCCACTCTGTACAGAGTTTCAGCGAGTTCCAAGTATTTCTTAATGGTCGCAATCTCTTCGTCGAGACGACCGCGCTTCTTCTCCAGCTCCTGTAGACGCGTTTTGTAAGCATGAATGCGTTGTTCAAGACCAACGAGTATGTCTTTCAGTTCTTCCACAAGCAAGTCCTCTTACGAGCATGCTTGCTTTGTATCAAAGCTTTTACTTTCTGTCAAACAGTTTTTTATTTATGAATGGAAAAATGTGATTTGATTGTGCACAAGAAGTACAAGATAAACACAAGTTTTATGATTGTGCGTAACTAACATATTGTTTTAATTGAAAACATGATAATAGAAATAATCACGCAAAATGGACATGATTTTTTCCAACAATTGGCAAAAATCAACATATAAGGATTGGATTTGATATGACCACTAAACCTAGGCTTGCGTGAAAATTTGAAAAGCATCCCAATAGCAAGCTGTGAATCTATTGATTACTGGGGATAGTGGGGATGGATGCTTGATTGATGGTGAAGCAAGGAAACGCACCCGCAGGAGCTATTCGTCAATTTGATACAGGATGGAGGCCGACCTAGGGACGAGTCGATGATTGGGCGTTTGAGCTAAGAACGATTGGTAGGGGTAGCCAGTTTTGTGCGCCATCGCTGCTTTTGTACAAGCCGCTGCCATTTGTACCAGCAAACAAGGTGTGTGGCGGGAGGGAGCTCATCGCGATCGTGCGGATATTTAGAGATTGGAGTCCCTGATTCATGGATTGCCAGGTGTCTCCCCCATCCGTACTTTTTTGGATACCGCCTCGGCCCCCAACGTACAGGACGTTTGGGTTGCTGGGGTCAATGACTAGGGCGCTGATGTATTGATCGCTCATCATGGTTCCGATTCGTTCCCACGAGTCGCCACGAGTGACTGTTTTAAATAGGCCTTTTGTGGTGCCGGCGTATACGGTCGAATTGTGATCCGGCTCGACGACGAGGGTATTCACTCCGAGCGCTAAGCCCGCATCCAGAATGGCATCCGGAATCAGGCCGTTGTTAATCTTGACCCAGGTAGCGGTTCTATCCACACTTCGGTACGCCCCTCCAGTCGTGCCCGCATAGAAGATATGAGTGTCTTTCGGGTCGTTCGCAATGGTCACGACGATGTGGACTTCCTTCATGCCAGCCATCCGCTCGATCCACTCGCGTCCGCCGTCCGTGGTGCGAAAGACCCCGACCGTAGTGGCCGTATAGATGGTGTCGGTGTCACGCGGGTCGAAGACAAATTGGTTGACGACAGAAATGTGCTCTTTGAGCCCTACATTATGCGGAAGCCAATGTTGGCCCCCATCAGGGCTCTTGTAGACGGCATCCATCATGGTTCCCGCATAGAGGGTTGCCGGGTGGAGGGGGTCGATGCCAAGGGTCAGAATGCGGTAGGAGCTGAGATCGGTCGCCATCCGCTCCCAGGTCGTGCCGCCGTCTCGTGTTTTATAGACCGATTCGTTCGTCGAGACATACAGAATCTGTGGATTGTTCGGGTGGAGGGCAATCGAGACGATGGTATCCGTCTGTTTTCCGCATCCAGCGAGAAGGCAGAGGACGAGACCGCACCATACCCAAGGCCGAAGAGGGAGGCCTCGCTCAATGTATGTGTGTCTACGCTGTCCAGCCTTCACAAGTTTCACCCCGTTTCATTTATGTCTGTATAGCAGACATTTGAAAGCCTAGTGGTAGTGCTCTGATCATTGGTAACCATACAGTCTGGGATGTCGAGACCAGGGGGCCGCGAGGTCGTCAAATAGGCCGTCCAGTCAGGTTCCAGTTAGCGAGAAGACCTGGATGTCTACTCTGTGCGTGAGTGGAGCCTTTGTGCGCAGCGAGCACGCCACTGGTGGACTATTCGCCTCCTGTTACTGCGCTGGTTATGGTTTCAACCGGGGAGCATAGCCGGTCAGTTCCACATAGCCAAGACCGATGATGGGCTTGGCCTGCCAGGTGCCCGTGGAACGGACTGCACCTTCCCAATAGGTGACATCTGTGCTGCGAGTCGTGATTAATTCCTGGTCGTCGAGTTCCGGAGTAATGGCGAGCGAGAGCTGTAATGAGGGAATGGTCAGTTGCCATCGATGGGGATACCGAGCCTGGGTCTTCGGGCTGGTCCAGAAGTCCAAGACCTGGATGGTGATATCGTCTCGCGTGAGATGCTGGGAGGTCCCGTCGGCGAGCACCACGGTTCCGCTCGACACGGCAGTAGGTGCGCCTTGTTGGTCTCGGAGGAAGTACACCATGAGCTCGACCTGATTCTCGAGCTGAAGGCTGAACCAATCCCATCCCCTGACACCGTCCGGCAGTTCGCCCGAGCCGAATTCATGATCCATCCACGCCTGCCCCTGAACCGATTCAGCGCGTCCTTCGATCGTCAGCGTGCCTGTCGCGGTGAGGTGTGTGAGGGAATAGTAGTGTGAGGCCTGCCCTCGCTCGGTGCCCTTGAGGCTGATGCCCTCTCGACCATGCACGACTGGTGGCTTCCTGGGTGAGGCCATCAGGTCAAGGGTCATGTCTGGTGTGGAGGCTAGAAGGTGATGGGTCTCTGAAGTCGGAGAGGGGAAGTCTATCGACCATTGATCGATCCAGGTATGGAGCGTCCCCGTGTCTGCGCCGGCTTTGCCGACTCCAGCCCGACTGACTTTCTCGCGATACCGAAATCGTGTCCCATCCAAATCTGAGAGGGCAAAGTGAGCGAGGTAGAGGTGTTTGATGGCCCAGACGGATGGGTGCGACTGGACATCGGGACGGTCGACGGCCCGACGAAAAAATGTCAGCTCAAACCCGTACTGGTGCCCCGACGTGGTCGTCAGGTGGCCGGTGTAGTACCACCATTCGGTTTGAAATTCATCGTGCGAGCCATGATCTCTGGGGAACGCATACCGGTATCCGGGTTCGGCCTGGCGGAATCCGGCGTAAGGGACAGTCGGTTCGGCCCATCCTTCGCCAACGATCCCTCCGAGGCATACACACAGGCTAAGGTTGATGATACTGAGGGCACGAGTGGTATACGGCCAAGACGGGTGTAGGAAGGTAAAGTTCATAACCCTGTGGGAGAAAAAGACCACGCCATTCCTCGTTGGACACGATACGGCAGGCTTATAGCACGGCAACGAGAGCGACGCAATTCTCCAATAATGACGAGGGGTTTCTTCGTGCAGAGCCTGCGCAGAACTTGCCTGCGAACCGTTGACAACCTTTGAAACCCTGGGATATCGTGGAGCATGCATACGGAATCCAATGCTGACTTCTCGACGTCCTTCAACGGCTTTCAGATTCCGAAACGCATTCCCATCTTCCCGCTGCCAGCCGTTGTCTTTTTTCCGAAAACCTTCCTGCCGCTGCATATTTTTGAGCCGCGCTATCGGGCGATGGTGGCCGATGCGGCCACGGGTGGTGAATGTATCGGGATGGCGTTGTTGAAAGAAGGCTGGGAGGACCAGTACGAGGGGAATCCCCCTATCCACGAGATCGGGTGCGTGGGGCGGCTGGTGAATCTTGAGACGTTGCCAGAGGGGCGATACAACATTGTGCTTCACGGCCTCTCGCGGTATCGAGTTCGAGCTGAACACTACGATCGTGCCTATCGTGAGGCCACCATTGACGTGTTGACGGACGATCCCGTCTGTGCGCCTCTGGATGAAGCGCTCCGTGCGGAGTTGGCAAGGCTCATGAGTGCCTACCAGGCTGTAAAAGAAGCGGAACCACGATGGAAAGAGGTCTTGCGACTCACCATGAGCGATGAGATGTTGGTGCATAGCCTTGCGGCCAATTTGGATCTGACCACGGTCGAGAAACAGTTTATGCTTGAGGCCGAATCCTTGCCGCAACGGACCCGCCGACTGATCGAACTCCTCCAATTTAAACTGTACGAACACCACGGCTCTGAAGGCTGGGTCTGACCCAATTAGAGGTTAATGACAATGGAACGAACCGCGGTGATCAGTGTGAGTCATTTAAGCAAAACCTATGACACGGTGATGGCTCTCCAGGACTTGTCGTTTGAGGTGAAGGCGGGCGAGATCTTTGGCCTGTTAGGGCCCAATGGCGCGGGGAAAAGCACCACGCTCCGCATTCTCATCACGCTGCTGCAGCCTACATCGGGGACGGCAACCATCCTAGGCCACGACGTGGTACGAGACGCGGAGCAGGTGCGGCGGTTGTTCGGGTACGTGCCGCAGGAGCGGGCGATCGACCGATTTTTGACTGGGCGCGAGCACCTCGATCTATTAGGCAATTTGTACCATCTCTCGAAAGCCGAGTTGAAGCCAAGGATTGATGAGCTCTTGCGTCTGGTCGGTCTCACCGAGCAAGCGGACCGTCCAGCTAAAACCTATTCGGGTGGCATGAAGCGCAAACTCGATATCGCCTGCGGCCTGCTCCCCAATCCGAAGATCCTGTTTCTGGACGAGCCTACCCTGGGGCTCGATGTCGAGAGTCGGCTGCGCATTTGGGAGCACATTCGTGACTTAAAGGAACGTGGGTTGACGGTGGTCATGACGACCAATTATCTCGATGAAGCCGATCAACTCTGTGACCGCGTCGCCATTATCGACAAGGGACAGATCAAGGCCCTGGGATCACCCAATGAGCTGAAGGCTGGACTGGGCGGGGATATCGTATCGGTGACGGTAGGGGGGTCGAATGCCGGACGCCTTGAGGGGCTTGCCGCGGCACTGAAGCACGCGCCAGCGATTCGGGCGATCCATGTCACCGGGACCGGCCTCGACATTCGGGTCGATTCGCCCGAGAAGGCGTTGCCCGCAATCTTGGACACGGCCAACCGTCTGGCCTGCCCGTTGGAATTTATTCAATATAATCGCCCTCGGCTGGACGATGTGTTTGTCGCCTATACAGGGCGTGGGATTAAGGAAGATCTTCCAGTCGAAGAGGCTTAGAACACAGACAGGAGTTGCATGGACCAGTATCTTCAAGAAATCGGAGCACTCACGCTACGGTGGGTGCGTCGCCTGAGCCGGGAAAAATTTAGCATGCTGTTTACGCTAGTGCAGCCCATGCTGTTCTGGCTGATTTTCTTCGGCAACCTATTTCAACGCACGGCGGATGTTCAGGTGCTCCAGGCGCCGAATTACATTAGCTTTCTGACCGCAGGGGTGGTGGTTATGACCGTGTTGAACAATGGTCTGGCAGGTGGAGTCGATCTGCTGTTCGACAAGGAAAATGGATTTCTTGAGCGTCTGATGTCCACACCCATTCACCGCTCGTCGGTGATTTTGAGCCGTTTTCTGTTCGTGATGACGATCACCTCGTTGCAGGTGCTCGTGATGCTTGGGGTGGCTGCACTTTTCGGCGTCCACCCTGCAACAGGACTCTTAGGCGTAGCCACTATTTTGCTGATTGGCATGCTGTTCGGGGTGGGGCTGACGGCTATTTCAATGGCCATGGCCTTCTCCGTGAAAAGCCACGGTGATTTTTTCTCCGTCTTGGGCTTTCTCTCGCTGCCGATGATTTTTCTCAGTTCCGCACTGGTGCCCTTGGCGGCCATGCCTGGGTGGATGGCGTTCTTGGCGCAATTTAATCCGATGACCTGGGCGATTGATGCCATCCGTCCGCTAGTGCTTACAGGGTGGGACGAGGCGTTGCCGAAGATCGGCATGGTGGTTGTGGTGATGGTGGTCTTCGATGCGATCTGTTTGTACGGCAGCGCCAAGGCGTTCAAGCGAGCGATGGGTTGAGTCTGCGATATTGGCTCACTGAAGCGCGGTCACGAAAGTCGTTTGGACGATGATGGTCATACCTGACAGTCAGATCCGAGCGTTGATTCGTCTGCTGTCCGACGACAGTGAGCGTGTCGCGCGAACTATCACCGGGAAGCTCGTGGAAATCGGGGACTCGGCGGTGCCGTTGTTGCAGGAAGCTGAGATCGAACAGCCGGAGATGGCCCAACGTATTGCCGCCGTGTTAGATGAGATCCGAGGAACTCGGTTGGAGCAAGAGTTCATCAGGCTGGCGATGCAGGATCAGGGGAGTGTCTGTCTGGAAACCGGGGCGTTTCTGATCGCTCGATTCGCCTATCCAATGCTTGATGTGGGTGCGTGCAGCCGTCAGCTTGATGCGATGGCCACCGAAGTCGGGGAGCGGTTAGGATCTCGGGTGTCGGGTGAGGAAACCGTTAAAACCCTCAATCGCTATCTCTTTGCCGAGCAGGGATTCCACGGGAACACCAAAAACTATTACGAGTTAGAGAACAGCTACCTGAATTGTGTGTTGGAGCGGCGCACCGGTATCCCCATCAGCTTGTCGGTGCTCTACCTTCTGATCGCCAAGCGGCTCAGGCTTCCGGTTGTGGGTGTTGGGATGCCTGGTCACTTCCTGGTGAGATATGAAGGTGAGCGCTATAAAGTGTTTGTCGATTGTTTCAACAACGGTGCCTTGTTGACCGAACGGGACTGCGCGCGTTTCCTCGCGCAAGCTGGTTACGGATTCGAAGACAAGTATCTGGAAGCCAGTTCCACCCGCACCATCCTCTGTCGCATGCTCAAAAACCTCATGGCTATTTTCAATAAGCTCGAGGATTCGGCCAAAGTGGACCGGCTGAGCCGATTCATGACGATTCTGGACGGTGCCGAGACGGAAGAGTGCTCGTAAGTCTTCGATTAGGTGCCTGTCCTGCCTTCGTTCAGCCTGAGACCTCATCCTCCGTAGCCTGGTCTGTCACGACGTGAACTGGTTGTTGTCCGATTGACGGGGGTCGACGTGATGCTTCCAAAAATGCAGCGGTTTGAACAGAACTATTGGAATGCAACCACCTCCGAGGTTACGGAGGGCGACAAGTTTCGGGCTGGACCTAACGCGCATATTAAGGCAGGAACCCATTTCCAGCCTCCCATCGTGATCGGCAAATCTGGGTTTATTGATGGTGGAGTGGCACTGGGTCGCTATACCGCTATTGGGGCTTTTTCTAAGGCTGCCAATGTTCAAATGGGGTCATTTTGTAGTGTCGGCCAGTGGTGCAATCTCAATCATTTGGGGTATCACCCCACGGGGTGGTTGAGCACCCATCGCTTCCAGACACCGCAAGGACAGGCCCAGTTCGACTTTGACGAGGCGATGCGGGCCGTACGGACTCTTTCCTGTAACGACACCTATGGCCGATTAACGATAGGCCACGATGTGTGGATCGGGGACGATGTGCATGTCCTGGGTGGAGTGACGATTGGGCATGGAGCGATCATCGGCGCCAAGTCTTTTGTCAATAGCAACATTCCTCACTATGCCATTGCGGCGGGCATTCCCGCACGAGTTAAAAAATACCGATTCCCTCCGGATATTATCAAGAAGTTGTTGGAACTCCAGTGGTGGGAATTGGCCCTGCAGGACGTAGGGCACCTTCAGTTCAATGACATTGTGACAGCCATTGCACAGCTTGAAGCCATCAGGGAGAAAAATCCGCTCGCGTCTTCCCCGACATAGCGACCGACCGGGTCGACTCTTTCCGCGGTGTCCCACCCTCCATAACACGATAACTGACGTATCGACGAGAACAGGGCCATCAGGATGGTCAAAAGGTCGTCCAGCCAGGCCGCAGGTAGCGAAGAGGCGATGCGCCCTTGCGGTGCGTGGAGTTTCTGAGCGCCTTGAGCATGCCGTTGGCGGCTCTTTTCGCCATCCTGCTAGACCTCCAGCTTCAGCCGATCTTTCGCCATCAGTACCCGTCCATCATATCGACGTTGGGCCTGTTGTCGTACCGCATAGCGCTCGGCAATCGGATAGAAATGTGACAGGACTACGCGTGAAGCCTCGGCGTCTTGCGCGATGCGTCCACATTGGCCGGCGTGCATGTGCCCCGGTCCCGGATGCTCGTCTGGGAAGGAGCAATCGAGCACGGCGAGATCAGCGCCCCGGCAGAGGCGAACCAGTTCTGGAGATGCCGTGGCATCTCCAGAGTAAACGAACGTCCGTCCATCATATTCGACGCGATACCCCAGGCAATCTAACTGTTGGCTGTGGACGACCGGGGATGGGCGAATCACGGTCTGGCCTAGTCGGAAAGGCCGATGCTCGACTTCACGCAATCGGACGCGAAAGGGTGCGAGCCGAAAGCCTGGGAACGTGTTCAACATGGAACGAAACAGAGCCTTGGTGCCTCGGGGCCCAATAATCGTGAGATCTGCCCGTGGACCGACATGTTTGGCATGGTAGACGGCGTCGAAAAAAAAGGTGATGAAGTCTGCGAAGTGATCGGCGTGATAATGGGAAAATAAAAGGTACGGGAGTTGATGACGATCTATGCCGGTGTGTATCAGGTTGCTGAGTGTGCGGGGACCGAGGTCGAAAATCAGCCGTTGGTCGGTTTCGAGAAGATAGCCAGCGGCCGCGCGGCGGGGATGCACATTAGTGCCGGATCCAAGGATGGTCAGCTGCATCGGCCCTCCCCCTGTTTGGCTATTCAGCTGTGAGTGGGGACGGGGCTCCCCATTGACTACCATAGACGAACGACGCGATGGGGTGGCGAGTCCGTGGCGCAAGTTCACGTTCCCGAAGGCGCTCGGGCAACCCATCGGCCGATCCTGGATAGCCGAGGGCCATGGCGGCGACCGGTTCATAGCCCTCCGGCACCGCATAGAGGGTGCGGACCTTCTCGGGGGAAAACCCTGCCATCAGATGTGTCATGAGTCCCAGAGTCATGGCCTGGATCACGAGATTTTCACTGGCGAGGCCCACATCGTGCCAGGCATGGGGATTGGGCTTGTGCGACTCGTCAAAGCGCATTTTCGCCAGTGAGATCATCAGCACGGGTGCCTGTCCGGCCCAGACGATGTTCGCGTCTACAAGACAGCTCAGCAGTTTGGCAAACTCTTCTGGTTGGTTCTTCGTGGCGACAAGAAATGCCCAGGGTTGCTCGTTGAAGCAGGAAGGCGCCCATCGCGCCGCTTCCCAGAGGCTCCGGAGAAGTGACGGAGCGACGGGGCGATCCGAGAAAGCTCGTGGGCTCCACCGTGCTCGAAGCAACTCGTGGATGGGAAACTGCGCATCGGCCGGCTTATCCATGGGGGACCTCGTGATACCTCGGGTGATCTAATTGGGGTTCTGGAGCGTCGGCGAAAAGCTGTCTCGCAAGCGGAGCAGAAGCGTGCGCAACTGATCCGCGTCTTTTTTCGAGAGGGCGCGTTCAACATACGGTCGTATCAGGGCAGTATTGGCACTGAAGACTTTTCGATAGAGCCTGTTCCCTTTGCCGGTGAGTCGAACGTGAATACAACGGCGGTCCCCCTCGACCTCGCTCCGTTCGATCAAGCCTTTGCCCGCGAGGCGGTCCAGCACTCCAGTGAGCGTGCCTTTCGTCACCAGTGTGGCATCGGAGAGATCACGGCAGGTCATGCCGTCGGTGTCTCCGAGCGTGACCAGGACATCGAATTGTGACGGGGTGAGGCCCATTGCGCGGATGTGTCGACTATCCTCCCGGATAAAGGCCAGATAGGTTTCCACGAGGGGACGCAAGACTTTGAGGTAGGGATCGTCCCTATAATCGAGCAATTCCATAGTCCGGACTATAGAGATGACCTAGAACCAGCGTCAAGGATGGCACAGGTGTTTTCATGGCGAGATTGACGGCGTTCGTGGCTCTTCCCTATCATGCCCCAGCCATGGCTGAACCGAACGAACGGACACCTCCGAATCTCACCCTGATCTTGCTGGTCGTGGGACTTGTCGTCAGCGCAGTCTGGGCGTGGAAACGTCTCGCTCCTGACACGCAGGACTATGTGGTGGATTATGCGGTCCCTGCGATCGCGGTGCTGGTGGCAGCGGGCCTCCTCTTTTGGACCCTGGTTCGTAACGTCCTCCGCCGGCGGCAACGCGCCATCCGACGAGAAGCACTGATGCAACGGTTTGAGCGAGAGGCTAATCGCGACAAGCGGTTCGATCTTGGCCTCGCGTTAATTGAACTCAATGAGTATCGACTCAAAGGATTGGAGCGCATCGCCCCCGCACTTTTCGAGGTCTTCAGGTACACGTTAACCACGGCGTTGGACGACAAGCAGCACCGGATTCGAGGCATGGCGGCCAGTCATCTCGGGGTGCTGCAGGAACAGAANNTTGATCCGCCAGGGGAGCAGCGACCACCCCACCCCACGATTCACATACAGTCGGTGCCCGTGCTTGGTGTGATGCCCGGCCTGTCTCCCCGCGCAGCCGTAGGGCAGCCACCACGACGTGAGCCCAGGAACATCCCACTGCCCCCCATGACTATGGCCACAGAGTATGAAATCGACGGGGTGATCGGGCGTGAGCAAGTCGAGCACGTTCGGCGCATGGGCCAGCAGGAGCGTAAAACGGTTGGGGCGCCGCAGCTTGGGAATGCAGGAGACGTCTGCCTTGTGAATCGACGGATCGTCGAGCCCGACAATGCCCAGCTCGCCCTTTCGTAACGGCACGAACGTCGTTTGGTTGAGCAAGAGCTGGATCTTATGGCGGTCGGCCTGGAGCGCAAATTCGTCCACCGGTACGCCGCTATAGTGATCGTGGTTGCCGAGCGTGAGATACATGGGCGCGAGTTGACGCAATTCGCCAAGAAAGCGGAAGAGGTGCGGGAGGCCTGAGGGCACATTGAGGAGGTCGCCGGTGATAAAAATCCAGTCGGGCGAGAGTGCCGCCACCGACGACACCAGCGCCGCATGCCGAGGAAGATAGCGATCCAGGTGGAGGTCAGTCAGATGCACGGCTCGGTGGCCCGCCAACGCCTCATGCTTCCATTGGAGTGTGGTGATTGTCGGCGTCCCAAACCCCTGCTCAAGCGCCGGCAGACTGGTGAAGATCTTTTGCGTGGCCTGGGCGATGTGACGGCCAACGCGGCTGCGAGCGCGACGATGCCAGGGAAAATGTTTGGAATCACCCACGTGTGGCTCCATGAACTTGAACTCGGACTGCCGAGAACACTGGGGAGCGGTTGCAAGGAATGGGCGCCATGGTCAGACTTCCATGATGAAGTACAGGAGAGCTTCTGAAAAGGGGGCGGAAGTCCTACGAAGGGGGGGCTGCAAAGGTTACAAAGGGGGTCATTTCGACAGGTGCTCTAGCGCAGCACGGTCTTTGTCCGTGACTCGGTACCCTTTGTCGTAGAGGGTTTGCATGCCGTTGACGACGAGTTCTAGTCCATTCGTTTCTCTGATGCGGTCGAATTTTGCCGTGAGGGCGGCGGCTTGGGCGGTGGCGTTCGGGAGGTCGGCGGGCTTGATCCCGAGCGACTGAAGGACGTCCTCAAGTTCGGTTCCACTGTAGCGTCCATCGTCGTTTTTGTCGCCGAGGACGGCGAACTCGTAGGCAGTCATGCTCACAGACAGCCGGGCTTGGTTTCGAGTAAAATCTTCGCGGGCTTGATCCAATCCGCCGGGATACTTCTCTGGGCACTCGGTGCTCTCCGACGGCTCGGCTATCAGGCTGGCGTCTGGATGAAAGGCAATGAAGACGACGGCCGGGGCGTTGGGTTTGCGGAATTTCTCGCGGTAGAACCAGTTGGTGCAGGTCTCGGCCACTTGGAAGTGCGACATGTCTTCTTGTACGTGTCGTTGAATGTATAGGGTGAATGACGCGAAGATGTTGAAATCCGCAGCCAAGGCCATTCCTTCGCAGAGAAGGATGGCCGAGAGAAGGAGACCCACGTTCCCCAGCTTCCGCTGGCGGGACTGATGGCCCTGTCGAAGCAGGTGTCGCATGAATGGATAGCAGTATAGCATGGAGACCCCTGACAGATGCCGTATCGTAGAGAAATGGCGTGGGGCGAAAGGAATGTGCGAGTCGTATGTGGACGTATGTAACAGCGTCGTATCCTGGAATTGGCGGTAGGATTCGCACCGAGCCGGAGGATTTTCAGGTAGAGGAGCGGCCGCTCTATCTGCCCTGCGGTCAAGGCGAGCATCTGTACCTTCGGGTGAAAAAACGAGGGCTGGCCACCCCTGATCTTGTGAAGCACCTGTCCTCGGTGCTTGGCGTCAAGGCGATGAAAATCGGCGTGGCGGGGCTGAAGGATGCTAGGGCGGTCACCACACAGATGGTGTCCGTGCAGGGGGTCAAAGCGGAGGCTATCGACAGGGTGAAGGCCGATCCCCGTGTGTTGGCGGTCGAGATCCTCGGCTGGCATCGCAACCGGCTGAGACCTGGGCACCATGCCGGGAATGTCTTTACGCTTGTGGTGCGGGATGTCAGTCCTGCCGCACAGGAGGTGGTCCCGCAGGTCGTGAGCGAACTGACTCGCCGCGGGCTGCCGAACTATTTTGGCCCGCAGCGCCAAGGCCCCAAGGGGGACAATTTTTTGATCGGGGCACAGCTGCTCCAAGATGCCGCGCGAAGAGCCAGACTCTCTCGATCCAAGCGGATGTGGTACCTGCATGCGTATCAGTCCCACTTGTTCAATCAAGTGCTGTCACGCCGTATTCAGACGATTGACCGTGTGTTCACCGGCGATTGGGCTATGAAGGTTGCCAATGGCGCCTGCTTTCCCGTTGAGGATGGGGCGACCGAGCAGCCTCGGGTGGATACGTTCGAGATTAGCCCGACAGGACCGTTATTCGGCTCGCGTGCTCCATGGGCGACGGGTGAGCCTGGAGCGATTGAGCAGGCCTGCGTGGGAGAATTGGGTGCCACATGTGAATCCCTCTCGGCCTCTGGGACGGACTGCGGCTTTCGCGGCGAACGTCGGGCCTTGCGGGTCCCGCTTCAGGGGCTGGAGTGGGCATTGGACGATTCCCGCCTGACCCTCTCGTTTGCCTTGCCGCCTGGTGCCTATGCTACCAGCGTGTTGCGCGAGCTCATGAAGCTGGAATCGCTTGATTAGCAGGATGTTGAAACAGTCCGCCAGCGGCGTGCTCGCGTCGCTCGAAGACTCCACGTACCGCCCAGGGTACGCGTCGTCTTCTCGCTCGCTGCGGCCTTGCTGGACGGTCTGTTTGAACATCCTGTGGTGGGCTTTCCTGGTTACGCTCGATTAGGAAACCATTCCTGTACACTCAGGCCCATCGATGTTTCATCGATCCTCTGGTTGTGGCCAGGTTTCTCCCTCGTGATACAATCTAATTCAATCTGAGAGACGCCAGTCTTTCCCCTTGGTGTTCCTCAGCGGTTCTGCCGTCGACCAGACAGTGTCGTTCTCCAAGGAGGATGTCATGGGTGCCGTGCAGGATACCGTGGTGCTTCGTGGCCACATCATCGATTCACTGATCCTTGCCAAAGTCCTCGATACCATCGTGATGCTGGGCGGCACCTTCGATTTGAAGGATGTGTGTATTGGGGTGACGCGCGATGAACCCTCCTCGGTCCGGATCACGATTTCCGCCTCTTCGACACAGGGGTTGGAGGACATCCTCAAAGCCATCCAGCCACATGGCGCCACCCTCCAAACAGAGTCCGATTGCATGGCGGAGGCGGCTCCTGCCGATGGGATCTTGCCGGAGACGTTCTACGCCACGAGCCATCTTGCGACGCAGGTGCGGTGGCGAGGGCATTGGCTCGACGTGTCCGGGATCGAGATGGATGTGGCGATCCGTGTCGACCCCCAGCAGTCGTTGGCGCACGCCGTGCCAATGGGATTGGTCCGGCGCGGTGAGCTAATCGTAACGGGGCGGGAGGGGATTCGGGTGACGCCGTTGGCACGGCCAAAGGAGCGGGATATTTTCGGGTTCATGGAAGCGCAGGTGTCGTCGGAACGGCCCCATACGCCGATCATTGCCGATATCGCGCGGCGTATGCAGGCGATTCGGGCTCAACGCGAGGCGGGCTCGGTCGGTGATGATGGCCAGCCTCTGCCGAAAGTCTTGTTGGCCGGCGGGCCGGCGATCGTCCATTCCGGGGGGCGCGAGGCGCTGACCTGGCTGATCGACCAGGGGTACATTCACGTGCTGTTTTGCGGCAACGCCTTGGCTGCGCACGACATGGAAGCCGCGTTGTACGAGACGTCGCTCGGTTTTCGTTTGTCCGAGGGACACAGTGTGCCGCATGGGCATGAGCATCATTTGCGGACCATCAATCGCATCCGCGCTATCGGCAGCATCGAGCAGGCAGTCCTGCAGGGGGTGATCAAGGACGGCATTATGGCCGCCTGCGTGCGACGCGGCGTGGAGGTGGTGATGGCCGGCACGATTCGCGACGATGGGCCGTTGCCTGGCGTTATCACCGATTCCATGCAGGCGCAAGCCGCTATGCGAGCGGCACTTCCCGGCGTTGGGTTGGCATTGCTGGTGGCCTCGACACTCCATGCTATTGCGACCGGAAATCTGCTCCCTGCGACAGTGCCATCGGTCTGTGTGGATATCAGCCCTGCCGTGCCGACCAAGCTGGCCGATCGGGGGAGTTTTCAAGCGGTGGGATTAGTGATGGATGCCGCATCGTTCCTGCGGGAAACCGCGCGGGCCTTGGGGTGGTTGCGATGAGTCGCTTGCTCGTCTGTCCGCCGGATTATTTCGCGATCGAGTATGAGATCAATCCCTGGATGCGCCGTGCCAATGTGGTGAACGGTGAACTTGCAAGGCGCCAATGGACGGAGCTCATGCGTGTGTTGGAGCGGGAGCTCGGCGCCATCCTGGAGCGCATAGCCCCAGTGCCAGGCCTGCCAGATCTGGTGTTTACTGCCAACGCCGGTGTTGTCGTGGAAAATCGAGCCGTGCCCAGCCGTTTTCGCCATCCGGAGCGGCAGAAGGAAGAAGTACCGTATGCCGCCTGGTTCGCCTCTCACGGCTATGACGTCGTGTTGTTGGAGGAAGGCTTGTACTTCGAAGGGGCGGGTGACTTGCTGAGCCTTCCGGATGCGTGGGTCGGTGGCTATCGCCAACGGAGCGATATTCGAGCTTACGAGCGCCTCAGTCAACTGTTCAGCCGAGAAATTCTGCCTGTCGAGCTAGTTGACGAGCGTTTCTATCACTTGGATACGTGCTTATGTCCGTTGAGCGGCGGGGAGCTGCTCTACTTTCCCCCGGCCTTCGACTCCTATGCGCAAACGGCGATTGCCGAGCGGATTGCGCCTCATCGTCGCATCGTGGCCCCAGAGCAAGAGGCCTTGCGGTTTGCCTGCAACGCGGTCTGTGTCGGCAAGCACGTGGTATTGCCGTCCGGGTGCCCCATCGTGATGCGCTTGCTCACCGAGAGGGGATACCAGCCTCATTCGGTGCCGCTGGATGAATTTATGAAGTCAGGCGGATCGGCCAAGTGCCTGACTTTGGCCTTGGACTGATCTGGCCCGTAGGGCTGTTAGTGCGAGTCGATCAGGACGGATCGTTTGTACGAGACGACGAGTCGGCTGTTTTTGCACGGAAGAACCAGGCGGCGTAGAACCCGGCCAGGGCGATGGTAAAGAGTTCGATGGTCACCAGAAGTCTACTCACTACCCCTTCGGCGGGTGGATCGAGAAAGAAATAAAACCCCAAAAACTCCGGTGTTTTGTCGGGTGGCGCTTCCCAGGGGGGGACAAGCACGGCAAGAAAGAGGGCGGCGACCATGACGTACAAGGCCGTCATGTTCATGTCTTCTTTGCCAGGAGCCGGTCTGGCGTCCGGCGAGACCGTGCTTTCCTGGCCGGCGACCGGGGTCCCGCACTGGGTGCAGAACTTGTAGTACCCTTGCAATTCATGGCCGCACTGTCGACAGGTCAGCATGTGATCCTCTTGTAGCGTCGAGATGATGGGGAAGTTGTCTCGTCAGATTAGACTAAGGCAGGGGGCAGGAGCAATGAGGGTGGCTGATCTTTATGCTGTTGGAGGACGTGCACCAGTGAAACGTCGGGCAGGAAATGGGGCCAGGGTATTGACTCACGGCAACCGTCAATCATTCACGAACGAATCGTTCGTATGGTCTCGAATGATTCGTAGCGGTGAGAAGGAAGGTGAGAGAGTGTGCGACCTGCGTTATTCTGATTTCTTGATCTGTTCACTCAGGTAGCGTTCGATCCCGACTTGCTGGATCGTCCGGAGTTGAGTCTCCGCCCAGTCGATGTGTTCCTCGGTGTCGGTGATCATATCTTCCAGCTTCTTCCGAGACGTGAAGTCGCCGACTGTGGCGCAGTGGGTGATGGCTTCGCGTAGTATCGCCAGGTCTTCGACCTCCAATGCGAGCTCGTTTTTGATCAGATCGAGTACGGTGGCTGTGGTGTTGACCGGGTCTAGGCGATGGACGTCCGGACTCCCTTCAAGATAGAGGATGTGGTTCATCACCCCTGCGGCGTGTCCCACTTCCTCCAGGGCTCGCTCGTGGAGGGTGTGATGGAGGCGGGCATAACCCCAATTCGCGCATAGCGCCGCATCAAGCAAATACTGGTGACCGGCGGTGAGTTCGGCGGTCAGCACTTTCCCCAAATGCCCGAGTACTTCGTCCTTGGCTTTCATGCTCGTCGTCCTTCCTTTGTCGAAATGGTGTTGTGGGCAAGTCATGTGACGGATACGCGTGAGTGCCCGCAAATTTCGTCATGCTAGGCCGGATTCTATGGGGGTGTCAATCATCTGTAGCCAGACTTGCATAGGGCACGCCAATAGGGTGAATTCGACCCTCCGCGGTGTACCGTGTGGCAGGAACCCCGGGTGCACAGTATTGCTGTGACAGTGACCGGGAGTGGGCAGCGGTCCGCTAGAAGTGATACCCGATGCCGAAGACGAACATCTGGGCTTGGTAGATTGAGTTTTGGCCCGTAAAATTGCTGGTCTCTTTAATGCGGATTTGGGTGTAGTTGAACTTCCATTCTCCGAATAGGGCGAGATGGCGGGTGACCAGGTAGCGGAGCCCGACTTCTGCATTGACGCCCGGTGACGTACTTGTCAGGGTTTCAGTGATCCCAGTGTCACTCAGCGTGTTTCTCACGCGAAACACGGCTGGGCCTATACCGAAATAGGGCTGAAAGTACTCTCCTGGGTAACGGAAGAGAAAATTGAACGCGAAGGCGGTCACTCCCAACCGTTCGCCAGCTTCATTCGTCGTGGTGGAACCCACTCCCGGCTCATTGGTCGTGAGCGACCCTTGCTTGATATGTGGACTGGTATGAAAGACCTCGGCTTCGAGGCCGAACCACCGATAGGTTTCAAAGTAGTGGCCGACCTTGAGTCCGGCCACCAGCGATTTCTGAAGATCGCGGTCTGAGGTGGTGGTTCCTGAGGTGACGGTCGCGCCCGTTAAGGTCACTTTACTGAGGGCCTGGGGGAACGTGACACCGAACTGTCCCCCGACATAGGTTTCTGCGTGGACCTCGGTGGGAGTAACGACGCTTAGGCCTACAAGGCAGAGGCTCAACGCGAATGTCCCGAGGACGGACGAGAGGCGTGGCTTTCTCTGCAAGGTGACGGTGTGTCGCTGGGTTGAGACTATGAGAGGGAACATCCCTAGTTCCTCCGGTCATGGCTTCTGGGCTCTCCTTTGTTATCGGCTCGGTGCTGAGAAAGATTAACGGATGCCAAACCTTCCTGAGGTGTGGTGGTCCCCTGTGCGCTCCAGGTCTACTCAGAGAGGTCACAGGAGCGGTGAGGGGGACTTCGCCCTGCTCCCCCACACGTGCCCTCTTATGCGGCTTCGACCAGGGATTCAGCAAGCAGGACGTTTGACAGTCATTTCAAGCCATTCCTATAATCCCGCGCTGGTTGTCGTCATGTTTGTCTAGGCGTGAGGTGGGTTTGTGGTTGAGAGAGCGGAAAAAATTGCGGTGATCGGGGCTGGAGCTTGGGGCACGACGGTCGCGGCCTTGTTGGCGACCAAAGGGTATACCGTTCGCCTGTGGGCCTATGAGGCCGAAGTGGTGTCGGCGATTCAGGCGAAGCGGGAAAACGAACTGTTTCTCCGTGGGGTGCGGCTTCCAGATACGGTCATTGCGACGCAAATGCTGGATGAGGCCGTGCGGGAGACGTCCACCGTGGTCTTTGCGGTGCCCTCCCATGCGGCCAGATCGGTGTTGGAACGGGTGGCGCCGTTGCTTGCCCCGTCTGTCGTGCTGGTGAGCATTACCAAGGGGATTGAAGAGGGTTCGCTGAAGCTCATGTCAGAGGTGTGCGAGGATGTGCTGGGGAGCCAAATCCGTAATCGACTCGCGGTCCTTTCTGGCCCGAGCTTTGCGGCGGAGGTCTGCACAAACCAGCCGACGGCGGTGACCATCGCGGGGTGTCATCCAGAGGTGGTGAAACTGTTGCAGGGAGTATTTCTGACGGGGACGTTCCGCGTGTATGCGGCCACGGATGTCGTCGGGGTCCAACTCGGAGGGGCGCTGAAAAACGTCATGGCGGTGGCGGCTGGAGTGGTGGATGGATTGCAGCTAGGACATAACACTCGTGCGGCATTGATCACGCGAGGGCTCGCGGAGATGATCCGCCTCGGCCGGGCAATGGGTGCCGACCCGCTCACGTTTTCCGGCCTGTCTGGGTTAGGCGACCTCGTGCTGACCTGTACGAGTCCCTTATCGCGCAACTACACCGTGGGCCAACGCCTTGGCCGAGGCGACCGGCTCGCGTCGATTCTGGCGGAGACCAGGACGGTGGCCGAAGGAGTGCATACGTCCCGGGCGGCACTGGGATTGGCGCAACGGTACGGCGTCGAGATGCCGATTGTGCGCGAAGTCTGTGCCGTGCTGTTCGACGGAAAATCCCCGCAACGAGCGGTGGCGGCATTGATGGACCGCACGGCCAAAGACGAACTGGCCGGCGTGTTTCCAGGGTAACTGATGGATCGGGCGACACTTCAACAACTCTTACGCGACGTCTCGGAGGGACACGTCTCCGTCGCGCATGCCGTTCGTCGGCTGGAAACCCTGCCTTGCGAAGACTTGGGGTTTGCCGCCTTGGATCACCATCGCACCCTGCGGCAGGGGTTCCCAGAAGTCATCTTTGGCGAAGGCAAGACGCCAGACCAGATGAAAACCATCGCCCGCAGCCTTCTCAAGCGTGGGGGGCCGCTCTTGGCGACGCGCGTGTCGCCACAGGCGGCCAAGGTCCTGCTCAAGCTGGATCGCCGCGCGGTCTATCATGCGCTCGCACGAGTCGTGGTCGTGCAGCAGACGCCGAAAGAGTCCGTAGGTGATGTGCTCGTGGTCACCGCCGGCACCTCGGATATTCCAGTGGCCGAAGAGGCCAAGCTGACCGCGGAAATTATGGGCAGTCGGGTGGAGGTGGTCTATGACGTCGGAGTGGCGGGGGTCCATCGAGTCTTAGGCCATCAGGATCGACTCCGTCGGGCGCGGGTGGTGGTTGTGGTCGCCGGCATGGATGGAGCGTTGCCGAGTGTCATCGGTGGGCTTGTGGACTGTCCGGTCGTGGCGGTTCCGACAAGCCGTGGCTACGGAGCCAGCTTTGGGGGCTTAGCTGCGCTGCTCACGATGCTGAATTCCTGCGCGGCGGGTGTGGCGGTGATGAATATCGACAATGGGTTTGGGGCGGGCGTGTTTGCCCATCGCGTCAATGTGGCGTCGACGAAAGACGAACGAGACTCACCTCGGTAGCGGGCGGTCCTGCTTCTCCTGCGATTCCGCAGACTGTCCCGATCGTATGATCGTGAGTGTGCCGCGTTTAGGCCAGGCGGTCATGAATGTGCGAGGGGCGTTGTCTGCCGGGACCAGCAGCTTGGCGCGCACTTCATAATTGTAGGTGCCGGAGGGCATCAGTTGATCGGCTTGGTCTTTCCCATCCCAGGTGAGATGGAGGGTGAATTGCGTCCGCTTGGCGCTTCCTGTTCCCATGGTGTGTGGAGTGTCTGTGTTTCTGCCCGATGTCGTCGTTACGTCTCCCGAGGCAGGTTGCTCCACTTGCGGGTCGTCCGTGGGGGTCGCCAACGAGGGATCCAGGTTTGCGGTCTCTCTCGCGCGTCCCGTAAAGGTGCCCGGTGAGACCTCATCCAGGAATTTCCGTTCCGAGAGAAAACTGAGCGATCGCTTTGAGGGTGAACTGATCAGGGTGGTCAGCTCAAGAATCGAGGTTCGGTCGAGGGCGGTGGGGAGGTCGAAGTCGACGGTGAACGTCAGCGCACTCTTTGCTGGATCGAAGGGCAGCGGTTCTACCGAGACGTTCACAATCCTGAGGTTTGGTAAACGAGAGACCTGAGGCTTGCCTTTTTTGGCGGCGAACAGGTCAGCGGGCAGAGTCAGCAGAAGAAGAGCCAGGCACAGCAGCCACAAGGCTTTGCCATAACCGAGCCCCGTATGCGGGGACATAGTCTCTGTGCCTCTTCGCACTGATATTCCACGAGTCAACATCGAGTCGGCATCGTGGGATGGCCTTGCTCGTCTGGGCACACACATGAGGGGGAGAATGGGGTTTTTGTCATGAGGGTGAGTCAGTGGTAACACAGGGCCAAAAGGCTGTCAACATTGCTGAAGGGAGCGGGAGCGGGGATTAGGTCGGATTGACGATCTTCGGTGGGCGATTGTTCTGTACGGTCACCTCCCCCTGGCTGCGGTCTGAGATAAAGAGGTTGAGGATGGTGGTGACCACACTGATGATCAGGGCCCCCCAGAAGGAGGGCCAGAATCCCTGCACCGTAAACCCTTTCACCAAGTAGGCGACGAGTTGGAGAAGCAGGGCATTGATGACGACCATGAAGATGCCGAGCGTCATCACAATCAAGGGCAGTGAGAACAGATAGAGCAGAGGGCGAACGATGGCATTGAGGAACGATAAGAGCAACACCGCTGCGATCCCGGCGCTCATCGTCTGCGCTTCGATGCCCGGGACAACGGAGAGGGCGAGAAAGACGCCGGCTCCCGTAATGAGAAACCGGAGCAAGATCGTTTTCATTGCGATAGCCCCGTGGCGTGTGGTGTTGAGGAACGCATCAATCCCTGACTGATCTGGCAGGATGCTGAAAAAGGCCGCCAGACTTGTTCTCGCATCGCTCGGAGACTCCACGTACCGCCAGGGTACGCGTCCTCTCCTCGCTTGCGGCGGCCGCGCTGGATGGCCATTTTGAGCATTCTGCGAGTTATCCCAATAGTGGTGTAGCGCATCATGTGACGACGGCGTGTTGACCAAGAATCCAATTGTCCCACAGCTTGCTAAAAGGCCGACTTCACTGGGGACGGTCGTGAAAACTGTATTTCTGTCGCAATGAGGGATTCGCCGGACTTCGTGGTTTCCACGACGACCCGATCGCCCACTTCCGGCTTGGCTCGGCCTTTTGCGCCGCCCCGTCCTTGAAACCGAGTCTTCTCGGTCAGTTCTACCGAGGCCTTCTCCCCTTTCGGATTAGTCACTTCTAGATGGACGGCATCGATGGTGGTGACCGTTCCCAAGACATGCGATCCCGTCCCATGCGCCCACGTTGGGGTTGTGGAGGTCACGAGCAGCAGTACCGCGGCGACGAATAGGCGAATGATCATGAGTGCTCCTTCATTCGATCAGCAATCAATGGGAGTGTTCTGGTGACGGTGGAGTCGGTGCGACCCCTTCTCCTTGCAAAAACGTGTTAAACGCGGCCTGTTCTTCCAGCTCGTGCTTGGTTTTCGGATTCAACGCCTTCATCTCTTCGAGTTCTTGTGGAGTGAGGTGTGGCAGATGCCGGATGAAATGGACCAGCTTCCAACTGTCGAGATCCTTGTCCGGGTTGCCGCTGCCCCACGCGGGCATCGCCGTAAAGCGAATCCCGTTATGGATGGTAAAGAAGATTTCCCCGTCGGACATCTCTTGTGTGTCAGCCAATCGTAAGTCTGGGGCTTTGGGGTAGACATTTTTCCCGATCGTCGTCTGCCCGCTGCCGTCGTTGGCGTGGCAGGTGGCACAGTGATCGGCAAAGTGGGCGCGCCCATCGGCTAAGATGTCCGGGGTGACGACGACGGGGTTGGGTGTGTTGCGCTGCTCATAGGGAATGGCGAGGCGGCGGACCTGGCGTGCCAGCTGTACCTCCAGCCAATGGGGCTCGGTTTTGGCGCTGAACCCAGTGGTAAAGGACTGATAGCCGAACCAACCCAACGCCGCAAGGCTGAGTAGCATGCCCACCACCAAAAGAACCACAAGCTTACCTAACATGTCGGTTGTATGCCTCCATTCAGCCAGTATGCCGCTTCATCAGTATACCGGGTCTCGCCGGACGTCGCTAGAGTGTCGAGGGACCTGGACACGATGAGCAGCGGATATACCACAGAGAGGACTGAGAGATTGTGTGAGAAGTGCAGGAGGGCATGAGCGCGATCCTTCCTGCAGCGGGAGCATCTATTTTACGGTGACGGTGATGGCCTCGGACGCGGCCAGACCCTTGTGATCCTTCGTGGCCACCTGCACGGAAATTTCGTGCTCACCCTTCGCGACTCCCTGAAAGGTGCCGTCGAATCCCTTTTGATATTTGCCGTCCAGATGGACGTGCGCGTGGGTGCCCTCCAGCCCTTTGCGCACTTCGTATTTCAGCTCGAAGGTGTCACCCACCGTATCGCCCTGGCGAGGGGACACAATGCGTATGGCTGAACCGTCATTCATCTGGGCCAGCGCCACTCCCAGCCACCCGCCCAGAACCATAGTACTTATTACGACAGCGATAAAGAATTTTCGCACAGAGGCCTCCTTGTGATGTGACTGTCTACACCTGCCTAGGTGATTCATACTCTGCCGTGCAGGGGCGAGTCAATGTGACAAACGGGGGAAGGTGTGCGGTCAGGCGATGTCGGTTTTCCAGGAAAAGAGGCGCAGGAGGACCAGCGCCGTGATGGGCAGGAAGATGAACATGCCGGTGATCCCCAATAGGGCTTCGCCGATCCAGCACGCCATAATAGAGGCCGCAGCCGAGCCGCAGCCGTTCCGTGATGGCGGTATGAACGGCTGTGTCATGGGGGGGGCGGCGTCTGCGCAGGGGGCTGGCTCACCGTGCGATCCAGTGGGAAGTAGAGTGCGATCGACAGACTGCCGACCACTCGCCCAGCCGATGAAATTCGCTAACGGCACGCCGAAGTAGGTGCCGGGATCGGGATGCCAATAGATGGAACCAAAAAACTACCGGTCTCCTCGCAATGCGACTGGATCAATGACAATGTCGATGAAGGCCATGAATACGGCACTCAGTCCCAATGTTGCCCAGGAGGTGTGTGCGGTGAGGTTGAACGAGAGGGGAATGAGGCGTGGTGCACCAGACGGCGCGGTACGGCGTTGGGGAAGGGTGAAGAGGAGTGCCAGTGTATAGCTCGCGAAGGGCAAAAAGGTGAAGGACAGAGAATCCATGAACGGGATGTTGGACAAGTACAGTTCTTGCCCCACGGTGGATTCGTTGTAGTGGTACCACCAGAAGGGGATGCCGGTGCGGGTGGAGGAATGTTCGCAGACGAAGGCGGTGATCCAGGTGACACCGAAAAACAGGCCTGTGCGTTTCCAGCCCAACAGTCGCGAAGCCGCGAAGAGAAAGGCCGCGAGAAATGCGAACACCTAGGGACGGAGAAGAACAGTGTTGACGAGAAGGATTGGAATACCCACGAGCTAGGCGTATCCGTGGGCGTGGAACCACCGCACGGCCTTCTCCAACGCCACTTCCGCTGGGGTTTGCGGCAGTCCTAGTTCCGTCAGCGATTTGGTGCAGTCGTAATGCATCTTGTACTTGGCCATCTTCACCCCTTCCAGCGGAATGCGCGGCGGCTGGTGGGTGACGTAATCGGACAACCATCGGTTCACGTAGGCCAGCGGAAGAATCGCCAGCCGAGGCAGCTTGATTTTTGGGGCAGGAATCCCCGTCAGGCGGCTGAGCATGCCGAAAATTTCCTGCAACGTTAGGTTCCGGTTCCCGAGGATGTAGCGCTCGCCGAGGCGTCCCTTCTCCATCGCCAGCACATGGCCCACGGCCACGTCGTCCACGTCGATGAGGTTCATGCCGGTGTCGATATAGGCCGGCATACGGCCCTTCATGAAGTCCACAATCATCTGCCCGGTCGGTGTCGGTTTGATATCTCGCTCGCCCACGGGAGCGCTCGGGTTCACGATGACGACCGGCAGGCCCTCTTTGGCCAACGCCTGCACGGCCTGTTCGGCCAAAAACTTCGAGCGTTTGTAGTGCCCCGACATCTGTTCCAGCGAGACCGGCGTGGTTTCAGTGCCGAGCCCACCGCCAGGCGGTAGCCCGATGGCGCCGATGGTGCTGGTGTAGACAATGCGGTCGACGCCGACTTCCCAGGCCGCCTCCATGAGGGCCTTCGTGCCGGTGACGTTCACGTCGTAAAAAATCGACGGGTCTTTGGCCCACAAGGCGTAATGGGCNNGCGACGTGATACAGCTGGTGACATCCCTTGAGCACTCGACGCAGCGAGTCGCGGTCGCGAAGATCGCCCACGGCCTGCTCAACTCGCAGCCCGTCTACATTGCGCAGGTCGGTACCCTGGCGAATCATCACACGGACGTCCACGCCAGTGGCCGCTACCGCGCGCACCACGGCGGCTCCAACGAAACCTGTGGCACCGGTCACAAGCGCTTTCATCGCGGTGTGTCTTGATACACGATTCAGGTGAAGAATACAGACTCGGCAGCGATGTTCTACTATGGCTGTTAGCAGCGGTCAACTTGTAAGGCCGATGACACGAAGGCCACTGGCCCTCGCCGCTGTGCCCAGTGCGTCGTCATGCGTGGCCATCACGAGGTCTGTCCCGAATCGTTCCCGCCAGAGGAGTGCGGTGGCCAGGTGAATGGCGTCCAGCGTGCCAAGCGCGGTGGGAAGTGGTTGGGCGGCCCGTGACAAGACGGTGCGAGTTAACTCGACGACGTCCATCGTATCCATCAAACGAAAGACCGTTTCACGGCGGCGAGCGAGTTCGATATCGGCAAGTCCTTCCAATAAGCGGACACGATCCAAAGTTCGCAGGCATTCCACTTCCGCAAGCGCCGAGAGCACGCCTCGCTCGATCTGGTCCCATTCCGCCAAGGCATTGGGTTGGCCCAGGACCACGCGAAGGATGACGGACGAGTCGAGATAGGCAATCACCGGTCGCGCTGCCGTTCCTCAATCAGCAGTGCGCTCGCATCATGACGAAGGGGTAACGGTGGAGGGAGAGCGACGTGTTGGAGACAAGGCGCATCCGGGAGCGGGGTGCGAACGACAAGATCCGATGGCTGATCGTTGTAGGGAATCAGACGTGCGATCGGCGTCTCTCGGTCGAGAACAGTCAGACTTTGCCCTCGGCGCACGGCGCGCAAATGTTCGCTCAGGTGACTTTTCAAATCGGCAATCCGAACCTGATTCATAGTCATATTATAGTCATATATGGTCATGTCTGGCAAGTGGACTGAAGATACAAAAAATGGGGCCACACCGTGGGCATATTTAACGAAGTGGAAGCGCGAGCGTAATCCCCAGTGCCTCGTCGATGGCGCGAAGCTCGTCGAGCGAGACCGAGCCGATCCGTTCGTGTAATCGCGCGTTGTCGATAGACCGGATTTGATCCCCCAAGGCTCTGGCCGGGCGTCCATCGACGTGGATACGAGCTTCGCCTGGGTAACAGGTCTCCACGTTGCTCGTCACGGGCAGGACGACAACGCGCGTACCATGCGTATTGCACGAATTATTGGACACGATGACGGCGGGCCGAGTGTTACGAATTTCGGTACCGACGGTCGGGTCCAGATTGACCCAATAGACATCGCCTCGTCGAGGCGGACGAACTACTTTGGCCATTCGTCCGTCTCCGTTGTCGCCCAGTCGTCGGCGAGGTTGCGTCGCCAGGTTTCTTGGCTGGCGGCTCGGTAGGCGGCGTCGAGTGCCTGGGTGTTGGGAGTCAACTTGGCTTTGACGGCCTCGTTGATAAAGGCGCTCAGCTTTTTGGCCGGGACGGATTTTTTCAACTGCACGTAGAGTGCGGAATCCATGGTGATATTTAATCGAACGGACATCGGTTCCCTCTAGGCCACAATTTTTAATGCTGTATTGTATACAGGATTGAGAGGGTTGGCAAGGAAGGACAGGGTTGTGGACAGGGTTGGAGTGAGGGAGGTTTGGCTTGTAGCAGAGAGGCTGAAACCCGGCGGAGAGGGAGGCCTCTCCGCCGCAGTGGTTCGCGATGTCTGGAGATGAACCGATTAGCCGCGTGTGCGCCGCCAGGCAGCCAGGCCTGCGAGGCCGGAAGCCAGCAGAAGCACGGAGGCTGGTTCGGGGACTGTGCCCACTGGTTTGTCTGATCCGGATGTGATGTTGTCGAACGCAATTCGATTAGCAGTTCCGCCAAAATCGATGGACTTGGCGATGCCGCTGAATGCTACGCCAATCGGGAGAAACGGACTAAATTGTCCGGTTGGATCTGGTGCTCCATTCAATGGAGTAAGAGGCAAATTCAATGTGGCCAGTAGGTTTCCAGTGGCGTTGAGATCGTCATACACCTTGATAACACCAGGAAGTTCGATGGCTGAATAGTAAAAAGAAAAGCCGGTGGTGAATCCGGCGGAGTAATTGAGTGTTGCCGCGCTCCCGGTCAGAAAAAATAAAACAGTACTGGGTGACGGCTCTCCACCAAAGTTGCCGTCTCCTCCCGCATCACGGTCGATAACGGCTAGCGCGTTACTGGAAAAAGAGGCGCCAACATTGGTCCCCGGGCCGCTGCCGAATCCACCCAATCCGCCGTTATAAAAGTTTTGAACGGGTTCAAAATTTTTCAACCCTTCAAAATTCAGAGAGATACCCGCAGCTTGTACGGGGATCGTGCTCCATGTGCCACTCAATGCCACTACGCCAAGAAACACCCGTACGCCCTTGAGCCATTGTGATGAGTTTCGCAACTGTTTGCTCCTTTCGCCGTCGTATCGATAGATACGACGTTAATATTATTAAATAAAAGGCAGTTCCATTCCGGTGGCCACCGTCGGACGCCGCAATAATCAAAAGCAAGTGCCATGCCAAATAACGTAAGCCAATGAATTGTAACTGGTCTGACTATTGCCAAACCAAACCAAACCAAACCAAACCAAACCAAACCGTTCCAACTGTCCAATTTCTCGACACCCCTAAAATTCCTAAGTCATTGAAATCATTAGAGGTGCATCGAAACATACGTGATGCAACGTAGAAAAAGTGTCAAGTAATGACGACAGTTGACAAGAAAGTGATGGAATGACAACAGGTTAGAAGGACGGATTTCAACGGGTCACGGTCGGAAGCGCTCGTGTGATCGAACAAGGATTCCGGCTCCGTGGCATCCGACGCGTCGGCCGATAGGGAGTCGGTTAGTTTCGTCTCGCGGTGAGGGAGCGGGCGAGGCCTCGCAGGGGATCTACGGCGGGGCAGAACGCTACCAAATCGGCTCATGGCACATTCGACAGTCTTGAGACTGATTTACGCACAGGCTTTCTTGCTCGGCGCATGACGGATGCCGAGCAATCCGTCGAGCGAGAGGTCTTCATCGATGAGCGGCCAATGAATGCCGTACCCCGCTGGGCTCACTTCAAAGACCTGTTGTTGTTCCGAAGTCGCGGTTGCCAGTCGATCGGACAGTTCGGCAAGTGGAAACGAGAGCGTGTGTCCATCCACCTCAAGCTCTAAGTGCCCGTCTCGGACGATCACCTGATTGACGATATGATGTCTACCCATGTTCCTTCCTCCGCTCGAAATCGTCCCATTGTTGGAGAATGTAGTCGAAGTGCTCAAAAATGATTTTGCGAACTTCGCGTCTGTCGCGCATGCCCATCTGATACGCAAAGGCTTCTTCCAGATCGTACCCATCCCGGTCCAGCCAATACTTACACTCTTTCTCGGCCTTCCGGACATGGACATGCGGCGGTTCATGGCCTTCGTTGGCATAGAAAAAGAAGCGCCATCCAAGAATTTGTAGAATAGTCGGCATGACGGGCTCGCTGGTGGTATAGACCTGTTGGTCTCAGCCGGCAGAAGGATATTGATATGCCAGTATTCCCATAATCGAGGAAATGGGTCAAGCGTGGCGGAGAGGGGACTCCCTCTCCGCCATGGTGAGTCGCGATCTAGGGAGTCGGTTAATTCCGTCTCGCGGCGATGTAGTGGGCGATGCCTCGTAGCGGCTCGGCGGCGGGTCCGAATTCGGCGAGTCGTTCAATGGCGCGGTCGACTGTCTCGTCAGCTAACTTCTTCGCTCCGTCCACCCCGTAAAACGTGGGGTAGGTTTTCTTGCCTCGCTCGGCGTCGGTATTGGCATTCTTGCCGAGTTCTTCTCGTGTGCCAGTGACATTGAGCACGTCGTCCGCGATTTGGAATGCTAGGCCGATGTCTTCGGCGTATCCGGTCAACGCGTCGAGCTGCGAAGCCGTGGCTCCTGCCGCAATCGCACCCATCCGCACGGCGGCCCGAATGAGCTTGCCGGTTTTATGTTCATGGATCGTCTGCAACGTCTTCAGGTCGATGTCTTTGTTCTCCGCCTGGATGTCGAGCACTTGCCCCCCCACCATGCCGACATGGCCTGAGCCGATGGCCAACTCACGGATGATCGTCACCTGGCTCGTCGGGTCCATGCCGATCATGAGGTCGGGACGGCTGCAGAGTTCGAAGGCCAAGGTCAGCAGCGCATCACCGGCTAAAATCGCCATGGCTTCGCCGAACACCTTGTGATTTGTCAGCTTGCCGCGGCGGTAGTCGTCGTTGTCCATAGACGGCAAGTCGTCGTGAATCAGGGAATAGGTATGAATCAGTTCGAGCGAGGCGGCGATTGGCAACATGGCAGCCGATACCGTGCCAAGGGCTTCTGCTGCGGCCAGGGTCAGGATCGGGCGGACGCGTTTGCCGCCGGCAACGAGGCTGTAGCGCATGCTTTCGTGCAGGGTGGTTGGTTCGGTCGTGACGGCTGGGATCACGCTTTGGAGAAACCGATCAACTTCCTCGCGTTTTTGTTCTAGATACTGCGTGATCCGTTCCATTGTGGGCTCTTCTTTTCAGTTAGGGAGTAACCGGGGCGGAGCCTAACAAATGGTTTCTCAGCCTGTCAAACCGCGCAGGAGGCTGAAGCAACCCACCAGCGGCGTGCTCAAGAACCGTGACGCGGGACGATTGACGATTGCTCCCCTGCATCATTGTTTTATTGGAAGGCTCCGCACCTCGTCATTGGCCCAATAAATCAATCGAGGGCTTCGAACGACGAGGGCGGCCTCTTTGAGCCTCCTGCGGGCTACTCTGGAATCATCGTCAACCGATCTGTCGATTCCCCCCAGGGTCCACCATGTTGTATCCCCTGCTCGTGTTCGCTTTCCCCTTCACTGCGGTCAGTCGATGCGAGGCGACAGGCCTGTATCTCGCAGTGGTCCTGGCGTATCCAAATGTTGACACGCTGATCGTTCTCCCAGACTTTTCCTAGGCCCGCTCGTGTCTCGGTGTTGGAGTCATCGTGCGTGGTGGTGTTCATTTTATGTGGTTGCACGGCGTTCATATTCGATGCAGGCCATGCGTGATGTCTGGTCGGTTCTGGCATGGGACTTGATACGAAGAAGGTACAACTTTGGAATGGGTTCAATCTGAGCGCGACAGAGAGGATGGCAGGATGAAGTCGATACGGCAGCTCATAAATCAGCGTGGTGGGTCACTGACGGAATTGATGATCTGTGTGGCCATTGCTGGGATTCTGGCCACGTTGGGTGGAGAGGGGCTGGTGGCTGCCGCCTCACGGTATCACGGCCAGGCGGTCACCACCGAGGTGATGGCGGAATTGCGTATGGCCAGGCACTTGGCGATGACGCGCCGGGAGCGGGTGCGTGTGGTGGTAGACGTGGGGGCGAGCCGTCTCCTGACCGAGTCGGTCGATCTTGGTGGTGCGCGGCTCCGTGAATTGCAGTTTCACGATCGCGGCGTGGTGGTGGAGGGGCTCTCGAACGGTCCTGTGATTACCTTCTACCCGAGCGGGCGGGCGGCGACTCCCACCACGATGGTGCTCAAGACTCGTCGGGCCGAACAGGTGAAATTGACCGTGAGCCTGACCGGTCGAGTGGCGAGGGTGTCATGAGCCGAGTCACCGGGACGGCCGCCATGAGGGTGGGTGAGCGGGGCTTCAGTCTGATCGATGTCATGCTGGCTATGACGATTCTGTCGTTTGTCCTGTTGGGCGCCATGGGGACGGTGCAGTGGGCCGATCTGGGGCAGCAGACCGGAGCGGTGGGCACGCGGGCGCTGGCGTTGGCGGAGGCTCGGCTTGAAGCCAAGCGGGTCGCCACCTGGGAGACCTTGCTGGTTGATGATGTGACCGGTGATGGCATCCCGGACGTGACGCTCAACGATGCCGGCCAAGAGGGTGATGAGGTGGCGGGCGATGGCATCTATACGGCAACGACCTCGGACCACGGCATCCACGTATTCTGGAGTGTGCAAGCTCTGCCGGCAGGGCCGCTGCGCCACGCTGGAGCCGTCTTGATCGAAGCCAAGGCCGTCTATCCCGTGGGTCCCTCTCGTTCTCGCGAGCTGACAATCGGAACCCTGCGTGCGAACCCACGCTATTCCGGGCCGGAAGGACGCGAATCATGACCATGGCACGGGTGAAAGACACGGCGGGATTCTGTTTGCCGGAACTGATGATCGCCATGGCTGCAGGCGCAGTGGTCTTGGCGGCTTCGGTCCAGACCCTGGACCATTTTGATCATCGGTTTCGAGGCCAACAGCGGGCCATGGCGAGTCAGCAAGATCTGCGGATTGGGCTGGGAGTGGTGCAGAGCGAACTGAGAATCGCCCACAGCGGCTCGCCGCTTCAGACCGGTGTGCTGCGGCTGAGCGAGACTGAGGTGGAGTTCATGGCCAATCTGAATGAGTCGGTGACGACGTTCCGCGAGGCGGTGTCTGGAGAGGCGACGGAGCTGCCGGTGCGGAACGGTGGGGACTGGTCCCGAGGGAAAACCATTCATGTCTGTACGCTCACTCGCTGTGCGGAAGGCCGACTGGCTCGTGACGGTCGCATGCAGAGCCTCACGGTGTCGGCTCCCCTCGGTCAAGCCTTTCCAGCGGGGAGCCTGGTGAGTATCTCCAATCGTGTGCGGTATTACCTGCGCCGCGATCCAGCGGGGACCTTCACGTTGATGCGGATGGTGGATGGCGGGGCGAGTGCCCTGTTCGGAGAGGTGGTGGGTTTTCGAGTGGTGGGATTCGACCGCTCGGGGTATCCCACCCAGGGGCCGACCGCGGTGGCTCGTCTTCACCTTGAGGTGATGATGCGCGGACAGGCCATTCCCGTCACGACGGATATCGGACTTCGATCGAATTCCTAACAGGAGAGGTGATGTCATGCAGCAGATGCAATCGGAGAGAGGATCGGCGTTAGTGGGGACTTTGTTCTTGGTCCTCATTCTCACCATCATGGGCGGGCTGTCCGTGAATTTAGCCGCGCAGGAATTGGAGAGTGTGCGGGCGGCACAAGAAGACGCGATGGCCCGCCATCTGGCTGAGGCGGGAGGGCAAGCGGTCATCCAATGGTTTCATCGGCCAGGTACTGGGCCAGACGGAAGCCTGGGCGCGCTGTTTGCCAAGTCTCAGTCGACATCGGATGGGGGCGCGTCGTTCTTCTCTTCGAGCGGAGAGTCGCAGTTTGTCGGGACGGCTGATCGTCCGGATGTGTGGTTGGATGCAGGTCGTCCATCTGACGAGCGGATACTGAATGATCCGAACACCGGCTGGTTTCGGTCACTGCGCGGGCTGGGACGGATTCTTACACTGAAGGTGTATGGGCCGGTACGACCGGGGCTGTTGTGCACGGTTGAAGTGACGGCGGGGGTCGGCAAGGTGGTGAGAACGGTGGCCTTCTCGCTTGGGGCACGCAGCATTCCGCCGCTTCATTCCGCCGTGGAAGTGGGGAATGGGGGAGGTCCCCTGCAACCGTTTCCGCTTCCTGTTCAAGCCCATTGGGGTGGGGTGAAGATTCAGGGGGATGTGCGGCTGGGTACGGTGCAGCAAATTCCTGCGAAGACGGGCTTTGCCGAGGTGTCCGGTCGTTCGTATACGGACATGACCCATCACGAGGACCGCTGGATCGAGTATTGGATCGGTGGGGAGGCGATCTGGACTCCGACGGTACTGTCGGTGGGCAACATCTCGTTGGCACACGTGCATACCCACCAAGACCCGACCCCAGGCCTCCGGCTTGATCCCTGGGAGTATGCCCAACTGAAAGAGGCCGCCAGGACGTTTGGGACCTACTACGCGCGAGGGGGGAACGGGCTGCTCTATCGGGATGGCGTGATCGAGCCGGGGCAGGCGGTCACGGTCGACGACGTCTTTCGGTCGGAGGCCGTGGGGCAGCACCATGGCCTGGTGTTTATCGATACGCTGGATGGCCAGGCGCCCAATGGGGCGAATCTCGGCACGCTCACCGTGACGACGGACTATGCCGAAGGGCTATTCGTCGTCAATGCGAATCTCGTATTGGCCCCTCAGGGAACCGGCCGTAGCGTGGCTGTGCTGAGCCCCCCGGCAGAGGGGAGCACGCAACTGGCGACGCGCGTTCCGGTACAACTCGGTCCGATCAATATCCAAGGGGTTTTATATGTGGCGGGGAATCTGGCCGTTGAAGGCCATCCCTCGATCTATGGGGGACTCATTGTCGGCGGCACGGTGACCCCGCGCTTCGGCGGCAATGACGCACTGGAAGTGTGGTACAACGCCGACTTACAGAAGGGGCTCGTGCGAGGGGTTCCGTTAGTCTATGTGGCGTCCGGGACCTGGGCCGAGCGGTACTAGCAGGGATTGCGCGAGGTTGCCAGCGTGTGCGTGTGTCTCGCGAAGCAAGAAGACCGTCACGCTCAGGTTTAACGTTTCACGTGGGACGTGGTCTCAACCTCGAACCCGGAACCCTCCACTCCCTCTTTAGCCTCAAGGCTTGTCGGTCGCTTCAATTCGGTGTTTCTCGCTCCGCGTCTCGTTGTCGCCTGTTGCTCATTCCCCCGTTTTCCGCTCACGCTACACCTAAGACAGAAATTGTCCGACACAAACAAAATAGAGGTGTGGTGTCTGTGACTACAGGGAGTGGGTGTGTTGAGAAAGGGGAACAGGTGAGAGCAACAGACGGTGTCGTGAATCAACTGAGCGTAACACAACTGGGCATGGTCTTTGCTCATCTTCCCCGGTGCCATGAACTGCACAACCCACAGCACACATTTTGGCCGTTTTCGTGAAACGCGTGGGTATACCCTCATTGAACTCATGACGGTCGTGACGGTGTTATCGGTGACGACGATGATGGCTGTGCCGAATTTTCTCACGATGACATCAAGGACCTCTTTGCAACGTGCGACGAAGGATCTCCATAGCAATCTGAATCTCGCTCGCATGACGGCCATGAATCGAAATACTACGGTGACGGTTGGGATGGCTGTTGCCAACGGCCATGTCACGGCGACCTTCACCGATAGGACCGGAACGGTGGTGATGCCTGCTCAAGTGATGCCGTCCGAACTGACCGGACATGGAGGGGTGGCCACTGTCGGGTTTACCTCCCTGGGGCTGCGGGCTGGCGGGGGGACGAGCAATCAGACTATGACCCTGACCAATCGGCAGGGTGTGACGTACGAGATTCAGGTCACCCCGGCGGGAAGGGCGCGATGGTGCGCCACGTCGCCTTGTACGTAAGGTGCAGGGTCTTCGAGGCGAGAAGCCACGACGGACGCGGTGGAGAGCGGTCATGGAACGATTCAACAGGCTGCGAAAACATGTGATTCTTGCTCAACACGCCGTCGTCGAACGTGAAGTGTCTTTCGTGAAGCGTGAAGCGTCAGAATCCGGAACGAGAGACGTTTCACGCTCGACGCTTCACGTTTCACGGGTCACGTTTCACGGGTCACGCGTCACGGGTGTCGAGCCCACCGCTGGCGGCCTTGTGCAGCATCCTGCTCACGCCCAGGGGGGATTTAGCCTCATCGAAGGGATGCTCGCGCTCAGTGTGCTGGCGATCGGGCTTCTGGCGGTGGTGGCGATGGAGAATATGGCGCTTAGTCGAAATGTGGATGCAAACCAGATGAGCCTCGTGACGAATCTGGGAACAGAGATGGTTGATCGCATTCGATTCAATGCGCCAAAAGTGACGGTGTACAGCGGGGTGGATACGTTGAATACAGTCACCAGGCCGCCCAGCACCGAGCCTCAGGCACGAGGGGATTATGACCAGTGGTCGGCTCGCCTGGCGACCCTGCGTCTGCCTGGTGTGCAGGGGACGGTGACCGTGACCCCGTCAGGCCCGACGGCGATTGGGCAAAGCCTGGTGACGGTTCGGATTACGTGGAGCGGGGGATTGCGGAATCGAGCCCTGATTGTCAGCACGATGGTGACGCCCGTATGAATCCGATTGCTGAACGACACAGGAGGCAGATGAGCCGCTTCGGAACGGATGGACAGCCCGAGGACGTGATGCGGTGTGCCCCCGCAGACCGCCAGCACCAGATTTCACCTTGTGGGGGTGTGATGAACGAGCGAGGGGTCTCGATTGTGGAGCTGATGATTGGGACGGCGATTACGCTGGCCGTGGTCTCGGCTGGTCATCAGTTGGTGGCGGGGACGGAGAAGGCCACCAACGTCAGCGATCAAACCGCGCGGATGCAACAGAATGCGCGCATCGCCATGGAACTCATTGCGCACGATATCAAGTTGGCCGGATTTGGGATGAACGGTCCAGTTGGCACCTGCAATACCGCCATTGTGCCCAACGATCAGACCAAGAACGATGTCGACAAGGGGCCGGACTCGGTGTCCCTGGTTGCGCCAACCGAGGTGGGGACATTGGCGAGCCAGGCCAACGGCTCAGCAGCGTCGATTTCGCTGACGGCGGGGTCTGTCGCCAGCGTGTCTGGGGATGGATTCGGGGATGGGGCGCCGATTTCGATCAATGGGGCTGCTCCGAGTACGGTCAATACGGTCGCCGGGGATACGTTGACGCTGTCGGCTCCGTTAGGGCCGTCGGTGACCTTCCCAGCCGGCGCCAAGGTGTATTGGCTGCGGTGCATCACCTATTCCATCGGCACCACCACGAATGCCTGTGCCGGTGCCGCCCCTTGTTTATTGCGAGGCGGCACGGCGATTGCGGAAGGGATCGAAGACTTGCAACTTGCCTATGCCTGTGATGGATGCCGTGTGACTCCAGCGGATGGGGTGATCGACGATCAAGGGGTGGCCAACTTGAATCTGTTCGATACGAACGATTTCGTGTCGAATTCGACCTGGGATGTGACGCCGATGACGCCGGACACGATCCGTCTGGTTCGGGTGAGTCTAGTGGCGCGACAAGCTCAGAACGATATCCAGTGGTCGGGCACCGCTCCGACGCAGGTCGAGGATCATAATCCTGCGGATGACCAAGGCTATGTGCAAGCGCAATATGCGCAAAGTCGCCGACGGATTCTGTCTCGCACGGTCCAGGTGCGCAACGTGGGGCTGTCAGGATAAAGGATGGCTGCGATGATGACGAAGGGATCCCGACAGATGCCGGCCTGTCCTCTTGAAGGGTTACCAGCCCGTGCCTCCCGGCTCGCGAATCAGCGTGGGGTGGCCATGCTGACTATCCTCTTATTGATGGTCATGTTGACGGTGGTGGGGATCGGCGCGCTGTCGATCACGGGATCCGAAAATAAGATGGCGGGATTCGGCCGGACGGCCGATGCGGCGGCGAATGCGGCGGAGGCCTGTGTAGGGACGTCAGTGAAAATCATTCAAGACACGATCGACGCGGCGCAACTGCCGGTGGCCTATAAAAGCGACGCCAACCCGCCGGGGCCGGTACCAAGCGGCAATGCTGGGATTGTCCAGGCGGAAATTATGGGGCAATCCGACAATAATTCCGATGCGCCGGATGTGGCGCCGAATACCTCCGCGACGATCAATGGGTTTTTGGTGCGCGGCGATCTCGATCGGTTGTATGTGGTGCCGCGAGCCGGCAGCTCGATGAATTTCGGTTCGGGGTATGAAGGCTTGGGCGGCGGGGCCGCTGCGGGCGGCGCGGACATTCTGTATCGGATCGATTGCTTGGCGACGAACAGCACGACGAATACGCGCGGTCGAATCGTGGCGGTCTACGCTTGTATGGCGACGGGCGAGTCCTGCCAACGGAAAATTTAAGGTTGTCCCAACACGAGGTGCATTCATGATGTGTGACCAACGAAATTATCCAGTCATATCGGGAGTTACTGGAGCCATTACATGCCTGGCACTGACGCTTGTGTGCGGGATGCCCACAAGATCGATTGGCGCACCGACTGATGCGACCAGTCCTGAGCATGCGAACGACACGGGGCATCTGGTCATCGGCGAAATTACCGGCAAGAAAGAGGGGGACCTGTTTATCGACGGGAAAGCCTATCGACTCAAAAAAGGGGTCGACATCAAGGATGAGCGCGGGAAGCCGCGTAGAGAAACCGATCTGACGGTTGGGGCGCAGGTGCGGGCGGATCTCCATAAAGGCGCAGTCGAGCACATTGTGGTGATTCAGCCACGGTAACGATACCAGCAGGTGTAGTCGTAAGAGGCGAGGATGAGAGGGAGGAACTTGACCATGCAGTTCCAATTGATTCGAACGGTGGTGTTGACGATTGGTATAGTGATTGGGGGTGGATATCTGCCTTTAGCGGGCGCGCAATCCATGGATCAGTATGCCGCCACGCCGCCGTTTATCACCAATGCCGTGCCGCCCAACGTCCTGCTGCTGATGGACAACTCCGGCAGCATGAACAACCTGGCCTATGCCGCCCACGCGTTCAGTCCCACCAAGGCGTACTACGGTCTATTCGATCCGTTCGAATGCTACACATACGAAAGCGAAACCTTCAAGTACGATCCGGCAGCGAATCCGACAACGCTGGGCACGTGCGGGACGACGTATCCGTGGAGCGGGAACCTCTTGAATTATGTGTCCATGCGCCGAATCGACATCGTGAAGTGGGTCATGGTTGGCGGCACCTGCACCGCCGGCGGACGCGATCAAAACGGTGGGTGCAAAACGCTGGTTGGCCAGGCCACCTTTTCGACAGGGGCCTGTTGCAAGGATCAAACGATCGGCGTGTTGGTTACGGCTGCCACTGGTCGGATGCCTTCGTCGTTGCTGTCTGGGTCGTTCCAAGCCAACACGGTGTGGATTCATTCGATGGGCAGTGTGGGGGGGCTGAAAGGCCAATTTTGCGTCGACAATGACGATGACCAACCGAATGCGCAGTGTGACGACGATGGAGGCGCGTATACCGAGACCCTCTGGCGAATTAAGGTCCAATTGGAAAATGATGCCTCCGGGGTCGTCCAAGAAGTGGGGAGCAAGGCCCGGTTCGGGTTGATGCAATTCAAAGGCAGCGGCGATGGCGGGCAAGTGCTGAACGATGTCGGGGGCAATCTGCAAAACATGATCACGGCGATTGAAAATACGACGCCATCGACCTGGACGCCGTTGGCCGAGTCTCTCTATGAGGCCACTCGGTATTTTGCCCAGATCCAGCCGGCCTATACCAATTCCGACTATTCCTATACCGTGTCGACTCGCGATCCCTATTGGTTTAAGGCTCCAGAGTGGGCCGATTCGGCGCAGTCTGTCCCATGCTGCAAAAGTTTCGTGATCGTTTTTACCGACGGGCAACCGACGCAAGACCTGAATGTCCCAGATAGCCTCAAAGATTTCGCGCACACGGCGGCTGCTCATGGGACCAGTACGCATTGTGGCTCGGCAGCGGGGTGTACCAAGAATATCGAACCGTTCACTGGGACGGGGGCTCAACCCAAGCATGGGTCCATCACCGAGTCGGACCACAATGCTATGACCGACCATCACGACAACTGCTCGGCCTATTACGGCGGGCGGTACAACGATTCGTGCCAGGCCAACGGGTCGCATTACTTGGACGACGTGGCCTATTTTGCCCACACCACTGATCTGCGGCAGACAACGATCCCTGTGCTGAATGTGACCGGCAAGCCGTTGGACGGCGATCAAAAACTGACGATCTATACGTTTTATGCGTTTGGAACCGGCTCCAACATCTTAAAGGATACCGCGAAAGTCGGTGGGTTCGAGGATCGAAATGGGAATAATCTCCCCGATCTTGCCGAGGAATATGATCGAGTGAACAACTACACCGGCGCGGCCGGTGCCGATGGGATTCCCGACACCTACTTCGAATCGGAAGATGCGGATAAGTTGCGCGAGCGCTTGCTGGCCGCGATCACCAGCATTCTTCAGCGGAGCGCCTCGGGAACGTCAGTCTCGGTGTTGGCGACCTCCTCGACCGGCGAAGGGTCGCTCTACCAAGCCTATTTTTATCCTTCAACCTACGAAGGCTTCAGCGAGATCAAGTGGATGGGTTACACCCAAGGGCTCTTTATCGATGCCTACGGCAATATGCGAGAAGATACCAATGGCGATAGCCGCCTCGTGTTGACCCAGGATGTGATCGTCAAAACCCGATTCGACAGTTTGTCGGGTGAAGTCAAGGTGGACCGCTATCGCGATGACAACGGCGACGGGAAGGCCGATTCGACGACGGCGTTCGAAACCGTTTCCCTGAAAGACCTCAAGCCGATCTGGGAGGCAGGCAAACGGTTGGCGCTGACCAATGCAGTGGATCGAAAAATTTATACCTGGGTCGATGCCGACAACGACGGAGTGGTCGACACCGGGGAATGGATCGAATTTAAGGACACGGGGAGCAATGCCACAACCTTGTCCCCCTACCTCCGGGCTGGCACTACTCCCTATACAGCCCCGAACATTATCAACTTTATCCGTGGCGAGCAGGTCGCCGGTCTGCGGGATCGAGAAGTGACCGTCGCCGGCGTCAGCGGGAAAAAGGTGTGGAAGATGGGCGATCCGATCCACTCCACGCCGACCATCATCGGCGCGCCCAAAGAGCGATATGACGTGCTGTACGGGGATGACAGTTATGCCACGTACTTCCGCCAGTATAAAGACCGTCGTCAGGTCGCGTATGTGGGGGCGAACGACGGGATGCTGCACGCGTTCAACGGCGGTTTCTATCACCGGGGCGATGATCCCACGACAAACGGGACCACCGAGCACGGGTGGTTTACTACCGATACGAAGGCACTTGGCCAAGAGCTCTGGGGGTTCATCCCCTATCAACTCTTGCCGCAATTGCTCTGGCTGACACGAGCGGACTACACCCATGTCTATTACGTGGATCTGAAGCCAAAAGTGACGGATGTGCGAATCTTTGCCGACGATCAAGATCATCCAGGGGGGTGGGGCACAATTTTGATCGGAGGTTTCCGGATGGGCGGCAGTTGCGGCTCCTGCCTAGCAGGGACTGGGGCGCCTCCGATGGCCGTCACCGCGGATTTCGGAACAGGGACACAGACCCGGCAGTTCTACAGCGCCTACTTTGTGCTGGATATTACCAATCCCGAGAAAGAGCCGGTCTTGCTCTGGAGTTTTGCCGAATCGTCCTTGGGCTTGACCACCAGTTATCCGGCCATCGTGCGCGTCAGTCCCAGTGACGCGGCCAAGACCGACAATGCGGCGGCAAAATGGTTGATGGTGGTGGGGTCGGGACCGACGGCCTACGGCGGATCGAGCACACAGACGGGTGTTTTCTATGCGGTCGATATCAAGACCGGTCCGAAAAACGCGGATACTGGGGCGAATCAGTTTTTCAGTTTTACTACCGGGGACACCAACTCTTTTGTGGGGAACGTGACGTCCGTGGACATCCAGTTCGATTACCGGGTGGATGTGGCCTATGGGGGTACGACCTATAACAATGGCGGCGGGCCGACCTGGGCCGGGAAGCTCCATCGGTTGACGACGACAGGGTGTACGGGGTCGAATTGTGTCCCCAGTTCCACGTGGGGCTACAATACCGGCGGCGGGCGAGGATCGACCATCGTCACGGCGGCCTTCCCCTCCGACGGTTCGATCAAGGTAGGGCCTGTTGTCGGCGCGCCGAGTATCACCATGGATGAGCAGAATCATCTCTGGCTGTTTTTCGGTACGGGTCGATATTTCAGCCTCGCGGACAAAACGAATTCCGATACCCAACATTTCATCGGGGTGAAGGATCCGGTTCCGACGGGAGGCTGTACGGAGACATCGCCTAACAATTGCGAGAAACGCAATTTGCTGAATGTTTCTTCGGCGTCAGTGTGCGTGGTCTGTGCGACGGGAACCAACCAGGTCACTGGTGTCGCCGGGGTGGAGACGCTGGAGGGATCGGCAACCACAACCTTGGTCGGTCTGATTCAAACCAAGGACGGATGGTATACCAGCTTGCCCAATGCACGGGAGCGGGCCATGGTGACGCCGGTCTTGTTATCCGGAACGGTATTCTTCCCCACGTTCATTCCGAATAGCGAGATCTGTACTTCGTCCGGAACGAGTTTGCTCTACGCGCTCTTTTATCTGACCGGGAGTGCGTATAAAGATTCGATGATCGGTACAGAGGCCATCAGCGGAAGCACCGTGGCCAAGCGTTCGATCTCGCTCGGCGAGGGGGTGGGTTTGGCCTCGCAAATTGCCATTCACTTGGGTGGCCAAGGCTCCGGGGCGTCAGGAGCTCCGAGTAGCGCGGGCTGTCAGGGTCGGACGACCGGATTTATTCAGTCGAGTACCGGAACCCTGAGCCAGGTGTGTGCAAAACCAGCGTTGGCCGCCTGGAGCCGAACGGTCTCCTGGAGTGATCAACGAGAGTAAGCGTGGGGGTAGATTGATGCGATCTGGTGTATGGCGTCATGGGACAGGAGGGCTCGCTGTCGCGGTGGTCTGTGCCCTGCTGGGCGGTTGTGGCGCGGCCGACAATGGTGAGTCCTCTTGGATCATGGTCGGCCATAAGGGGAACAAGGCCAATCGAGCGCCGGTCGTGAAGGCCGTGCGCTTGCACCCGAATCCTGTGATGGTGACCTCGCCGGTGTTAGTCGAGGTGGACGCTGGGGATGACGATGGCGATCTGATTGATGTACGGCACACGTGGTTTGTGAATGGGAATGCGATTGAGGGGCAACGAGGCTCCACACTGCCTCCGCGTCTCGTGAAGCGGGGCGATACGTTGGCTGTCGAGGTGATTCCGGTGGACGGAAAAACCGAAGGCGTGCCCGTTCGCGTGGAAACGACGGTCGGGAACTCGCCACCCCTGATGATCCGCGTGGCGCTTGAATCGGGGGCGGTCCTGGTCGGGGAACGTGTTCGAGCGCAGGTAGAAGGGGAAGATCCGGATCAGGATGCCCTGCACTACACCTACCGTTGGTGGCGGAACGGCTCGCTGCTGGCTGGGCAGCAGGGGGACTCACTGGAGACCGCTGGGTTTGTGCATGACGACAGTCTGACTGTGGAGGTCACTCCTTTCGATGAGACCTCGTCCGGGAAGCCGGTATTCTCGTCGTCGGTTCGTGTGGGAAATAGTCCTCCGAAGATTGCCTCGGTGCCTCCGGGATTGGTCAGCCCGACGCGGTACGAATATCAGGTTCAAGCCTCAGATCCCGACGGCGACGTCTTAACCTATCGGCTGGCCAAGGCTCCGGTGGGTATGGCTATGGATGCGGTCACCGGGTTTCTTCACTGGGCTCTGTCACCTCAGCTCAAAGGCTCCTATGCCGTGCGAGTGCTCGTTGAAGATGGGCACGAGGGGCACGCGTTTCAAGATTTCGACATTATCGTGGCGTCGGCGCCTCCGCCAACTTCGTAGTAGACCGTTGAAAAAGACCGCCAGCGTTGCTTTCAACATCCGTGAAGCGTGAAACGTCTCTCGCGGGACGATCGACGATTGACCCACTGCATCATTGAATCAATGGTCCGATGAAACAATGAATCAATCGAGGGCCTTGAACGACGCTTCACGAACGACGAAAGAAGACGACGGCCTTTTTGAACGGCCTTCGCGCTCTGTTGTGGCCCTTCGTGCTTGGGTAAGTCCTGGATAATCCCAAAGCGATAATCCCCCCCCCTTTTTTTTTGCGAGTCTCATTCCTCAATCGCCTCCTCTCTGAGCTGCTCCCTCAAGGACGTGGTTGCCTTGTCATGCCCTGCGTGGCTTTGCTACCATGAGCGACAACATTCTTGGAGGGCGGACAACACCAGCGTGCGTAAGATCAAACTGCGGGAAGGTACGAATACCGCGTCACTCTACGGCCATCGGGACGTGCATCTCCGCATGATCGAAGACCAGTTGGGTGTGCGGCTGGCGGCTCGTGGTGATGAAATGACCATTGAGGGCACGCCCGAGTCGATCCGACTCACCGAGCGTGTGGTGACCGAGTTGGCGGCATTGACGCAAGCCGGACGCGATCTCCACCCGGACGAAGTGGCCTTTGCATTGCGGGCTTCTCGAGATCAGCCTGACACGTCAATTGAGACCCTCATCCAAGCCCATGCTCCCATTGCGACCAACAAGCGAGTGGTCCTCCCCAAATCGCCGGCGCAACAAGCCTATCTCGACGCGATTCAGCAATACGATGTCGTGATCGCCATCGGTCCGGCCGGCACCGGCAAGACCTATTTGGCCATGGCGATGGCCGTGGCGGCGTTACTCCGAAAAGAAGTGAGCCGCATCATCCTGGCCCGTCCGGCCGTGGAAGCCGGTGAAAAGCTGGGATTTTTACCGGGCGACATGTATGCCAAGGTGAACCCCTACCTGCGGCCTCTGTACGATGCCCTGTTTGACATGATGGAGATGGAGCGGGCCAACCGTCTGATCGAGCGCGGGGATATTGAAATCGCTCCCCTGGCATTCATGCGCGGACGGACGCTCAACGACTCATTTGTCATCTTGGACGAAGCCCAGAATGCGACGGCGGAGCAGATGAAAATGTTTCTCACACGGTTGGGGTTCAATTCCAAAGCGGTGGTCACCGGTGATGTCACCCAGGTCGATCTGCCCACGGAGCGCATCTCGGGTTTGGTGGAGATTCAACACGTGTTGAAGGACATCGACGGGATCCACTTCGCGTATTTTGACGAGCGGGACGTGGTTCGGCATCGACTTGTTCAGGACATCATTAAGGCCTATGACCGGTATGGTATGGCTCCGCTTCGCCCACAGTCTCCTTCGACCGAGCCCCGTTCCGCTTCGTCGTTGCGCCTCCATCCGAAATCCGGACAAGTCGGTGGGAAGTGCCCGGGGCAGCAACCGCACTAAATCGCGGATCGACCGTATGGTGAACATGCCAGCCACCTTCCGCTTGTCTCAGGCACAGGCTCTCAGTGCCCATCACGGACACCAAGCTGCGCTCCTTCCCACAGAGGCTGCTGCGAGTACAGGGTTTTGGTGTGCATGTTGGGGGCGTACCTGGGGGTTGGGAGAATAGAATGGCGGTTGTGTTAACCAGGCTCTGGGTGGTGAGCGAGAGCGCAGAGGGATCAACCTCTCCGGTACCCCTACGGCTCCCCCAGTGCTTAGCAGGGTGCGGAAATACTCGAATTTTGTTCAACAAGGTCTTGTCACTGCTTCGAGTTTCAGGTTTCGAGTTTCAGGTTTCACGTTTCAAGTCCCAGATTTCAGGTCTCAGGCTGGGAAAACATGAAACGTTCAACCTGAAACGTGAAACCCTCCATCTGAACCCTGAAACTCGCTTCACGAGATACGTTTCACGGGTGTCGAGAACGCCGCTGGTGGCCTTTTTCAGCATCCTGTTAGTGGGGGTCTGCTAATGGCGGTGCTCGTGAAAACTCGTCTTCGGGCGTGGCGTATCCAGCAACGACCGCTTGAGCAGGTTGCCGAGGCGCTGTTGACGCTGCTCGGAGAATCCCACTCGGAATTGGGCCTTGAGTTGATCGGCGATCGGCGCATGCGCCGGCTCAATGCGCAGCATCGGCAGATCGACCGGACCACCGATGTTCTGGCGTTCCCCATGCGGGAAAGCACCGGTCCTCTGGTGCAGGGGCCGCTGTTAGGCGATGTCGTGATTTCCGTGCCGACCGCGGACCGACAAGGGCGTGAGTTGGGTCATCCGCTCAGTGAAGAAGTGCTGCGATTGTTGATCCATGGCGTGTTACATGTGCTCGGCTACGATCATGAACGTGGTCCGAGTGAGGCGCGTCGGATGCAGCGACGGGAAGTCCAGCTCTATCGAAAGTTGATGCCCGTGGGCCTGTTGGTAGCCGGGAGAAAGTGACCGCACGATGAGTTGGTTGAAACGACTGTCTGACGGATTAGCGAAGACGCGCGACGTGGTTCGCAGTTCGCTCGATCGCTTGCTGGGACGCGGGCCGGACCCGGTGGCCTTGGAAGAACTCGAGACGGCGTTGATTGCCAGCGATCTGGGCATCCACACGGTCACGCGGTTGATGGATCGCCTCAAGGCGCCGCAGCGAGGCGGAAGCGATCGTGCGGAGAGTCCGCAAGAGATCGTTACACGGACGCTGCTTGAGACGCTGAAGACGTGTGAAGGTCCGTCCATTGTGCAACTGGTGGAGCAGGGTCCCAAGCCGTTCGTCATTTTGGCGGTGGGGGTCAATGGAGTCGGGAAGACGACGACGGTGGCCAAGCTGGCCCAGCGGTTCCAGGAGCTGGGCAAGAAAACGTTGTTGGTGGCGGCAGATACGTTTCGCGCCGCGGCGATTGAGCAATTGCAAATCTGGGGCGATCGTGTGGGAGTCGATGTCGTGCGCCATCAACAGGGGGCTGATCCGTCGGCGGTGGTGTTCGACGGCGTGGTGGCGGCTCGCTCGCGGAACATCGAGGTGTTGATCATCGATACCGCCGGGCGGCTACATACCAAAGCCAATTTGATGGACGAGTTGCGCAAAATGAAGCGAATTTTATCCCGTGAACTGCCGGGGGCCCCGCACGAGGTGTTGCTGACGCTCGATGCGACGGTGGGCCAGAATGCGCTCTCGCAAGCACGCCAGTTTCATGAGGCCGTCGGGGTGACGGGCATTGCCCTCACGAAGCTGGATGGCACGGCGCGCGGCGGGATCGTAGTGGCGATTGCCGAGGAACTGAAGATCCCCGTGCGGTTGATCGGGGTTGGAGAAGCCGCCGAGGACCTGCAAGATTTTCATGCACAGGAGTTTGTCCACGCGCTGCTCTCAAGCGAGGCCAGCCAGGTTCCAAGCGGGGCCAAGCTTTGATGTGGCGGTGGAGCGTCGGAAGTCCGTGGTGCCTGCTGCTGGTGCAGTGTCTGTGGATGACCGAGGTCGAGGCGGCACCCGATCGTGCCGCCTCGAGTGTCATTCTTGCGCATGATCTCCATCTCATTCTGACGCCGTCCGAGCATCGCCTGGCCGCTATCGATCGACAAACGCTGGCCATCGGTGAATCGACCGCACAAGAACTGGTGTTCCAGTTGCATCCCTCCTTGCATGTTGAGTCGGTGCTACTTCGGCAGGGCGAGCAGGCCGAGCCACTGACGGTGGTGCCAGTGCCACCCGAGGCAAAAGGGGACTCGATTCAGCGGTGGACCGTCTCGTTAGACAAGATTCCGCATGGAGAAACATCCATTGTTCTGGAGTGGCACTATGAAGGGCTCATCGATGATCTCCCCCGCGATCCGGGGCACCTGCGTTTTGTGATGCCCAGTCACACCGAGGGGCACATCGGCCAGGAAGGGATCTACCTGAGCGGAGAAACGCATTGGTGTCCGGATCTGCCTGGGTCCCTCGCCACGTTTCATGTCGAGGTGACGCTACCGACAGAGTGGAAGGCGGTCACCCATGGGCTGGAGGTCGCTCAACGGTCGATGGCGGATCAGTCGGTGAGTGTGTGGGAGGTGACGGCTCGGACGGAAGCCTTGACGCTGGTCGCCAATCGCTTCGTGACGCAGCAACGGCAGTGGACGGCTCGCACTGGCCAGCATGTCCAACTCATGACCTATCTGTTTCCTGAGGATGCGCGGTTGGCCGACGAATATCTCGATGCCACGGCCCGGTATTTGGATACCTATATCGCGTTGCTGGGACCGTACCCCTTCCCCAAGTTTGCCGTGGTGGAGAATTTCTTTGCGAGTGGCCTCGGCATGCCGTCGTTTACGTTGCTTGGCAGCGGCACCATCAAGCGGCATTATGTGCAACCCTATGCCCTGGGCCATGAGATTGTGCATTCATGGATCGGCAACTCCGTGCTGAACGATCCAACTTATGGGAATTGGGTGGAAGGGCTGACGACCTATCTATCCAACTACTACTACGAAGAATTGACCGGCTCATCGGACCAGGCCCGTGAGCAACGCCGCCTTATGCTGCTGGGCTATGCCGTGTACGTGACCCCGCAGGAGGAGTACCCGATCGCCCGGTTCACCCAGAAAACGGACCAGAAGGATAATGCGATTGGGTATCAGAAGACCGCCATGGTCTTTCACATGCTTCGACGAGAGGTGGGGGAAGAGGTATTTTGGATCGGCCTCAGGACGCTGGTGGCACGCTTCACCGGAACCTATGCGACCTGGACGGATGTGGAGGCGGTCTTCAGTGAGTCGGCAGGAACGTCGCTGCGTTGGTTCTTTCAACAATGGGTCGAGCGGCCAGGGGCTCCAGTCGTTCGGATGCGGGACGTGAGGGTGGAGGAGGCAGGCACCCCTGTCATCCGGCTTGTGCTGGAACAAACACTCGATGTGCCGGCGGCGACGCCCTATCGCGTGACGGTGCCGCTCACGATTCGTTTGGCTGATGGGAAGATGATTGAACGACGGGTCACCATGACGGAGATGCGTCAATCCGTGGAGATGGCCGTGCCCGATCGCCCAGTTGGAGTCAGCCTCGATCCGCAGATCGAACTGTTTCAGCGCTGGCCTCGTCAGGCCTTACCGGCGATGCTGAACGTGCTGGTGACGGATCCCCAGCGAGGGGTCTTACCGCCAACTGCTGGGACTGAGGCCGACCGCGTGCCCTATCAGCAACTGGCTTTGCAGATCACCCAGCGGGATCCGGAATTTCGATTGTTGTCTCCTGGCGAAGGGACCAGCGCCTCAGGGTCCGTCTTGGTGCTTGGCGGGAGTGGCCTGAATCGGGCTGCGGAGCAGGTCGCGCAGAGTTGCGGGTCAGGGATGACGCTCTCACCGGATGCGGTGACGATTGCAGGGAAAGAGTATCGTGGCGAGGGGTATGCGTTTTTGGTGTCGTGCCGTCGGACCGATGATCAGAACCATGTGCTGACGCTGTTCGGCGGATTGTCGTCGACGGCGGTTGAAAAGGTGGCGCGGCTCTTGTTCTTTTATGGCTGGCAAAGTTATGTAGTGTTTCACAACGGCAGTGTCATGACTCGGGGAACTTGGGAGTCTCCGGATCTACCGCAAGAGGTGCAATTTTGATCGAACCGAAACCGCAACGATGGAGTGTGCTCGTAGGAATGGTTGGGTTGGTAGCCGGACTAGGGACAGCGATGCCGTGGCCGACGTCAGCCTTGGCAGAGGCGGCGAAGAGTTCTGCTGGGAAGGTGGTCGAACGACACCTGGCGAACATCCGTCAGCTTACCTTCGGTCGCCAGAATGCGGAGGCCTATTTTTCCTTCGATGGGACCAAGCTCATCTTTCAGTCCACGAATAACTGGATGGGCGACACGTTTGCTCAAAACGTGACGCCGTCGGGCACGCCGCTGGGCTGTTATCAGATGTACGTCATGGATATCGAGAGTGGAAAAATTCGGCTCGTCAGTACCGGATCGGGCGCCACGACCTGCGGGTACTATTTCCCGGGAGATCGGCGGGTGCTCTATTCCTCTACCCATCTCAAGGGGCCGAACTGTCCGCCTAAGCCTAAACGCGAGGGTGCTTACCGGTGGGCGTTGGACGATTACGATGTGTTTGCCGTCAAGGTCGATGGGCAAGGTGTCCAGCGGTTGACGGCCACGCCAGGCTATGACGCGGAAGCCACTATTTCGCCGGACGGTAAGACCATTGTCTGGACGTCGGTGAAGGACGGGGATTTGGATATTTATGCGATGAACCTGGACGGCTCGCACGCCCGGCGCTTGACGGACGACCTGGGCTACGACGGGGGGGCGTTCTTCTCGCCGGACAGCAAACGGATCGTGTATCGCGCGTTCCATCCACAAGACCCCGCGGAGATCGAGAAGTACAAGAGTCTCTTGGCGCAGGGCTTGGTTGAGCCAGGACAGTTGGAGATTATGGTCATGGATGCGGACGGTGGTCACAAGCGCCAGGTCACGACCAACGGGGCGTCCAACTTCTCGCCCTTCTTCCATCCGGACAACCAGCGGATTATCTTTTCTTCCAATGTCGAGACCCGTCAGCCTGGAGGGCCGCCGGAATTTCATTTATATGTGATCCATGAGGATGGAACGGGGATGGAGCGAATCACGCTCGATGGGCATTTCAACAGTTTCCCCATGTTCTCGCCGGATGGAAAAAAAGTGGTGTGGGTGTCTGATCGACTGGCCAAAGCTTCAGGAGAGTTCAATGTCTTTCTGGCAGATTGGGTGCCATGACGCCGATGCGTGCTGGCGTTGTCGGCTCGTGCTGAATCATGCCTGACCCAGCTGCAGGGGGTGCTCCCGAGTCAGGCGCGGGTGCGCCGTCACGGCTTCCGCTGCTCCTGTCGTGCCTTGCCTTCAGCCTCATCGTCTGGAATCTGTGGCAGCTCGACTATACGATGGCCCGGTCGCTCCGAGCCGTGCATGTCCCTTGGCTTGAATTGGGGGGGAATGTCGGTAATCGCATCGGCGAAGGTCTCACGCTCACCCTGTTCAGCCTCATCCTGGCGGGAATTGGATGGTGGTGGCCTCGCGCCTCTTGGGCGCAAGCCGGCCTGCATGGGTTGGTGGCTCAGGGAGTCACCGCCGTTGTGGTCAACACGCTCAAGCATCTCATCGGTCGTCCGCGTCCTCGCCTGATGCATGGGGACTCGGCGATGCTGGGGCCGTCGTTTCAATCGGGGCTCGATTCCTTTCCCTCCGGACACAGTGCCGCCACGTTTGCCGTGGCCACGGCGATGGCGAGACACTTCCCGCGTGGGGCCGCCGTCTTCTATGGCGTGGCGTGCTTCGTCGCCGCGAGCCGGATTCTCCGCGGATCGCACTTCCCTACAGACACGCTGGTTGGAGCGACTATCGGTTTCCTACTAGGCCGAATCGTCACCGCACCGTTGGCGGTATGGAGACGGTCACTCACTGAAGCCGTCGTGCTCATTCTCCCCTCGGCCTGGGCCTGTTTTGCCCTTCTGTGGGTGGCAGTACATCCGCAAACCGGAACCCTGTTCGAGAGTGCGGGAATGTGGGCCGGTGGAGCGCTCTTAGTCTTAGGGTGTGTCGGGCGGCATAGCCTGTTTCTGGAAGGGGGGAAGCTGGTCGGTGCGACTATACGCCGAATCGCCACGCCGGTGGCGCTGTTTGGACTGGCTCTACTCACGGGCGATCCTGTCGTGATTGTACCGGGCGGGTTGGTGGGTTTGGCTCTGTTGCTCTCTCATTGGGAAGAACACACGCAGGCGTCAGCTACGCAGAGCCGCTCGTATGCACTCGTAACCATGGCGTGTATCTTCTTGGCATTACTGTTAGTGCAACTCAGAGGAGTATTTCCTTTCGCAGGGTAATGCAGGATGATCTGGCGGTGAAAGTGGGAGCGGACTCGCCGTTGTGAGCCAAAAGAGTTTTCACCCATCTAAGACTGAGGTATACTTTCTTCATGTCGATCAACCTACCTCTGAAAGATATGACGCTTGGGGAGAAGCTGGCGATTATGGAGTCACTGTGGGAGGATCTCGCCCGTACGCCGGAAACGCTGGAGTCTCCTGCCTGGCACAAGGGTGTCCTGGATGAACGGAGTCAACGTCTTGCCGAAGGCCATTCGCGGTTCGTCGATTGGGAGATTGCCAAAGCGGACATCCGTAAGAAGCTGTCGTGAAAATCAAAATCCTGGACGATGCCCAGGAAGATTTGATCCAAGGCTTCCGTTTCTATGAAATCCGGGAACCCGGCCTCGGTTCGTATTTTCTAGACTGTCTGTTCTCCGACCTTGACTCTCATTTGCTCTGCCCCGGAATTCATCTGCTTGTATTTTCGTATTATGGATGCCTCTCCAATCGCTTCCTTGTTCTCATCTATTCATTGCGAAGTTGGATGCACAGCGTGTTCCTCTGCCCTCATAGATTCATACCGGGAACTTTTTGGGGTCAGAAATTATATTGAATAGGCTAAGAGGTAAGAGTCAGGATTAATATGGTTAAGAGTATCGATCTGATTGTCCTGACGCTTGCAGTGCCTCCCTGTTCTAAGATTGTTAAGATTTCCTTGCGAAATTAGTCTACGTAGGTGAAGTAAAAATGAACTGTATGCTATGTGACGACAACCTCACTGGTAAGCCCAAGATCAATGTCGAGGGCGAAATGTATTGCTACAGGTGTGCAAAGAAAGAGGTGATGGAAAGGAAATTTGCCAAGCGTGAAGCTGTTTATCAGCGATACTTAATAGATAAGGAGTGTTATGACCAGGAAAAGGCTAGATTCGATAGAGTCCACTATGCCTGGCACCAAAAGCGTCAGGCGTATCGATATCTCAAGACGGGTAATCTTGGTTGCTTATTGGCCATTGGGGCCGCAGTCGTTTTCTATAACATTGCTGCAGAGGTAGCAAAAGGATGGGGGGGGTTGGTGTTTTTGTTTCTTTTATTCTTTGGTCGATTGTCACATCCAGGATAGAAAGTGAGCGTGACGAAGAGTTTGTTTATAGTGGACCCCAATTTCAAGACAGCAGTTTAAGCTGTGCGCTGTCACATGGAGATATGCGT
>CXWL01004759.1_pt1 | contig 73798 bp, 51 predicted proteins | sample 590931 | NCBI WGS metagenome assembly CXWL01 (sample SAMEA3498368, study PRJEB10139) | groundwater metagenome | biome: water well; material: biofilm material | place: Germany | collected 2015-04-27
CCCCATGTGAGCCCAGGGCAACGCCCTGGGTGACTCGGACACTCCCACCACTTGAGCCCTGAAAGGGCGACCCAAACCGACGGGCGATCGTCCACGGGATTGAGTCGCCCCTTCAGGGCTCGTTCGGAGGCAGGGCCGGCGTACCCAGGGCGATGCCCTGGGCTGTCATGGGTCGCCCCTTCGGGGCTCGCCGCGGTGGGCGGGATCGGCGACTATCGACTCGGTGGGTGTGGTCCTGACGGTGGCTACTGCGTCTCGCGGTCGCGGGTGCGCGTCGCGCATGGCCAACTCAGACCCGCCCGCGACGCGCGTCGGACGGATCAAGCCCGTAGATCGCGCTCGATCGCCGCTGCGATCTCGTCTGCCATCGCCTCGATCGTCGCTGCGTCGGGGCCCTCCAGCATGATCCGACAGAGCGGCTCGGTGCCGCTGTAGCGCAGGACCAGGCGACCCTCCCGGCCGAGCCGGGACTCGACGTCGGCGGCGACGGTGATGACCGTCGGCAGGCTGGCGAGGGGCGGCTTGCGGGGCACGCGGAGGTTGCGCAGCAGTTGTGGGAAGCGCACGAACCCCTGGCGCAGGGCGGACAGGGGCTGTCCGCTGCGGGCCACGACGTGGGCGATCTGGAGGGCGGTCAGCATGCCGTCACCGGTGGTGGCGAGGGCGAGGTCGACGAGGTGTCCGGACTGTTCGCCGCCGAGACGGATGCCCTGCCCGCGCATGGTCTCGACCACCACCCGATCGCCGACGTCACAGCGCACGATGCCGACGCCGCGCCGTGCCAGGGCGACTTCGAGGCCGAGGTTGCTCATGCTGGTGGCGACGATACGGTTGCCGGGCAGCGCGTCCAGGTCATGCAGGGCCGAGGCCCAGACGTAGAGCAAGGCGTCACCGTCGGCGACCTCGCCGCGTTCGTCGACCAGGATGGCGCGGTCGGCATCGCCGTCGAAGGCGACGCCGAGGTCGGCGCCGGCGGCGCGAGCCTGGGCGGCCACCGCCCCGGGGTGCGTCGAGCCGCAGTCGCGGTTGATGTTGTGGCCGTCCGGGCGATCGTGGCTCACCAGCGTCTCGGCGCCCAGCGCCGAGAACAGATCGGCGGCGTATGCGGCGGCGGCGCCGTTGGCGCAGTCGAGAGCGATGCGCATGCCGGCCAGCGGGCGACCGGCGGGTAGGGCAGCGCGCAGGGCGGCCAGATAGCGGGCCGCCAGGGCGACGTCGACGGCGGGCAGGGCGCTTGCCGGCCTGTCGCCCGCGCCGTCGACAGGGTCGCCGTCGGCGAGGAGCCGGCCCTCGAGCGCTGCCTCGCGCGCCACGGGCCACTTGAAGCCGTCGCTGCCGACCAGCTTGATACCGTTGTCCGGCGGCAGGTTGTGGCTGGCCGAGACGGCGATGCCGGCGGCCGCACCGAGGTCACGGGTGAGCAGCGCGACGGCTGGCGTCGGCACGACACCAGCGTGAGCGACGCTGGCGCCGCCCGCGGCGAGGCCGGCGGCCAGCCAGCCGCACAGGGTCGAGGTGCTGGCCCGGGTATCGCCGCCCAGCACTACCCGTGGCTTGGCGCGATCGACCGCCAGCTCGGCGGCGAGCAGACGGCCAAGCCGCTGCACGGTAGGCGCCACCAGCGGTGGCGTGCCGAACGGGGCACGGATGCCGTCGGTTCCGAAGAGTCGAGATCCGCTCATGGTTGCTCGCTGTCGGCGTGGGCTTCGCCTGGGAGGCGCAGCGGGATGTGGACGGTGACCACCGTCGGCTGGACGACGCGGATGAGCGGGTCGGGCGACACCACCGCCGCCGACTCGTCGAACGAGAGGGCGTGACCGTCGAGGGTGACCGGGCTGGTGAAGAGCTGCTCGAGATTCACCAGGTGACTTTCGGGGCCGGTGACGACCACGGTTTCGGGGCGCACCCGTAGGCCCTCGACGACGGCGCCCGCGGCGGGCTCGCCGACCAGGCGCGGCTCGACCGGCACCGAGCGCGTCGCCTCGCGGTCGATCGCCAGGCGCAACGTGGTGGGCTCGATCGAGATCAGCTCGAGGCCGCGCGGCATCAGGACGTCGTCCTCGCCGAGCTGCACCTCGACGACGCCCCGCTCCTGGCCACGGACGTTGACCAGCACGTCGACGGCAAAGGGGTTCAGATTGCGAATCTCGCTGGCGCTGCCGCGCAGGCGGATCGAGACTTTCTGTACCGGGTCGAGAAGGACCGTGCCACGGGGCACGTTGTAGGTGATGTCGGCCTCGATCTGCTTCTCACTCTGTTGCTCGCGGCTCTGCAGGGCGACGACGAACCAGATCCCGGTGGCGATCACCAGGGCCACCAGGCGCAGCAGCCAGCGGGTTGCCGTCTCGCTCATCGCGCCGCTCCGCCGCGCGGATAGAGGTCGGTGAGCAGCCGCTTGTAAAGCGTGTTACGCAGGTTCTTGGCGTCGAGCCCGGTGGTGAGCTGGCCGGCGAAGGCCACCGAGATGCGGCCGGTCTCTTCCGACACCACCACCGCCAGGGCGTCGGTCTCCTCGGTGACGCCGACGGCGGCACGATGGCGGGTCCCGAGATCCTTCGACATCTCCGGGCTGGCGGTGAGCGGTAGGAAGCAGGCCGCGGCAGCGATCCGCCCCTTCTGCAGGATGACCGCTCCGTCGTGCAGCGGGGTGCCGGGCGTGAAGATGTTGACCAACAGGTCGAAGGTCAGAGCGGCGTCGAGCCGGATGCCGTTCTCTACGTAGTTGCGCAGCCCCTCCAGCCGTTCGATGACGATCAGGGCGCCGGTCTTGCGGTCGGCCAGGGCGCTTGCCGCCAGCACGATCTCGTCGAAGCCGGACTGCACCTCCTGTTGCGCCTTGAGACCCCACAGCGGGTTGCGCCCGAAGGCCGCGAGCGCCCGCCGGATCTCCTGTTGGAAGAGGACGATCATGGCGAACGGCAGGAAGGAGAGGAACCCCTCGAGGATGCGCGTCAGCGTCAACAGCTCGAGCGAGCGGGCGAGGTAGTAGAAGCCGCCGACGAAGAGGATGCCGAGCAGGATCTGGACGGCGCGGGTGCCGCGGATCAGCAGCAGCGCCTGGTAGATCAGAAAGCCGACGACGAGGATGTCGACGAGGTCGCGGAAGGAGACCAGGGCGAGCAGCTCGTCGACCCGTGTCATGCCGCGCTCCGGGCGCCGTCGTGGCCAGCGATGGCCTGCCACACGTCGAGGAACTGCACCGTCGCCGCCACATCGTGCACCCGCAGGATCGCGGCCCCGTGGTCGGCCGCCCAGCCGGCGGCAGCGAGGCTGCCGGCGAGTCGCTCGCCGACCGCGGCGCCGCTCGCCGCCCCGATGAAGCTCTTGCGGCTGGCGCCGACGAGCAGCGGCCGGCCGTGGGCGGCCAGCGCGTCGAGGTGACGCAGGAGGGCGAAGTTCTGCTCGGCCGTCTTGCCGAAGCCCAGGCCGGGGTCGAGGATCACCTGCTCGGGGGCAACCCCAGCCGCCCGGGCGGCGTCGAGCGCCGCGCCCTGCTCGGCGGCCACTTCGGCGACGACGTCCTGGAAGGCGATGTCGCGCTGCATCGCCGCCAGCTCACCGCGGGCATGCATCAGCACGACCGGGCAGCCAGCGGCGGCCACGACGGCCGACATTTCGCCGTCGCCGAGGGCGGAGACGTCGTTGATCAGGTCGGCGCCGGCGGCGAGCGCCGCCCGGGCCACCGGCGCCTTGCGGGTATCGACGGAGAGCGCGACGGAGGTCTCGCGGCGCAGGCTGGTGAGCACCGGCAGGAGACGCGCGAGCTCCTCCTCGATCGGGACCGTGCGCGCGCCCTGGCCATAGACGCCGCCGCCGGGGCGGGTCGACTCCGCGCCGAGGTCGAGCAGGTCAGCGCCCGCGGCGACCATCGCCAGGCCAGCCGCCGTCGCCTCGTCCGCCGAGGCGAAGCGTCCGCCGTCGCTGAACGAGTCGGGGGTGAGGTTGAGCACCCCCATGACGCGCGGTCGGCCTCCCAGCTCGAGAGTCCGACCGCCGGGGAGACGAAGGCGCCAGTGGAGCACTAGGTCGGGGCGACTTCGGGCAGGATGTCGAAGCCGCCGCTCGGCTGGCGCGGCGGCGGTTCGGTGGCCGGGGTCGGCGTGTCGGTGTTGGTGCTGTTCGGCTTGTTGGGCCGCCAGCCGGGAGCGGGGGCGCCGGTCATCTCGGCGACGAGGCGGTAGACCGTCTCGCCGTCGATCGACTCGCGCTCGAGCAGATCCAGCGACAGGCGCTCGAGGATGGGTCGGTGCGCAGCGAGAACCCGGGTCGCTGTCTCGTGTCCGGTGCGGACGATGCGCTGCACTTCGCGGTCGATGCGTACGGCGGTGTCCTCGCTGTAGTCGGCCTTCTGCGCGAAGTCGCGGCCGAGGAACACCGGCTCGTCCTTGCTGCCGTAGGCGAGTGGCCCGAGCTCGGACATCCCCCACTCGCAGACCATGCGGCGGGCCATGTCGGTGGCCCGCTCGATGTCGTTGCCGGCGCCGGTGGTGATGTCGCGCTGGGTAATCTCCTCGGCGACGCGCCCGCCCATCAGGATGGCGATCTGGGTCTCGACGTACTGCTTGCCGAAGGTGTACTTGTCTTCCATCGGCAGCTGCATGGTCAGGCCGAGGGCGCGGCCGCGCGGGATGATCGTCACCTTGTGCAGGGGGTCGGCGCCGGGTAGGAAGACGGCGACCAGAGCGTGCCCCGCCTCGTGATAGGCGGTGACGGTCTTCTCCTCGTCGGTGAGCACCAGGGTCTTGCGCTCGACCCCCATGATCACCTTGTCCTTGGCGAACTCGAAGTCGGACATGTCGACCTTGCGCTTGTTGCGGCGCGCGGCGACGAGTGCCGCCTCGTTCACCAGGTTGGCGAGGTCGGCGCCGGCAAAGCCCGGCGTGCCGCGGGCGATCGTCTCGAGCGAGACGTCGTCGGACAGGGGGACGTTTTTGGCGTGCACCTGGAGGATACCGAGGCGCCCGTTCAGGTCCGGGCGGTCGACGACCACCCGGCGGTCGAAACGGCCTGGCCGCAGGAGGGCAGGGTCGAGGACGTCGGGGCGGTTGGTGGCCGCAATCAGGATGACGCCCTCGTTGGTTTCGAAGCCGTCCATCTCGACCAACAGCTGGTTCAGGGTCTGTTCGCGCTCGTCGTGGCCACCGCCGAGCCCGGCGCCGCGGTGCCGCCCGACGGCGTCGATCTCGTCGATGAAGATGATGCAGGGGGCGTTCTTCTTACCCTGCTCGAAGAGGTCGCGCACCCGCGAGGCGCCGACGCCGACGAACATCTCGACGAAGTCCGAGCCCGAGATCGAGAAGAAGGGCACATTGGCCTCACCGGCGATGGCGCGGGCGAGCAGCGTCTTGCCGGTGCCCGGTGGGCCCATCAGCAGCAGGCCCTTGGGGATCTTGCCGCCCAGCTTCTGAAACTTCGCCGGTTCCTTCAAGAATTCGACGACCTCCCAGAGCTCCTCCTTCGCCTCCTCGACCCCGGCGACGTCCTTGAAGGTCACCTTCTTGCCCGAGGCCGAGAGCAGCTTGGCCTTGCTCTTGCCGAACGACATCGCGCGGTTGCCGCCGTTCTGCATCTGCCGCATGAAGAAGATCCACAGGCCGACGATGAGCAGCACCGGTGCCCAGGTCAGCATGATGGCAAGGAGCGGGCTCTCGCGCTGCTGCTCGGCTTTGATGGCGACGCCGGCCGCCCGCAGCTCCTTGACCAGGTCCGGGTACTCCGGCGCCTGCGAGACGAAGGTCCCGTTCTCGGTGCGCGTGCCGCCGGCGCGGAAGGCGCCACTGATCTCGGGGCCGCGGATGGTGACTTCCTTGACGTGGTTCTTGCTCACCTCTTCGAGGAAGTCGGTGAAGGTCAGGTCGACCGGCCGCGTCCGCCCGGCTTGGAAGGTGTTCCAGAGCAGGATGACGACGACGAAGATGACGACCCAGAGGGCGAGGGTGCGGATGGTGGAGCTCAAGTCGAGGGGTCCTTCGGAAGGATGTGCCGCAGAGGCGCGCCGAGGGTGGCGCGTGCCCCTAACAACCTCCGCCAGCGGAGGCAGATTCCTGGTTCGTGCGCGCGGTGGTCACGAGACGTCGAGCAGCCCGATGTAGGGGAGGTTGCCGTAGTGGTTCTGGTGCTTGAGCCCGTAGCCGACGAAGGTGCCGTTGCGCTCGACCGTGAACAGGGCGTGGTCGAGGGTGAAGCCGGTCTTGCGCTCGCCCGGGACGTCGATCAGCGCGGCGAAGCGGACCTCCTTGGCCCCGTGCAGCTTGAGCTCGTTGGCGAGGTAGGTTTCGATGATCCCGGAGGCGACGACGTCCTTGAGCACCAGCAGTCGCTGGCCGGCGACCTCGACCGGGATCGGGTAGTGGATCTGCATCGCCTCGCCAGCGTCGCCGACGGTGTATTGGACGTGGATGAACTCGAAGCGCAACGGCCGGTCCATGTTGCGAATGAGGTCGGCGAGGAACACCACCGACCCACCAAGCATGGCGACGATCAGCGGGTTGTCGAGCTCCGGGTCGCGCGCCAGTTGGTGGCCGAGGTGGCGCACCTTCTCGGCGATGGTGGCGGCGTCGAAGAGCGGGACGATGTTGGTGCTGTTCATGGCGCGAGCACCTCGGCGACCCAGGCCAGAGGCGCGGCGGGGTCGTTGCTGGAGGGAGGGGGCAGACGGAAACGTTCGTCGATGGTGACGCCCGGCACCCAGGCGATGCGCTCGCCAGCGCCTGGCACGTTGACCACCAGCAGGGGCAGCTGGTCGCGCGTCTCGCGCGGCACGCGGCGGTTGATCAACAGGTGGCGCAGGCTTTGGGACTGGCCGCTGCCGAGGGGTTGCAGGCGATCGCCCGCCCGCCGGTTGCGAACCTCGACCCGATCGCCGTCGCCAAGCGGCAGGGCGAGGGCCGCGCGCAGAGGTGAGCCCGGGTCCTGGCGCCACATCCAGGCGGCCGGCGCCTGACGGCTCAGGCGGAGCCGGAAGGCAGCGGTCGGTGGGACGAGATCTCCAGGCACTGCAAAAGTATACGTGAAGCCGGGCACCGGGATTCGCGGTCGTGGAGCGGTCAGCCAGAGGCGGCCGTCGGCGAGCGTCCAGTGCCACCCGCCACCGGCCGCGCCGCCCACCCGTCGGCGCCCGCCACTGGCCGCCGCCAGCTGACGCGCGAGCTCGTCTCTCGCCCGCTGGCTGGCCGGGTAGGGGGCGCCGGCGAGGCGCTGCAGCAAGCCTAGGGCGAAGGGCACGAGCTCGCCGGGCAGTCTGGCCAAGCGGTCGGCGGCGAGCGACGCGCCGGCGGCGGTGGCGTGGGCCAGGAGGTGATCGCCGAGCCAGCGGTCGAGCTCGGAGCGGGCCCGGCTGGCGGCGGCGGCCAGACTTGCGAGATGGGCCGCCAGCTCAGTTGCGGGAAGATCCTCCCGGCTGGCGAGGTGCGACAAGAGGCGATGGCGGACGCGGTTGCGCGGCTGCGCCAGGTCGCGATTCGAGGGGTCGTCGCACGGGATGAGGCCCGCGCCGGCGAGGCAGGCGGCCAGCTCGGCCCGGGAAACCGTGAGCAAAGGACGTCGCAAGGTCCCGGAGGCGGTCGCGATGCCGGCGAGGCCCGCGAGGCCGCTGCCGCGGTCGAGACGTAGGAGCACGGTCTCGGCCTGGTCGTCACGGTGGTGAGCGGTGAGCGTACGCGCCGCGCCGCAGGCCGTGGCGACCTCGGCGAGCCAGGCGTAACGCACGCGCCGGGCGGCGACCTCGAGGCTCTCGCCGGCCAGTCGCTGCCGAGCGACCTCGCGGCGTTCCGTGGTCAGCGTGACGTCGAGCGCCGCTGCCAGGCTCGCGGCGTGAGTGGCGCGGGCGGTTGACGCTGCGTCGAGGCCATGGTCGAGGTGGGCGGCGTGCAGGCGAAGCTTGCGGTGGGCGACCAGGAGACTGAGGCCCCAGAGAAGGGCGGTCGAGTCGGGCCCACCGGAAAAGGCGACGAGGAGGACGTCGCCGGCAGCGAGCCCGTCAGCGCCGAGGTAGCGCTCGAGGGTCGCCAGGAGGGGGGCGGAAGATGGTGGCGGTGAAGGGACTTGAACCCCTGACACAGCGGATATGAGCCGCTTGCTCTGACCAACTGAGCTACACCGCCGAAGGGTCGCTCGCAACCCGCCATGACGGCGGACGGGGGATTATAGACGACGGGACGGCGCGGCCAAACAAGGTTGGCGAGGACCGCCGGCCCTCCTAGTTCTCCACGTCCTCGCGCAGCGACGCCTGGCAGCGACGGAACTGGCTGTAGAACTCGCGCATCGAGCTGGCCAGTGCCTCGTCGTTGAGGCGATAGATGACGTTCTGCCCGTGGCGCTGGTCAACCACCAGGTCGGCCTCTTTGAGCACCGACAGGTGGCGGGAGATGGTGGGCTGCGAGAGCGTGAAGCGGCCGACGATCTCGCCGACCGTGCACTGGTGCTGCTCGAGCAGTCGCAGGATCTCCAGGCGAGTGCCGTCGGACAGGGCCTTGAAGACCTTTGTCATCCAGCGTCCGGATGTCTGGGGGGCGGTGCTTCGGGTGCTGAGGAGCGAGTCCATGGCTGATCTCCTTCGTGGCCGTCGAGGGAAATCTATGAGCCATTGATTGGAGATAAGTTGACGTACAGCGCATTAAGAGATCAGTAGCCACTCACTGAGTGAGCCGCTGCGTGCAAAATTCGCTATATACGAACTTCTGTCTCTCAATCTGGCCTGGCTCGGGCAAGAAAAGGCCCCGAGTCGCCTCGGGGCCAGAGGGAGCGTGGGCGAGCCCCGCATCGCGCGGGCGGCGCGCATCACGACGCCGCGTAGACCTCGGCCACGGCGGACCAATTCACGGTGTTCCACCCAACCACAGCAAGCTGGGACGTTCAGGACGCCGCGTAGACCTCTGCCACGGCGGACCAGTTCACCGTGTTCCACCAAGCCGCCAGGTAGTCGGGGCGGCGATTCTGGTACTTGAGGTAGTACGCGTGCTCCCAGACGTCGACGCCGAGGAGGGGCCGCTTGCCCTCCATCAACGGGCTGTCCTGGTTGGGCCGACCGATGACATCGAGCTTGCCGTCGGCGGCTACCAGCCAGGCCCAACCGGACCCGAAGACGTTGGCGCCGGCGTTGGTGAGCTTCTCCTTGAACGCGACGAAGCTGCCGAAGTCGCGGTCAATGGCGGCGGCGAGGCTGCCGGTCGGAGCACCGCCGGCGCCCGGGCCCATGGTGCGCCAGAACAGGCTGTGGTTGGCGTGACCGCCGCCGTGGTTGCGCACGGCGCTGCGGATCGCCTCCGGCACGCGGTCCATCTGGCGCAGAAGATCCTCGACGGGCAGGGCGGCGAGGTCGGCCTGACCCTCGAGCGCGGCGTTCAGCTTGGCGACGTAGGTCGCATGGTGCTTGTCGTGGTGGATTTCCATGGTCCGCGCGTCGAGGTGAGGCTCGAGGGCGTCGAAGGCATAGGGGAGGGCGGGGAGCTGGTGCATGGGAGGCCTCCATCGGGCAGGAGCGGCCCCGCCGGCGTGCGCGGGGCCAGCATGGTGTGAGGACGCTAGCGACCGGCCGGGGCGCGACTGCGGCTTCCCGGCCTGATGGCAGTCTACACCCGCGCCCCCGCGCCTCAGGTCGGCGGCGCCAGGTCGGTCGCGGCGGCGTGCCGCGCGCGCCAGGTCGCTTCGTCGAAGCTGTCGGCGGTCAAGGCGGCGGTACGCGCTGCCTCGGCGGCCGCGACCATCTGCGCCTCGTCGCGGTCGAGGACACCGGCGGCCACGGCGGTGGACAGGCGGTCGCCGCCGTCCGCCAGGCGCCCGGTGCGTTCGGCGTGGCGCAGACGCGCCAGCAGCGGCGCCGCCGCGTGGACGGCGGCGAGCGCGTGCTCGAGCCGGCCGACAGCCGACTTGGGGTCGGAGGGCAGGTAGAGGTCGCCGGTGAGCCGATCGCGGGCATCACCCGGCACCTGGAGCAGACCTGCCAGGATCAAGCCCTCGGCGTCGGTCGGGGGGGCGCCCAGCGGGTTGAGGCGCCACCAGGCCCGCGCCGGCCCGCGTAGCCAGAGTCCGCAGGCGCCGGGCAGGTTGGCGGCGACGCCGTCGAAGGCGAGTTGCAGCTGCCAGCGACTCCAGGCGAGCGACCAGCGCAGGAGCGGCAGATCATCGGCCCGTGCGCCGTCGGCGAGGAAACGGCGCAGCGCGGCGGTCGCGAGGAAGAGCCAGGTCAGGGCGTCGGCCAGGCGGCCGCAGAGGGCGCCCCGACGCTTGAGGTCGCCACCGAGGGCCACCAGCGCCAGGTCGCTCAGCAGGGCGAAGCGACTGGCTCCCCAGCGCAGGCCGCGCAGGCTGCGACGGACCTCGCGCCGCACCCGCGGCGGCGCGTCAGCCGGCAGGTTCGGGATGCCAACCCCGAGGCCGCCCCGCGAGATGGCGAGCCAACCGTGCCGGGCGAGGTTGACGCCGAAGCTCGCCAGCTGCCCGCCGACGGCGGCGACCAGCCCGAGGTCGGCGCCGCGATCGACGGCGGCGAGAGCGCGCCGGACCCATGGGTGGCTGCGCACGACGCCCTGGCCGAAGGTGATGAGGGTGCGGGTGAGGATGTTGGCGCCTTCGACCGTGATGCCGATCGGCGCCCCCAGCCAGCCGTCGGCGATCCGGTTGTGCGGCCCGCGGCAGATGGCGTTGCCGGCCATCACGTCCATCGCGTCGGCGACAGCGCCGCGGCAGAGCTCGGTGGTGCCCTGCTTGATCGCCGCCGAGATCACCGCTGGCCGCTCGCCGCGGTCGACCGCCGCGCAGGTGTAGACCCGAGCCGCCTCGACCAGGTAGGCGAAGCCGGCGAGACGGGCGAGCGGCTCGGCGACGCCCTCGAAACGGCCGATCGACAGCCCGAACTGCTCGCGGAGCCGGGCATGGGCGCCCGCCAGGCGGGCCGCCAGCCGCGTCCCGCCGGCCGACTGCGCCGGCAACGAGATGGCGCGGCCGGCCGACAGCGCCTCCATCAGCATCCGCCAGCCGTGGCCTGCGCGCGCCGGCCCGCCGAGGATCTGGCTGGCCGGGACGCGCACCCCGCGGCCGCTGATCGGCCCGTTGGGGAAGGGAACGCCGAGCGGGTCATGGCGACGGCCGATGTCGACGCCGGGCGTCGCGGCCGGCAGCAGCACGACGGTGATTCCCGGCGCGAGGCCCTGACCGAGCAGGTTGCCGGGATCCCGCAGGCGGCAGGCGAGGCCGATCAGGGTCGCGACGGGTGCAAGCGTGATGTACCGCTTCTCGAAGTCGAGCACCAGCCAGGGCGCGCCGTCGGCGCCGGTCTCCACCACCCCTTCGGCGCGGAGCGACGCGGCGTCGGAGCCCGCGGTCGGCTCGGTCAGCGCGAAACAAGGGATCTCGTCGCAGCGGGCGAGGCGCGGCAGGTAGTGGTCCTGTTGCTCCCGGGTGCCGTAGTGCTGCAGCAGCTCGCCGGGCCCGACGGAGTTGGGGATCAACACCACCGCCGAAAGCGCCAGCGAGTGCGACGCCAAGGTGGCGAAGATGGTGCTCTGGGCGTAGGCGGAGAAGCCGTGCCCACCCCAGGTCTCGGGGATGCCGAGGCCAAAGAAGCGGTGCTCCCGGAGGAAGGCCCAGGTCGCTGCGGACAGCTCGCGATCGTGGTCGAGCGCCCAGGGGTCGACCAGCTCGCACGCCTGGCGCACCGGCCCGGCCAGGAACGCGCGTTCGCGGGGCGCGAGCTCGGGCCACGGCTCGGCGAGCAGCCGGGCGAAGTCGGGGGCGCCGCGGAACAGCTCACCGTCGGCCCACACGGTGCCGGCCTCGAGGGCGGCGCGTTCGGTGTCGGAGATCGCCGGCAGCAGCCCGCGCCGCGCGATCCAGCGGGTCAGGTGGCCCATGGGTGCGGACGGCTCACGGCTTCGATTGTACGCGTAGGATCCGGCACGTTGGCCAAACGGATGCTCGCCCCGCTGCTCGCCGCCGTCCTGGTGGCCGCCTACCTCGTCCAGACGGTCTGGCAGGTGTGGCCGTTCCTGTTCCTCTCGCCGGGCGACTTTGGCCACTTCCACCGCGCGGCGGTGTCGATGCTCGCCGGCGGCAGCGCCTTCGCGCACCCCGAGCTCGACTACCCGCCGCTGGTGCTTGTCCTGGTCCTGCCGCTCGGCGCCCTGCCGTTGGCGGCGGCGCGCGTGGTGTGGTACGCCCTCGGGCAGGCCGCCCTGCTGGCCGCCGCGATCGCCACGTGGCGGCTCCTGGGCAGGGATCGCATCGCCGCGGGTGGCGTGCTGGCCGTCTGGACGGTGGCCGGGACCACCGCCGAGAACCTCGGTCTGGGGCAGCTCAACCCGCTGGTCCTCGCTCTCGTCGCGAGCGCGCTGGCAGCGCCCAGCGGCGGTGCGGTGGCGGTCGGCCTCGCGACGGGTCTCAAGGTCTGGCCCGGCCTGCTGCTGACGGTGCCGGTGCTCACCGGTCTGCCGACACCACCCGATTCGACCGCGCGGCGTCGGCTCGGGCTCGGCCTGCTGACCGTCGTCCTCGCCGGGGTGATGCCCTGGCTCGCGCTGGTGGTTGCCACACCACCGCCCCACGCTGCGCAGTCGCACGGCTACTGGCTGGGCACGCCGGCGTCCCTGTCCTTCTCGCTGCCGTCGGCGGCGCTTCGTGCGGGATACGACTGGGTGGCGTCGACGCCGGTGCCGAGCGACTGGCAGGCCAGCAACGTCGCTACCTTCGTGCTGTCGCCGGGGCGCCGGGCGCTGTCGGTCGCCATTTCGCTGGCGACCTTGGCCTGCGGATTTGCCTTCCTGGCCTGGCGGCTACGCGTCGCGCGCCGCCCTGGGCGCGCGACGACCGGCAACTCGCACCGCGACGCCAGCCTGGCGTTGATCGCTCTGGCGGTGGTGGCGTCGCCGATCTCCTGGTACCACTACCAGCTGTTCCAACTGCCGGCGCTGGCCGTTGCCGCCGACGGCGCCTGGCGCGAACGGGCGTGGGGTCGCCTGGTCGGCGTCGCCGCGGTCGGTCTGGCGCTCACCCGCACGGCTCTGTGGCGGCAGGCGTTCGCCCTCCTCGGCGCCGACGCCGATCTCGCCCTCTACCGCACCGGGATCGCGGTGCCGTGGCTCGGGCTCGCCTGGTTCTGCTGGCTGGCGTGGCGCGTGGGGCGGGTTGGCGCGGCCCGCCAGTGAGTCGACCTACGGCAACTGCTGCCAGGCGCCACCGACGGCGGTGGCCGCGATGACGCCATCGCTGGCGCCGAAGACCACGGCCTCGAGCAGGCTCTCGGCGGGGGTGTTGGCCAGGCTCGGGTGGTCCAGATCGATGGCTACGAAGTCGGCGAGACGACCGCGGGCGATGGTGCCGGCATCGATACCGAGGGCGGCCGCGCCACCGCTCGTGGCGGCCGCCAGAAGGGTGGTGGCGACGCGCCCGTCGGCGTCGGTGAGGAGGCCGCGGCCCTCGTAGCGCAGGCGCTGGCCGTACTCGAGCCAGCGCATCTCCTCGAGCGGCGAGATGCGGGCGTTCGAGTCACTGCCCAGGCACATGTGGTCGCCAGCCAGGGGCACCGAACGCAGCGGCGGGATGCCGTCGCCGAGATTGCCTTCGGTCAACGGGCACAGGCAGGGCCGGCCGCCGGCGGCGAGGAAGGCGGCGAGGTGGTCGGGCCGGGTGTGGGTGCAGTGGACGGCGGTCACGGTGAGGCCTGAGGGCAGCCGGTCGAGCAGCAGGGCCATCGGCGTCTGGCCGTGGGCATCTTCGATCTCGGCCACCTCGCGCCGCTGCTCCTCGACGTGGAGGTGACACACGAGCTCGCGATTCGCCGCTTCGAGCAGCAGGGGCGACAGCTCGTCGAGGTCGACGGCGCGCAGGCTGTGCGGGGCAACACCGACGCTCTGGGTGGCGGGGTCGAGTCGGCCGGCGAGATCGTCGACGCTCCGCCAGAAGCGGTCCGGAGAAACCCCGTCGAAACGGCGCTGGCCACCCTCGAGCGGTCGCCCGACGCCGCCGCGCCGGTAGTAGCACTGGAGGAGCACCAGCCGAATGCCGACCTCGCGGGCGGCGGCCAGCACCAGCTCGTCGAAGCCGAAGTCGCGGGCGGCCGGATCGACGTGGTGGACGTAGTGGAACTCGCCGACCGTGGTGATCCCGGCCAGGCGCATCTCACGGTAGGCCTGGACCGTGAGGGCGAAGAAGTGGGCAGGCTCGAGGTTCTGGACCAGGCCGTACATCGCCTGCCGCCAGGTCCAAAAGCTCCCCATGCCGGCGGGGAACGACTCGCCGAGCCCGCGCAGTCCCCGTTGGAAGGCGTGGGAGTGGGCGTTGACGAAGCCGGGCAGGAGGGCGCGGCGAGGCATGACGGTAGCGCTCGCCGGCGGCTCGGAGCCGCAGGGGCCGACGCTCAGAATGCGCCCGTCAGCGCCGACCTCGACGCTGTGGTTGCTGACGAAGCGGTCGCCCTGCCACAGGAGCTCGGGCAGGAGAATCTGGCGGGTGGCGGCCGGGATCGTCATCATGGTTCCTCAGGATTCCTCAGGATCGAGGCAGAACTGGTCGACGAGGCGGCGCAGGAGCGGCGCGGCGCGTTCGAGCTCGGCGCGGGGCATCCACTCCTCGGGCCGATGGGCGACCGCGATCGACCCCGGCCCCCAGATCACGGTGTCGAGGTCGAGGGCCTGGAGTGGGCCGCCGTCGCTCGCGTACATCACGCTGGCGGACGCGGGCTGACCCATCATCGCGCACAGGGCGCGGTGCAGCGGCGCGTCGGCCCGGCACTCCATCGGCGGGCTGGACGACAGGAGGTCGACCCGCGCGGTGACGCCTGCTGGAGCGTGGCGCATCGCGCCGTCGACGGCAGCCGTGGCACGGGCGACGAACGGGGCGTCGGCCATGCCGGGGAGCAAGCGAATGCCCAGCTCGAGGACGCAAGTCTCCGCCACGACGTTGATCGCCGAGCCGCCTTGGATACGCCCCAGGTTCACCGGCGCGTGTGGCACCTCGGGAAAGAACACGCTCGCCGGCACGCGCTCGCGGGCCAGCTCGTCGCGCAGGGCGCCGAGGGCAGCGATCGCCGGCCCAGCAGCCTCGATGGCGCTGGCGCCGAGGTGAGGGTAGCCGCTGTGCGCGGCGCGCCCGGTGAGGGTCACCCGCAGCTTGAGATGCCCCTTGTGCAGACGGACGACGCGCAGCTCGGTCGGCTCGCCGATCAGGACCTGGCGCGGCAGCGGGTGGGCGACGTGATCCCAGGTGCGCACGAAATGCTGCGCGCCGATGGTGCCGACCTCCTCGTCGAAGGTGAAGAGCAGCGCCAGGGGACGGCGCAGGCGGCCGAGGTCGAGGTCGCCGACCAGCGCGAGCGTCAGGGCCAGGAAGCCCTTCATGTCGGCGGCACCGCGGCCGATCAGCCGGCCGTCGTCCTCACGCAGGACGAATGGGTCGCCGCGCCAGCCCGGCTCGCCGGCGGGCACGACGTCGGTGTGGCCGGACAGGGTGAGGCCGGTGCGCGTGTCGTCGACGTCGGGACCCATGAGCGCGATCAGGTTCGCCTTGGCCGCCGCCCCGGGCTGGCGTCCCGTGACGCACGACGGACAGTCGCAGACGGCCAGCGGGCAGACGTTGCGCCACAGCCGCACGCCCGGCCGGTCGAGCAGCTCGCTGGCGAAGTCGACGAGGGGCAGGTTGCTGCGCGCGCTGGTGGTGTCGAACGCCACTAGCTGGCGCAGCAACGTGAGGGGCTCGCGTGGCGTCACGTGGAGCCCGATCCCGAGGCCGGTGCCAGAAAGCGCGAGGTCGTCGCCAGGCGGTCGAAGTGGGCGCCGCGAGCCGCCGGCGTGGTGACCATGCTGCGCAGCGAGAAACTGCGCAGCGCGTCGTAGACCGACAGCGTGCCGAACGCGGAGTCCTTGCGGCCGGTGAACGGATAGGTGTCGGGACTGCGTCGGCACTGGGTGTCGAGGTTGACGCGACACACCAGGTTGGCGAGGTGGTCGACCATCTCGCCGAGGACGCCCGCGTCCTGGCCGAACACCGATGCCTGCTGGCCGACGCTCGAGCGGTCGACGACGTCGAGCGCGGCGCGGTGGTCGGCGACCACCGATACCGGGATCACCGGCCCGAACTGTTCGACGCTGAACAGCGCCGCGTCGGACGGCACGTCGACCACCAGCGCGGGGTGAAACAGCGTGCCGGCGTGCTCGCCGCCCACCGGGTTGACGACGCGGGCGCCCTTGGCGACGGCATCGGCGACCAGGCCAGCCAGGTAGGCAGGGTGCCTGGGATCGGGCAGCGGCGTGACGGTGACGCCATCCTCCCAGGGCATGCCGACGGCGAGCGTCGCCAGGCGAGCAGCCAGGCGCTCGACCAACGCGTCGGCCACCTCGCGGACGACCAGCACGTGCTTGATCGCGGTGCAGCGCTGGCCGTTGAAGGTCAGGCCGCCGGCGACGATCTCCCTGGCCGCCAGGTCGAGGTCGGCGTCGGCGAGGACGATCGCCGGGTTTTTGGCGCCGAGACCGAGTACCGAGCGCAGGCGGTAGGCGAGCGGGTGCTGGCGCTGGATGGTGTCGGCCGTCTTGTGGGCGCCGATGAAGGCGAGGACGTCGACCAGGCCGCTCTGCATGATCGGGCCGACGACGGTGGGGCCGTGACCGGTGATCAGGTTGACGACACCGGGCGGGAAGCTCGCCTGGAGCGCCGGCGCCAGCAGGGCGTTGGCGAGGACGCCGTAGCGCGGCGTCTTGGTGACCACCGGGTTGCCCATGATCAGGGCCGGGATGACGGTGGTGTAAACCTCGTTGATCGCGTAGTTGAACGGCCCCATACAGAGGGCGACACCGATCGGCGCCCGGCGGATGCGGGCCAAGTGGCCGCTGGCGGCGACCAGGCTGCCGTGCTCGCGCTCGACCTGGCGCAGCATGTCGACGGTGGCGGCCATGTACTCGAGGGTGCGGTCGACCTCGGAGAGACAGTCGAGCCACGGCTTGCCGACCTCCCACAAGAGCGCCAGCGCCACCTGCTCGCGCACGGCGCGAGCGCGCTCGGCGAAGGCCTCGACGCAGGCGATCCGCTCCTCGACGCTCGCCCGCGGCCAGTCGCCGCGGCCGCCGCGCCAGGCCCTCGCGGCTGCGTCGACGGCGGCGCGGGCGAGGTCGGCGTCCGCGGCGGCGGCCGGGCCGAGCTCGACCTGGGTAAGCGTGCCGGCGGCATCGCGCACGCAGACGGCGGAGCGTATCGGCGTCGTCTCGCCGGCCCAGGAGATCAGCTCACCGTCGACCAGCAGCCTGCGACCGGTGTCGTCAGGGGTGTACCGGAAGCGTTCTGGAAGGCTGTCGGCGGTGGGGAACCGGGCGGCGGGAGCGCTGGTGAGGTCAGCCATGGTCGTCGATCCTACGCGGGCCAGCGTCAATCGCTGCGACAGATGCCGCCCAGCTGGCTGCACACCCGCTCGTAGGCGAGGGCGAGGTGGCGCACGAGAACCGTGCCCGCCTCCTCGGCGCTGCGCCCGCAGACGACGATGCCGTCCTCATGCCCGGCCATCGCCAGAATCTGCCGTTCGGCGAGCTCGCCGTCGCGCCACAGTCGCTCGACGGCGCGCACCATCGCCGGCGTGCCGTAGGCGACGTCGGCCGGGGTGGTCGGCAGGCGCAGCTCGGCGGCGGCGTGCCAGAGCACTGGGGCGTGGGCGTGGAACACCCAGCGCAGGTGCGCTCCCAGGTCGTAGAGCGCGCCGTGGGTCATCGACTCCGACGACGGGGCGCTCGGCCCATGGCTGTCGACGCGGTTGCGCTCGGGGTCGTAGCGTTCGACCAGGCAGAGAATGTCAGGGTCGGCGCAGGCGAGGCCCGAAGTCTGGGTGCCGGTGATCAGGAAGGCGCGTTGATGACGGCCGGCGCCCGGCGGCCCGACGCGGGCGCTGACGTTGCCGTAGGCCGCGCCGGCGTAACGCTCGACGCTCTGGCCGACCAGCCCCAGCCGGCCGAAGATCTCGCGCCAGGCGAGCAGGCGACACGCAACCTCCGCGTGGCGCGGGTCGAGCGGCGCCTGGCGGTGGTTGGCTGCGAACTTGACGACCCCCTCGTCGTGCACGGTGGCAGTCTATCCGGCGCCTCGCCATGGCCCGACGACCCGGCGTTACAATCCCGCCGTACGCTCGTCGCGTCACCCCTTCGACCCCGGAGACCCATCGATGCCAGGCCCGCCCACCGGTCGCCCGCCCGAGATCGTCACCCTCACGCCCGGCAAGCGGGTGCTGTTCCTGACCAAGGACGCCGAGCTGATCCAACGCCAGCTGCGCGGCGAGCTCGATCTCACCCTGGCGGACGTCGGCGTCGACGACCTGCTCGACGACATCAACACGGACGCGATGACCCCCGCCTGGGTGTGCTTCAACCACCGGCCCGAGGACCTGGCACGCGAGGCGTACGCCGGCATCATCGTCGACGGCAAGCGGGTGTTCGAGCGCGACGCGCTGTGGGGTGGCAACTTCGAGGTCATCGTCTCCGGCTACCGCAAGGGTGTCGGCAGCTCGCGCGAGACGGCCACCCAGTGCGAGGTGTGGAGCGGCATTCGCATCGCCATCGCCGCCAGCTTCGCGCCGATCCACGCTCGCAACAACATCAACCAAGGCCTACTGATGGGCGACCACGCGGTCCTCGCCCGCCTGATGCGCGGTGAGGGTGTGCCGCTCACCGAGCTCTGCCAGGGCTACGACCCGATCACCCAGCTGGTGATCCGCGAGGGTGGGCTGTTCCCCTTTGCCAAGTCGGTGGCCGCCGGGCGGCTCACCCTGCCGTTGCCGACGACGTCGCCGCGGCCGATGAACATGGGCGAGAAGATCCTGGCCCGGCATTTGGTGGGAACCGGTGGGGTCGCGCGCTCGGTCGAACCTGGCGACGCGGTGGTGGTCACCGTCGACGGCGGCTACTCGCACGAGTTCACCACCGCCCAGGTCCACCACTTCCTGGAAGAGGAGTACGGCGCCGACTACCGGGTGCAGAACCCCGAGCGCTTCGCGGTGTTCGAGGACCACCTGATCTACGCCACCGGCGTCTCGCGGATGGCGCCCTTCGCCGACAAGATCGAGACCCTGCGGCGTCTGCAGGTCGCCTTCCAGCAGCACACGGGGGTCCGCGACTACTCGGCGCGCAATGGCGTCTCGCCGGGCATCTGCCACGAGGTGGCGCGGCAGACGATGATCGAGCCGGGCGACTTCATCCAGGCCACCGACAGCCACACCACGATGGGCGGCTGCAACAACGCGCTCACCTGGGGAGTCGGGGCGACCGAGTACGCCAACCTGGTGCACTCGGGCTTCACCCAGGTCGAGGTGCCGGAGTCGATCCGCTTCGAGATGACCGGGCGGCTGCCCGAGGGCGCCACCGCCAAGGACATCATGCTCTACATCCTGGCCAACCACGCCCGGCCGGAGCACACCATCAACCGGATCATGGAATTCGGCGGCCCGGGTCTGGCGACCCTGTCGATGGACGAGCGGGCGACGCTGACCAACATGGCCACCGAGTGCACCGCCCGCGCCGGCATCTGCGAGGCCGACGAGGCGACCTACCGCTGGATCGCCGCGCACCGCCCGGGCACCGACGTCGAGCGCCTGCGCGCGCGGTCGGTGGTGCCGGACGCCGGCGCCGAGTACGCCGCGGTCTACCCGATCGATCTGGCCGCGCTGCGGCCGATGGTCGCCCACCCCGGTGACCCCGACCACGGCATTCCGTCCGATCCCACCAACGGTGCTTTCGTCGACGAGATCGGCGAGGTCAAGGTCGACATCGCCTACGGCGGCAGCTGCACCGCCGGCAAGTTCGACGACCTCGACTTCTACGCCCGGGTGACCCGCGAAGCCCTCGACGCCGGCCTCTCGGTGGCACCCGGTGTCGCCTTCATCATCCAATGCGGCTCGGCGACGGTCGAGGACTACGCGCGGGCGATGGGCTATCTCGACCTCTTCGAGCGTGCCGGCGTACAGCTCATCCGCCCGGGCTGCGGGGCCTGCATCGGCTGCGGTCCGGGCGTTTCGGACAACGCCGAGCAGGTGACGGTGTCGGCGATCAACCGCAACTACAAGGGCCGTTCGGGCCCGGGCAAACTGTGGCTCGCCAATCCCCTGACCGTCGCCGCCTCGGCCTTCACCGGCCACATCACCGCCTACCGGCCAGGGATCTTCAGCCAGCGCTTGGCGCCGTTGGCGGGTCGCTGAACAGCTCGCCATCGCGCTCCGCGGTCTGGCGCGGCACGCTGGTGGTCCTGCTGGCTCTCGGCGCCTGGCAGGCGAACGGGCTCTGGCAGTTCCTGCTGGCGCATCCGCGTCTTCCGCTGTGGGACATGGCGGGCCACGGCTTTCAGGCGGTGCAACTGGCCGACGACCTGGTGACCTGGCGCTGGCTCGACTTCGTGGCCCACCTGAACGCACAGGACAAGTGGCCGTTCGGGTTCTCGCTGTTGCTGCTGCCGTTCGTCCTCGTCGGCCGGGCCAGCTTCGCCGCCGCGGCCCTGCCGTCGACCGTGCTCTACGCCGCGGTGCCGGCCCTCTTGGCCTGGAACCTCGGCCAGTTGACGGCTCCCGCCGCTGGCCAGCGCGGCGCCCGCGCAGTCGAGACGTGGGCCGTTTCGGCCACCGCCTGCCTCCTCGGTGTGGCCTTCCTGCTGGCTCCGCTGGCGCGGCTGTTCGCAATCCTGGTGATGCGCGAGATGGCCGGGGTCGCCGCGGTTCTGCTGACTCTCGGGGCAACCCTGCGTGCCTTGCGCACCGAGGCGGGTGGCGGGGACCGGGCGGCCCTCCGCGCCTGGACGTGGGCGGCCGTGGCGACCCTCGCGCTCCTCCTCGTCAAGTTCAACTACGGCGTCCTGTGGCTGGTGTCGCTGGCCGTCTGGCAGGCGCTCGAGGCGACCTCCCTTGCCCGCCGCGCCTTCGCTGCGCGGGCTCGTGCTTGGCTATGGCCGCGCGGCGGACCTTGGCAGCGCTGGCTGGCGCCGAGCTACCTGGCGGTGCTGGCGGTCCTCGCGGTCGCGGGTACCAATCCCGGGATCGGCGTCTATGCCGGCCTGCTGATCGCCAGCGGCTGGCTCGTCCGCGCCTGGCGCCGCGACCCGGACGCCCTGCGTCAGCGTTGGCAGGAACTGCCGCTGCGGCTGCGCGCCTTCGTGCTCGGCCTCGTGGCGCCGCTCTGGCTGTGGTGGCTGTCACCGCGCCCGATCCACCCCAAGGAGATCTTCGCTTTCCTGCGCAATCGCCCCGGCGACCCCTGGTCGCTCGCCCGGCTGCCGGACCAGCTCCTCTACTACCCACGGAGCTTCGTCCTCGACTGGATGCCGAGCCTGGCGGTCGGGCTGGTGGTGTTGGCCCTGGCGGTGGTCGCCATGGCTGCCTGGCGGCGGAGCCCCGGTGCCAGGCTCCTGCTGGTGGCGACGGCGATGCACGTAGCGCTGATCGGCGTGCACGCGTATCGGCAGCAGCGGTTTCTCGCCACGGCGGTGCCGTTGCTGCTGCTCGCGGCAGGTCTCGGTTTGCTGGAGATTGGCCGACGGGCGGCGGCGGGCGGGTCTGAGACCCGCCCCTACGAGGGGAAGGCCCGATGGGCGATGGCTGCGATGACCTCGGCGACGGGGGTCGCCGCCTTGCTCCTGCTGCTACCGATTCCGCCCTGGGGGGCGACGCCGGCGATGCGCGAGCGTCGGCTGACCGCCGACTGGGAGCTGCACACCGGAGCCCCCAACCTGGGCGCGACACTCGGCCTGTTGCGCCGTCAGGCGCCGCCGGACGGTCGCTTGGCGGTGGTCGGCGGCTTCAACGAGCTGTCGCCGTCGCTGGTCAAATGGGCGTTGTCACAGCCGACCGCCGACGGCGACCGCCGCGACCTCCACTTCGCCGACGAGCCCAGCTATCCGGGCTCTCGGCGCTACGACGCCGACGGCGCCCTGTCCCGTCTCGATGACGCGACCGCCGCTCGAGCGGTCGCCGGCTGGTTGGCCGACGAGAATCCGACCGCGATCGCCGTCGTCCAGGTCGGCGGCATGAGCACGTTCGGCCGTGACGAGGACTTCCGGCGCTACAACGCCTGGCAGCAGGACCTGCTGCCGGTGATCAAGCACCTACCGGGCTGGCGTGTTGCCGGCAAGGTCTACCTGGAAAAAGAGCGACTGGCGGTCCTGCTCATGGTGCCGGTCAGAAGCTGAAGCGCGCCGACGCCGCGAAGACCTGGTCGCGGGCGCTGTAGGTGCTGCGGACGCTCGCGTCGAGCTCCTGGCCGGCGGCCTTGCGGTCGCTGATGACGTGGAAGCTGTAGCCGACGTCGAAGGTGGCGGCTCCGGCGCGGTAGGTGCCGCCAACGCCGATGACCACCGCGTTGCCGCGCGGGAACCCCGGCTCGATGCGATCGTTGGGAACCGGGCTGGGCTCGTACGCCACACCGCCGAAGACCGAGAACGCCTCGTTCAGGTCGCCCTCGGCGCCCAAGCGCAGGCTCAGGATGTCGTTCCAGTCGCGCTGACGCACGACCTCGTCGGTGTCGATGGTGGGGTTGAAGACGTAGGAGCTGTCGGCGAGCTCGGACCAGCGGGTGTAGCCGAGATCCGCCTCGAGACGAAGCTCCGGGTAAGGCGCCAGCCAGACGCCGGCACGCAGCTCGGTCGGTAGGGTGAAGGCCAGGCGCTGCGAGCGACGCGCCGCGAAGTCGCGGTCGTAGATCGCCTGGAGGACCGGGTCGACGAGGGCGCCCGGGGCGTACTTCACGTCGCCGGTGCCGTCGACGTCGACCTTGCTGCGCAGGGAGGCGCCGAAACCCCAGAGGTCGGTGGTGAAGTGGGCGGCGAGGTCGAAGCCGAGCCCGTTGCCGTTGGCCTCGACGGTACGCAGGACCTCGAGCGGCACCGGGTCGCCGAACTCGCCCGGGAAGTGGTAGAGCGCGTTCTCGCCGTCGGCCAGGCGACCGCTGACGTAGCGAATGCCGCCGCCGACGCTCCAACGATCGTCCAGGGCGTAGGCTGCCGTCGGGTGGATCTCGAACAGATTGACCCGGGCCCGCCGGGTCACGAAGCGACCGGGGAAGAAGACCGCCCGCCAGTCGGAGTCGTACCAGTAGGGGGTGTCGACCCCGAGCCCGAAGGCCCAGTCGGCGTCGCGTGGGTGCCAGGCGAGGTAAAGCGCTGGCGGAAAGTTGATGATGTGGTTCGCCGTCGAGCTCCCGGTGGCGCTCTGGTAGTCCTGTTGCGGGGCCGAGAAGTCGAGCCCGACGGTGGCCTGCCAGCCGTCGAGACGGACCAGCGCCGCCGGGTTGTAGGTGACAGCGGTGGCGTCGTCGGCGCGGCCGACGAAGGCGCCGACCTGGCCGGTGCCGCGGCCGCTGTGCTGGAAGATGCCGAACGAGGTGGCGTGGGCCGCGGTGACGCCGGCGAGGCTGAAAGCGGCAAGGGCGATCAGGCGAGGAGAGCTGTGGGGACGGTTCATGACAGCGGGAGGATAGCCCGGCCGGTGGCGATTGTGAGCGGTGGAGAGCGGCAGAGCGCGGGAGGCGCTGTGTTATGCTCCTCATCGTCGCGTACGGATCTGCCTTGCCATCGCGCCCATCCAGGCGTGCTCGCGGGTTTTCGCTCTGGCCGCCCAATCGCCACCTCAGATCTCAATCCCGGACCGGTCATGATCGTCGAGAAAAGGCACGTCGAGGGTTTTACCCTGCTCAACGTCGAAGGCGTCATCAAGCTGGGCGAGAGCGCCCAGTTCTTCGCCCAGACTCTGCAGCGCGCTCTCGCCGAGGACGCCGGGCACGTCCTGATCGACTTTTCGAAGATCAACTACATCGACTCGACGGGCATCGGCGAGCTGGTGGGCTACCTCGGGCGGTTCAAGGACGTGCAGCGCAAGCTGATCCTGGTCAACCCCTCCGAGCGGATCCGCAAGCTGCTCAAGGTGGCGCACCTCGAGCAGCTGTTCACGATCCACGACACCCTCGACGCCGCCTTGGCCGCCGAGAAGTAGCACGCGCTTTCCCTCTTCCGTCGATCTCCGCCCACCGTGAACGCCGCTGATCCGCGCTTCGCGCCGGTGGCGCGAGTGCTGCGCGGCGGCCATGCCGAGTCCTGGCACCTGGGAGCAGTGGCAGTCGTCACGCCCGAGGGACGTCTGGTGGCCCGCGTCGGCGACGCCGCCGTCACCACGTGCTTGCGATCGGCGGCCAAGCCGTTTCAGGCGCTGCCCCTGGTGCTCTCCGGTGCGGCCGATCGCTATGGCTTCGAGGTTGCCGATCTCGCCCTGACCTGCGCCTCCCACGGCGGCACGCCGGGGCACACGGAGCGGGCGGCGGCGCTCCTCGCCCGTGGCGGCTTCACGGTCGCCGAGCTGCAGTGCGGGGCCCACGAGCCGATGGACGCCGCCACTGCGGCGGCCCTGCGGGAGCGTCGCGAACCGCCCTCGGCGCTGCACAACAACTGCTCGGGCAAACACGCCGGAATGCTGCTCGCCTGTCGCCACCTGGCGCTCGATCCCGCCGGCTACCTGGCGGCAGAGCACCCTTACCAGCGCCAGCTGCGGGCGCAGGTGGCGCGCTTTGCGGCGATCCGCGAAGAGGACATCGCCCTCGGCATCGACGGTTGCAGCGTGCCGGCCTTCTTCCTGTCCATCGCCCAGACGGCGCGCGCCTACGCGGCGCTGGCCGATCCGCGGGCGGCCGGCTTCGGCGGGGCCGAGGCGGTCGCCGTCGAGCGCATCGCCGACGCGATGACCGGGGCGCCGGAGATGGTGGCCGGCCCCGGCCGCTTCACCACCCGGCTGATGGAGGTCACCGGCGGGCGGATTCTCGGCAAGGAGGGCGCCGAGGCCTTCTTTGCCCTGGCGGTGCGAGGCCCCGTAGCCCTCGGCATCGCCGTCAAGATCGCCGACGGTGGGGAGCGCGGCCGCGACGGCGTGGTCCTCGACGTGTTGCGGCAGATGGGCGTGCTGTCGGCCGCCGAGCTCGCCGAGCTGGCGCCGTTCCATCGCCCCCTGCTCCACAACCACCGCGGCTTGCTGGTCGGCGAGGTGCAGTCGGTGGTCGAGCTCGAGGACGTCGACGCGCCGACGGCCTGAGCTCCCCGCGTTTCCCCCATCCCGCGAGCACCAGGCGGTCCCTGTGGGGTCGACCAGTAGGTCGCCCGAGTTTCTCAGTCGAGGCGGCTACGGCGCCCAGCGTCCGGGATCACCGGTCTCGAAGCCGTCGGCGAACAGCGGCGTCTCCGGCCGACACCACAGCTCGTAGCGCGCCTCGCTCAGGGGGTGCGCGCCGTCGGCGGCGCCGGCGACCTCGAGGTGGGCCGTGCTCGTGCCGTTTGGCAGGTCGACGTCGAGCTCGCGCCAGCGGCGGTCGGGGTTGGCCTCACCCCAGGGCAGCCTGCCTACCTCGTGTGCCGGGGCGTCGCTGACGCTCCAGCGCTGATCGCCCGCCGCGGCGTCGAAGAGACGACGCAGGCGACGACCGTCGTCGCAGCCGGGCGCCGGTGCATTGCCGCAGCCGCAGAGGCCGGCATCCAAACCGAAGGTGGCGACTGGGCCGGCGTCGCGGGTGACCGCGCTGGCGGCGAGCTCGACCGGCGGTTCGCCTTCGAAGGACCCAGTCACCTGAACCGGGATCAGCAGGCCTGCCGTTGCGTATCCGTGACTGGCCCGGCTGGCCGGATCGCCGACGTCCAGCACGTCGACCCGCGTCAAGCCTGGCGCCGTCCGCGCGTAGTGCCAGCTGACGACGCGCGCCCGCAGCGGGACGTCGCCCTGCGACCCGAGCTCGAGGCCGGCGCGCAACGAGGCCTGGAACGGCACGGCGTCGCCGAGCAGCAGGCGATAGCTCGCGGTGACGTCCTCGCCGCCGCTCACCAGGTGGTAGGTCATGCCGTGCAGGGCCTGGCGGAAGGGGCCCTGGTCGAAGAAGAAGCCGCCGCCGAAGAAATCCTCGACGCCGGTGCCGTAGAGCGCGGGATGGCGGGCGCCGTCGACGAAGACCCGCTCGTCGCCCTCGAGGTAGCGGCGGTCGAGGGTACCGACCGACGACAGCTCCGCCCAGCTGCCCACCCACTTGCCCGGCCCGTCGCGGTTCAGGAACAGGAAGTCGCTACCCAATGGGGCCGGATCGGCGACGGCGAGGGCGGCGGCGAAGCGCCCGCTGCCCGACAGCAGCGGCCCGTCGCGGCGCCGGATGCGGTAGTCGACGGCCACCGATGTCGCGTCGTCGGCGTGGTTCACCAGCGTCACCGCCACGGCTCGCGCGTAGGGCATCGGGAAGTAGGCGTAGAGCTCGCCGTTGGCCGCTGTGCCGACGAGGAGCGAGCGGGTGGGTAGGCCGCCGGCGCCGGCGCGACCGATGCCGAACAGGTCGCGCAGCGGCAGGTCGACGCTGACGTCGCCGTCGAACGTGAGGCGGATGGTGAGGGCGTCCCAGCTGGCAGGCGGGGCGGCGAGCCAGACGCCCGTCAGCAGTCCAGGCCCGTCGGCGGCGAGCACCGTCGCCATGTCGCCGCCGGCGAGAGTGACCGCGCCGCTGGTAGTGACGGCGCCGGGGTCGGTTGGCCAGGGATCGTCGCCGGTGCTCGCTAACCAGGCGCGCAGGGCGCTGAGGTCCTCGCTGCCGGTGAAGCTGGTCACCGCTTGGTCGATCGACAGCCGGTGTGACGTCAGTTGGTACCACAGAAAGATGTCGTCAGCGCCGCTCAGGGTGACCCGACAGCTCGCGGCATACGGGATCGGCACGTAGCTCACGTAGCCACCGCTCGACGCCAGGCGGTCGGCTACCAGGGGTGGCGTGAACGGTGCCGTGGTTCCGGCGAAGAGGTCGGCGAGGGCGAGGTCGACACGCGGCGCGACGTCGTCGTCGAGGTAGACGCGTATGCGGGCGGCCGGCGGGAAGGCCTCGCTGTGACCCGGTCCGGTCGTCATCCAGATGCGGGTGATGGCCCCCGGCCCGGTTTCCTCGAAGATGACGTCCTCGCCGCCGTCGAGACGGATGACGCGCGGGTCGCCAGGGCTCTGGCGGTCGGCGAAGCAGCCGTCGAGGCAGTGGCTGCTGCGCAGCCGCACCTGGTCGCCGGTGGGCACCACGGCGAGGGTCCGGAGGTCCTCCCAGACGGCCCATGGCGGCGTCGCGCCGGATGCGGCCGAGGCGGTAGCGCCAACGACGAGCAGCCGGGCAGCCCAGCGGTGAGGCAGGGGCCGCGACGCCCGCGGCCTCACGAAGCGGTGGGCTGCTCGGAGGGCGCCGGCTGGCCCGGCGGCGCGGGCCGACTGCGCCGCCGGAAGAGCCAGCGCGCGAGCTCGATGGCGAGGAGCATGGCGGCGCCGAGCAGGATGATGACCGGCCCCGACGGCAGGTCGAGCTGGTAGGACGCCGCCAGCCCGCCCATCGTCATCACCAGGCCGACGCCGACGGAGGCGATCAGCACCGGCGCCAGGTGGCGCGCCAGGCGCAGGGCCGCGAGCGGCGGGATGGTGAGCAGGGCCATCACCAGGATGATGCCGACGGTCTGGATCAGCAGCACCACCGAGACGGCGACGATGGCGAGCAGCAACGTGTTGACCAGCTTGACGCGCACGCCCTGGACGAAGGCGAAGGTCTCGTCGAAGGACACCGCCACCACCAGCTTGAAGAACACCGCCAGGAGAAGCAGGACGACGGCGGCGACGGCGGCCATCAGCAGGGCGTCGCGGCGCGTGGTGAGCAGGATGTTGCCGAAGAGGTACGCCATCAGGTCGGGCACGTAGCCCGGAGTGCGGTGCAGGAAGACGATGCCGAGGGCCATGCCGACGGCGTAGAAGACGCCGATCAGCGCGTCGTGGCTGCGCGCGGCCTCGCCGCCGGAGAGGCCGAGCAGGACGGCGCAGAGGAGGGCGACGGCGAGGGCGCCCAGACGCGGGTCGTAGCCGAGGAAGTAACAGAGCCCGAGGCCGCCGAAGGCCGCGTGGCTAATGCCGCCGCTGATGAAGGCGAGGCGCTTGACGACGACGAAGACGCCGATGACGCCGCACAGGACGCTGGCGACGAGGCCGGCGAGCAGGGCGTTTTGGATGAAGTCGAGCTCGAGGGCGTGCAGCATGGCGGCCGTCAGCTGGCCCAGGAGCGGGAGAGGGTGGCGACGGCGCCGGCGCTTTCGGCCGGGCAGCTGGCGCCGTCGAGCAGGGCGTGGCCGTGATGGTGGGCGTGCTCGGCGAGGCCCTCGTGCCCGGGCAGGAAGCTCAGTCGCCGGTTGAGAAGCGCGATGCGATGCGCGCGCCGCGCCACCAGCTCGAGGTCGTGGGTGACGATGACGATCGGGATGGTGTCGACGAGGTCGGCGAAGATCGCCGCCAGTGCGTCGCGGGAGGCGCTGTCGACGGAGGCCGTCGGCTCATCCAGGAGGAGGATGCGGGGTCGGGAGGCCAGGGCACGGGCGATCAACGTGCGCTGCAGCTGACCGCCGGAGAGGTCGGCGAGGGGCCGTCGGGCAAGGTCGGTCAAACGCAGCTGTTCGAGCGCGGTGACGGCCGCCGCGCGGTCGTCGGCGGTGTAGCGACGAAACCCGCCGCGGCGGCCCAGGCGGCCCATCAACACGGCGTCCATCACGCGGAGTGGGAAGCGCCGGTCGAAGGTCGAGAACTGCGGCACATAGCCGATGGCGCCCGGTTCGGCGCGGAGCGGGTTGACGACCTCGCCCGACCACGGGCGGATCAGGCCGAGGAGGATCTTGAGCAGCGTCGACTTGCCGCCGCCATTGGGGCCGACGAGCCCCAGGAGCTCGCGCGGCTGGATCGCCAACGACACGTCCTCGAGCACCGGTTCGGCGTCGTAGCCGAAGGTGACGTGGCGCAGCTCGAGGACGGGGGCGTCAGCGGTCATTCGACATAGAGAGTAGCAGTGGCTGGAAACGCGTCGGAGTTCGGCCGGGAGCAGCGCCGCACGGCGGGTCCCTCGCTTGACGCGCCGGTATCCCGTGGGTGCTCGGCCGGGACCTCCTTGGGGTGCAAGCTCGCGCCTTAGGCCGCCCGGCCTCCGCGCCCCCGGGAGCCCTCCGGCCGCTTGCGTCCCACCGTGCGGCGCTGCTCCCTCCGGCCGCTGCCAGTTCAGCCCGCCTCTCCACAGGGGTTGCCGTGTCAGCGGCCCAGCGCATCCCCCAGCTCGCGGGCGACGCGTTCCATGCTGGCGACCCAGTCGCGAGCCATCGGGTCGAGCTCGATCACCTTGGCGCCGGTCGACTCGGCAAGTGATTGGGCGCTCTTCGCCGAGAAGCCGGGCTGGGTAAGGATGACGCGGACGCCGGCCTGGGCGAGGCCGACGAGACGCGCCGCGCCCGGTTCCTTGCCGCCGGCGTCGATGGCCACCTGGGTGAGGCCGAACTGGTGGGCGAGGTAGCCCCAGGAGGCGTGGGCGGCGAGGAAGCGGGCGCCGCGATGGGGGCCGAGGCGGGCGGTGAGCAGCTCCTCGACGCGGTCGATCTCGGCCAGGAAGATTGCCAGGTTGGCGGCGTACAGGGCGCTACCGGCGGGGTCGAGACGGGTCAGCGCGGCGGCGATGCCGTGGGCGGTCGCGCGAACCGTGGACGGCGCGAGCCAGACGTGGGGGTCGGTGGCACCGCCGGCCAGGGGACGGCCGGTGTCGTCGGTTAGCGGCAGCAAGGTGACGCCGGCCGTCATGTCGACGGTGGCGATCTGCGGTCGGCTGGCGAGGAACGGGTCGACGAAGCGGCTCTCGAAGAGGAAGGCGGGATGGCCGACCCGCACATAGAGCAGTGCGTCGGCGAGGGCGGCGAGCTGCCGCGGCGACGGCGAGTAGGTCTCCTCCGACGCGCCCTGCGGCAGCATGACGGCGACTTGGACGCGGTCGCCGCCGATGCGGCTGACGAAGTCGGCCTGGGGCGCGATGCTGACGGTCACCGCCAACGGCGCCGCCGCAGCGGGGATCGGTACGGCCCCGGTCGCCAGACCGGCAACGAGGGCGAGGAGCGCGGGGAGGGGCTGGTGGGCGGACACGGCGGGGATCCTAACTGGTTGCCACCCGCTTGCCGGCAGCGCCGCGGATCGGCTACCCTCCGAGCGTTTTCGGTGCGCCTGTCGCCTGATGGGCGCGCGAGCCCGCTTGCCTCCCTCTTCAGTCATTGCCCAGGCCGCCAGCCGCTGGCGCGCCCGTTTCGACCCCGCCCCTGCCGCATAGGAGACTACCCATGACCACCACCACGTCCGCCGAGATTCCCGCGGCCATCCGTGGCCTCGCCGAGCGCTTTGGCGAGCGCATCCATCTCGAAGCCGACCTCCGCGAGCACTTCAAGTCCGACTTCGGACGCCTGGTGACCCGCATTCCCGGCGCCGTGGCCCGCTGTCACAACGCGCAGGAGGTGGCCGAGGTCATCCGCTACGCCCGCGAGCACAAAATTCCGGTGGTGGCGCGCGGCCAGGGCCACACCCAGAGCGGCCAGGCCTGCACCGACGGCGGCATCCTGATCGACAGCTCGTCGATGCAGACGATCCACGAGATCGACACCGTCGGTCTGACGGCGACGGTCGACGGCGGCACCATCTGGCGCGACCTGGTGGCCGCCAGCGTGCCCCTCGGCTTCGTGCCACCGACGCTGACCAACAACCTCGGCGTCTCGGTGGCCGGCACGACCTCGGTCGCCGGCCTCGGCGTGGCGAGCTATCGCTACGGCGCGCAGGCCGACAACGCCGTCGAGCTCGAAGTGGTCACCGGTGCCGGCGACATCGTGACCTGCTCGCGCGAGGTCAACCGCGAGCTGTTCGACGTCGTGCGCTGCGGGCTCGGCCAGTTCGCCTTCATTACCAAGGTCAAGACCCGCCTGCGACCCTGCAAACAGAAGGTCCGCATGTACCACCTGCTCTACACCGACCTCGGCGCCTTCCTGCGCGACTCCGAGAAGATCATGCACCCGAGCGACACGCGTTTTCACACGCTCGAGTCGCGCAGCGCGGCGATGCCGATTTTCACCCGCCGCATCGGCGAGGGGCTGACGCTTGGCGAGGGCATGCAGATGTACGCCTTCTGGGCGTACCCGATGTTCCTCACCGTCGAGTACAGCGAGGGCGAGAACCCGGACGACGCCGCGCTCCTCCAGGGTCTCGAGCACTTCAAGCACCTGCGCACCGAGGAGTACACCCAGCTCGAGTTCTGCAACCGCCTGGTGCCGGTGTTCGAGTTCTGGCACCGCTCGGGCAACTGGGAGATGGCCCATCCCTGGATGGAAGTCATCATGCCCTGGGACAAGACGCAGGAGTTCATCGAGCTCATCCAGTCGCAGCTGCCGCCGCAGGCTCTCGGCGTCGGTGGTCACGTGTTGGTATGGCCGGCCCACACCGGCGCCTCTGACGCTCCTCTCTTCATGCGCCCGCCCGGCGACTACGTGATGGGTTGGGGCATCCTGCCGGCGGTGCCGCACAAGTTTCTCGACCAAGCGCTCGCCCAGCTCGACCTGGCGAGCGAGCTGTCGATGGCCTACGGCGGCAAGCGCTACCTGTCGGGTTACATCACCTTCAAGACCAAGGAACAGTGGGCCGCCCACTTCGGTGACAAGTGGGGCATGGTCTGCGCCGCCAAGAAGAAGTTCGACCCCGATCACATTCTTGGCCCAGGCTTCATTCAGTACGAGTAGGAATTCGACCTGATGACCGACACGCGCCTCATCCGCATCGCGCACAGTCCAGACAGCGACGATGCGTTCATGTTCTATGCCCTGACCCAGGGCATTCTCGACGTCTCCGGGCTCGAGATCAATCACGTATTACGCGACATCGAGACGCTCAACCAGGCGGCGTTTCAGGGGACCTACGAAATCACGGCGCTGTCGTTCCATGGCTACGCGCATCTGGCGGACCGTTACGCGTTGATGCCGTCGGGCGCGAGCTTCGGGGACGGCTACGGGCCAATCGTCGTCGCGCGTGACGCGATCACCCGCGAGGATCTGGCGGGCAAGGTCGTGGCGATCCCCGGTGAGCTGACGACCGCGCACCTGGCGTTGAAGCTCTGGCAGCCGGCGGTGCAGACGACACTGGTGCCGTTCGACAAGATCCTCGACGTCGTGGCGTCGGGCGAGGTGGTGGCAGGCGTGGTGATCCACGAAGGGCAGCTCACCTTTCAGGAGCAGGGTCTGCGCTCGGTCGTCGACCTCGGCGCCTGGTGGCAGGGCGAGACCGGCGGGCCGCTGCCGCTCGGCGGCAACGGCATCAAGAAGGACCTGCCGGGCGACTTGCAGCGTCGCCTCTGTCGACTCCTCACCGAGAGCATCAACTACGGCCTCGACCACCGCTCCGAGGCCTTGGGCTACGCCATCCGCTACGCGCGCGGCCTCGAGGACGACCTCGAGCGCAGCGACCGCTTCGTCGGCATGTACGTCAACGAGTGGACCCGCGACTACGGCGTCGCCGGGCGGCGTGCCGTCCAGCAACTGCTCGACCGCGGCTTCGAGGCCGGCCTCCTGCCCAAGCGCGTGACCGCCGAGTGGGTCGACTGACCGCCGCTGCCGTCGTCTTCGACCTCGACGGCACGCTGGTCGACTCGCGGCGGGACATCGCCACCGCTGTCGATCTGCTGCGGCGCGAGCTCGGCCTGGTACCGCTCGGGCTGGCGGCGGTGACCGGCATGGTGGGGGAGGGGGCGCGGGTGCTGGTCGAACGCGCCTTCGCGGACGCCCCGGGCATCGACCTCGACCGCGCCGTCGCCCGCTACCTCGAGCTCTACGCCGAGGTCTGCCTCGACACCACCGTGCCCTATCCCGGGATCCCCGAGCTGGTGCGCACGCTGGCGGCGCGGTTGCCGCTGGCGGTGGTCACCAACAAGCCGGAAGCCATGAGCCGGCGGATCTTCGACCACCTCGGCCTGTCGCCCTACTTCCGACTGGTGATCGGCGGCGACACGCTGCCGGTGCGCAAGCCCGACCCTGCTGGTCTCGCGCTGGTGGCGGCGACGGTCGGCGTTGCCGTCGAGGACCTGTGGCTGGTCGGCGACAGCCTGGTTGACGCCGCGACGGCGCGCGCGGCCGGCTGCCGGCTGGCCCTCGTCACCTGGGGTTTCATCGATCGCGAGGCGTTGGCTGGCGCCCGGCCGGACCTCCTGGTCGACGAGACCAGCGCCCTCGCGAGCCTCGCGCCGCCGTCGGCCGCCGCGGGCTCCAGTCCGACCTGACGGCTCGGGGTCGGTTGTCCGACTCTCGCCCCCGGCGTAGAGTCGGTGGTCGTATCGTGGCAGGGAACTTGCTGGAACGACTGGCCATTCGACCTGCGTCGTCACCAGCGGTCGCTGTCGACACGTTCGTCCGGAGGGAGTCCATGAAGATTCGCACCACCTGCTTCGCAGCCATCCTGTTCGTTACCTCGACCCTTGGCGTCGCCAGTGCAACGTCGAAGACCGTCGCCGGTGTCGTCGGTCCGCGGCCGACCGCGCAGGCGGCGAGCGTCTCGAGCACGCCCACGATCACGCGTACCGCGGCCGCGGGCCGGCCGACGGCGGCTCCGACGAGCTTCCGGGCGGCCGTGCAGCCGCTGGCCCGCGTCGCCCGCGAGCAACTGCCGCCGGTCGATGCCAAGGCCCTCGCCGCGGAGGACGCGTTCGGCAAGGACTTCGGCCTCCCCGAGCGCTTCGCGGTGCCGATCGCGACGTCCCTTACTCCGGACAACAGCGGCACCTGGGAGACACTCCCCGACGGCTCGTGGCTCTGGCGCCTGCGTCTGGGCTCGCCCGGCGCCCTGTCGCTCAACCTGGCGTTCGACCGCTTCTCGCTGCCGGCGAGCGCCAAGCTGTGGTTCTACAACCCGAGCCGCGCCCAGGTGCAGGGGCCTTACACCCGGGCCGACCGCAGCCGACACGGCCGGTTGTACACGCCGGTGGTGCTGGGTGACGAGGCGGTGGTGGAGCTCCATGTCGCCGCCGCCGACGTCCGCCGGGTGCGGCTGACCATCGGCCAGGTGAACTACGGCTATCGCGGCTTCGACTCGCTCGCGAAGTCGGGTTCCTGCAACATCGACGTCGTCTGCTCGCAGGGCAACGCCTGGCGCGACCAGATCCGCGCCGTCGCCCGCTACAGCATCGACGGGCAGTTCCTGTGCAGTGGCACGCTGGTCAACAACACCGCCGGCGACCTCCGGCCGCTCTTCCTGAGCGCCTTCCACTGCGACGTCACCTCCGCCAACGACGACACCGTCGTCGTCTATTGGAACTACCAGTCGCCCAACTGCGGGCAGCAGGGCGGCGGCAGCCTGGCGCAGAACCAGGCGGGGTCGACGCTCCGCGCGAGCTTCCGCAGCTCGGACCTCCTGCTGTTCGAGCTGAGCCGCAAGCCCGACACCGGGTTCAACGTCTACTACGCCGGCTGGGATGCCACCGGCGCGCGGCCGGCGTCGACGGTGGCCATCCACCATCCGAACGGCGACGAGAAGGCGATCACCTTCGACCACGATCCGCCCGGCGACATGGCGAACCCGATCATCAACGGGGCCACCGCGCTCACCCACTGGAAGGTCTTCGACTACGAGCAGGGCACCACCGAGCAGGGCTCGTCGGGCTCGTGCATCTTTGACGAGGCGAGCAAGAAGTGCATCGGTACGCTGTCCGGCGGCACCGCGTCTTGCACGGTCACCGACGGCTTCGACGGTTGGGGCAAGGTCTCGGTGCATTGGGACGGCGGCGGCTCGTCGTCGTCGCGGCTGCGCGACTGGCTCGACCCGGTCAACGGCGGCAACACCCGCACGTTGGCGGGTAAGAACCCATCCACCGGCCAGCCCGGCGTCTGCGTCGCCAGCGCGACGACGATGTGCCTGCTCGGTGGACGCTACGAGGCCAAGGTGAACTGGACCAACCAGTTCGACGGCAGCTCGGGGACCGGCAAGTCGGTACCGTTCACCGACTTCGCCGGCTTCTTCTATTTCACCGACAGCGCCAACCTCGAGCTGATGTTGAAGATCCTCGACTTCGGCGGCGGCACGATCAAAGTGTTCTACGGCCAGCTGACCAACCTGCAGTTCCAGATCACCCTGCGCGAGACGGCGACCGGCCGCGCCAAGGTCTACGCCAACGGCCCCGGCGACTGCGGCGCCATCGATCAGAGCTTCCAGGGCGCGCTGGGCGACGTCGTGGTCGTCGACAAGAGCCTCGACCCGGTGGTGCCCAAGGCGGTCTGCACCGCCAACAGCAGCACCCTCTGCCTGCTCAACAAGCGGTTCTCGGTGCAGGTCGACTGGCGCAACCAGTTCAACGGCCAGTCCGGCAAGGGCACGCCGACGACGTTGTCGAGCCTGTCGGGATTCTTCTATTACACCGACTCGCGCAACGTCGAGCTCCTGGTCAAGGCGCTCGACTTCGGCGACCGCATCCTCTTCATCTACGGCGCCCTCTCCGACCTCGAGTACTCGATCCGCGTCACCGACAACACCACCGGCAAGGTGAAGACCTACTTCAACCCCGGCGGCCAGTACTGCGGCGGCCTGGACAACGACTTCAACGGCTCGGGCGGCGGCGGAGGAGGTGGCGGCACGATCAACGAAGTGGAGCCCAACAACACGTCGTCGCAGGCGCAGGTGCTGAGCGGCACCTTGCCGTTGACCGTGCGCGGTGCTGCCCAGACGAGTGACACGTCGGGCAACCTCTCGATTCGCTTCTCGAATCCTGGCACCCCCAACGACCACGTCGAGGACCTGTACAGAGTCACGACCAACTTCACCGGCTTGAGCTTCAGGCTGAGCGGCCTCTCGGCAGATCTCGATCTCTACGTTCTGGATGCCAGTTTGTCGACCATACTCGCGCCGTCAGGCAGTCAGGGAAACAACTCGGGTACGGTGGACGAATTCTGGAGCCTGCCGAACCTTGGCCCCGGGACCTATTACATCGCGGTCAGCATCTACGAGGCCGACCCGATCGCCCCATCCAGCAGCTACACGTTGACGCTGCAGTAGGCGACATGAGTCGAAGGCGGCGAGTCTGGCAGATGTCGAGGGGGTGTCGGCGCGCGGAGGGACGCCAGCGACCGGAGGGCTCCCGGGGCGCGGAGCCCGGTACCAAACGCTGGTGCAGCGCGCAGGCGACTGTTCCGGGCGAGCACCTCGGGCCCACTCGAGCGGCGCTCGCGCCGCTCGAGTGACCGTCGAGGGCTCGAGCGGCAGCGAGAGCACACAAGAAACCGGCGCGGTAAGCGAGGGACCCTCCGCGCGCCGACGCACCCCGGGGGTCGCTACGGCGCCTTGGCGCTGACGCAAGGGAGGCGTAGAGTGGAGACCCGGCGGTCGTTCGACGGCCGCCGGGCTTTGCCTTCGTTACGACACCCGATGCGCACCCACCACGCCGCGGCCACCGCCCTTGCCCTGCTGCTTGCCGGGGCGGGTGTCGCCGTGGCGGCGCCACGGCACGGTTCGCCAGTTGGAATGACGGTCCATGGCCAGGCGATGGTTACATCCATGCGCGGATCGGCCTTGCGGACGCCCCCGAGCTTCCGCCAGGCGACGCGCCCGCTGGCCCGTGTCGGCCGCCAGAGCCTCGCCCCAATCGACGCCAAGGCCTTCCGCGACGACGACCAGTTCGCCAAGGACTTCGGCCTGCCGGTGCGCTTCGCGGCGCCGATCCCCGTGGCGCTCACGCCCGACAACAGCGGCACCTGGGAGACCCTGGCCGACGGCTCCTGGCTCTGGCGCCTGCGCGTGGGCTCGCCCGGCGCCCTGTCGCTGAACCTCGCGTTCACTCGCGTCTCACTGCCGCCGAGCGCCCGCCTGTGGGTCTACGACCCCACGCGCACCGCGGTGCATGGTCCCTACGCCCGCCGCGACGCCAGCCGCCGCGGCCGGTTGTTCACGCCGCTGACCGAGGGCAGCGAGGCCGTGGTCGAGCTGCACGTCGCGGCCAGCGAAGTCCGCCGCGTGCGTCTCGAGATCGGCAGCGTCAACTACGGCTACCGCGCGTTTGGGACGCTCGCCAAGCAAGGCTCCTGCAACGTCGACGTCGTCTGCGCCGACGGCGACCCCTGGCGCGATCAGATCCGGGCGGTGGGCGTCTACACCCTGCTCGGCCAATGGACCTGCACCGGCACCCTGCTCAACAACACGTCGGGCGATCTCAAGCCGTACTTCCTGACCGCGTACCACTGCGGCCTGACCAGCAACAACGACGACACCATCGTCGTCTACTGGAACTACCAGTCGCCGACCTGTGGCGCGCTGTCGGGCGGCAGCCTCGCCGAGACGCAGTCGGGCGCGGCGCTGCGCGCCAGCCACGAGCCGAGCGACTTCGCTCTTCTCGAGCTCAACCGGGCGCCCGATGCCGACGTCGATGCCTACTACGCCGGCTGGGACGCAAGCGGCACGCGGCCGACCGCAACCGTCGTCATCCATCATCCGAACACCGAAGAGAAGGCGATCAGCTTCGACCGCGACGCGCCGAGCGACGGCCCCAACGTGCTGATCGACGGCGCCACCGCGCTCACGCACTGGCGGGTCAACGCCTACGAGAAGGGCACCACCGAGCCAGGTTCCTCGGGTGCCTGCCTGTTCGACGCGGCGAGCAAGCTCTGCATCGGTGACCTCACCGGCGGCACGGCGGCCTGCTCGCTGCCCGGTGGCTTCGACGCCTACGGCAAGCTGGCCGTCGCCTGGGAGGGCGGCGGCACCGCTGGCTCGCGGCTGCGCGACTGGCTCGACCCGATCGGCAGCGGCAGCACCAAGCAGCTGGTGGGCACCAACTCGGGCTCCCAGTCGACGCCCTGTGTGGCGGGCGCCGACACGATGTGCCTGTTGAACGGCCGCTACGAGGCCAAGGTCAAGTGGACGAACCAGTTCAACGGCACCAGCGGTCAGGGTGGGGCGGTGCCGCTGACGGACTTCTCGGGATTCTTCTACTTCACCGACGCGGCCAACCTCGAGCTGATGCTGAAGATCCTCGAGCTCGACGGCGCGGTGAAGGTCTTCTACGGTCAGCTCACCAACCTACAGTTCGAGCTGGCGATCCGCGACACGTTGACCGGCCTGACCAAGACCTACCGCAACGGCCCCAACGACTGTGGCGCCATCGATCAGAATTTCGCCGGTCTGCTCGGCGACGTCATCGTCGTCGACAAGAGCCTGGACCCGGTGCCCGAGCTTGGCGAAAAATGCCGGCCCGACGACACCACGCTCTGTCTGCTGTCACGGCGGTTCACCGTCAAGGTCGACTGGCGTAACCAGTTCAACGGCCAGTCCGGGCACGCGTCCAAGGTCATCCAGTCCGACCTCGCGGGGCACTTCTACTACACCGACCCGCGCAACGTGGAGCTCTTGGCCAAGACGCTCGACTTCGGCGACCGGATCCTCTTCATCTGGGGTGCCCTCTCCGACCTCGAGTACACCATCACCGTCACCGACAGCGCCACCGACAAGACCAAGACCTACGTCAACCCGGCGGGGCAGTACTGCGGCGGCCTCGACAACGACTTCAACGGCACCGGTGGTGGTGGCGGCGGCGGCAGCGAGGTCAGCGAGACCGAGCCCAACGACACGCCCGAGCAGGCGCAGCTGGTCGGTGGTACACCGCCGCTGACGGTCAACGGCAGCATCCAGACGAGCGACGTCGGCACGGTGCAGATCAACTTCCAGAGCGGCGCCGTCGACGACGTCGAGGATCTCTACAAGGTCACCACCACGGCGACCGGCCTGGCGATCAGCCTCGGCAACTTCACCGCCGACCTCGATCTCTACGTCCTGGATGCGCAGGTCGAGAACATCCTCGACAGCGCCAACGGCCCGGGCACCGAAACCGAGAGCCTCAACCTGGCCACCCTGCCCCCTGGCACGTACTACATCGGCGTCGCGATCTACGACCCCGAGCCGAGTGCACCCAGCAGCGACTACAAGCTGACCCTGACCGGCAGTTTCTAGCCGGCTCCTCGCTGCGCTCGGGCCGGCAGCGGTCACTCGGCCGGGTGTCGCTCGACCTCGCGGTCGAGCCCCCCGGCCGAGAGGGTTGAGTCCGCGTCTCAGCGGCCAAGCGGGCCGCCGCCTACGGGTCGCCGTTGACTCGGGATGGTGAGCCAGTCTAGGTTCTCCCCTCTCCTCGGTCTTTCACATGCGCTCAGCCGGTTCTGGACGCCTTTTTGGAAACCGCCTGCCGCACGAATTGCCCACCCTCCGGTCCCCAGGGAGCCGTCCATGACGTTTCGCATCCTCGCCAGGCGATCCGCCGTCGCTGCCGTCTTCACGTCTGTACTGGCCGGTGCGCCGTGGCTGATCGCTGCCGACGCGGCCGAGCCGGTCGGCGCGCCGATCGCGGCGCCGGAGCTGTCCGGCGAGATCGATGTCAGTGCTGTCGCCGAGCTGACCGCCGCTGACGGTCGGATGCACGTCTTCGTCGAGCTCGAGGGCATGCCGGCGGCGCGCGCGTGGGCGGCCCGACTGGACGATTTCAGTGCCCGGACGCCGGCGGCGCTGGCGGCCGCGGCGGCCGAATCGCGGCGTCAGGTCGCGGCCAACCAGTCCGCTCAGGCGGCGCTCGAGAGCCAGCTCTTTTCCGGGGATATCCAGGCACAGGAGGTCTACCGCCTGGCCAAGGTGGCAAACGGCTTCGTCGTCCGTGTCGAGCCGGCCAAGCTGGCCGAGCTGCGCCAGCTGCCCGGTGTCCGCGCCGTGCGCCTCGTTGACCCCGAGGAGCCGCAGAACTCGACCAGCGTTCCGTTCGTCGACGCGCCGCCCGCCTGGGGCGATGCGCTCGGCTTGGGCACCAATCTAACTGGCACGGGCGTGAAGATCGGCGTCATCGACACCGGCATCGACTACCAGCACACCAACTTCGGGGGCACCGGCCTGCTAGCCGACTACTCCGCCAACGATCGCACGGTGGCACCCGACGCCTTCTTCCCGACCGCCAAGGTGGTGGGTGGCGTCGACCTCGCGGGCGACACCTACAACGCCTCTGGCAACGGCGGCACCACCGGCTCGACGACGCCGGTGCCCGACGCGGATCCGATGGACTGCAACCGCCACGGCTCGCACGTCGCCGGCACGGCGGCCGGCTACGGCGTCAACGGTGACGGCACCACCTTCGCCGGCCCCTGGGACGGCGCCACGCCCTTCGCCGGCATGCGCATTGGCCCCGGCGTCGCGCCGCAGGCCTCGCTCTACGCCATCCGCGTCTTCGGCTGCCAGGGGTCGACCTCACTGACGGCTCTGGGCATCGACTGGGCCGTCGACCCCAACAACGACAGCGATTTGTCCGACCACCTCGACGTCATCAATATGTCCCTGGGCTCGAATTTCGGCAGCGTCAACGATCTGACCGCCCAGGCGTCCGACAGTGCGGCGCTGGCGGGTGTCATCGTCGTCGCCTCGGCCGGCAACGCCGGCGACACTTTCTTCATCACCGGCAGCCCCGGTGCGGCGGGCCGTGCGCTGAGCGTTGCTGCCTCGCAGGACAGCGGTCAGGCTGGCGCCTTCTTGACCGTCAACAGCCCGCCGTCGATTGCCGGCGCCTACGCCGCGGCGGCGTCCGCCTACACCGACCCAACGCCGCCGCCACCACCGGCAGCCTCCGGCCAGACCGGCAGCGTCGTTCTGATGGTGGACGCGACGGCGCCGATCAACGATGGCTGCCAGGCACCGACCAACGGTGCCGCCATCGCCGGCAACATCGCGCTCGTCGATCGCGGCACCTGCAATTTCAACGTCAAGGTGCAGTTCGCCCAGACCTCCGGCGCCATCGGGGTGATCGTCGGCAACAACGCGGCGGGTGACCCGGTGCCCAACGTGATGGGCGGAGCCGCGACCATCGAGATGACCATTCCCGGAGTCTCGGTCTCCAAGGCGACCCGTGACGCCATCGTCGCGGCGCTGGGCTCGGGGCCAGTGAACGTGACGATGAACGGCGGCAACGCCGGCGACGTCATCGCCACCTTCTCGTCGCGCGGGCCGCGTCGCGCCTCGTCGCCGATCAAGCTGAAGCCCGAGATTACCGCCCCGGGCTTCAACATCACCTCGACCCAGACCGGTGCCTCGTTCGCCGGCGGCAGTTGCTCTCCCAACTGCGCGGTCAGCCTGGCGAACGCCGGCTTGAACTCTTCGCTCACCATCAGCGGCACCTCGATGGCGGCGCCGCACATGGCCGGCGTGCTGGCCTTGATGCGTCAGGAGCACCCGAGCTGGACGGTCGAAGAGCTCAAGGCGCTGGTGATGAACTACGCTAACCACGACACCTTCCTCGGCGCCAACAGCTCCGGCGCCCGCTTTGCGCCGAGCCGTATCGGCGGCGGCCGCGTCGACGTTGCCAAGGCGGCACAGGGCCAGGTCATTGCCATGAGCAAGGACGCCCCGGGCCTGGTGGCCGTGTCGTTCGGCACGGAGGTGGTCAGCAATCTGGTGCTCTCGCGCACCGTCCGGGTCGTCAACCATGGCACGTCCGACCAGACCTTCGATCTGGCGCTCGACGCGGTGCTCGATGCGCCTGGGGTTGCGATCTCGCTGCCCGCCGGAAGCACGGTGACTGTGCCCGCCGGCAGCTCGGTCGAGATCCCGGTGCAGCTGACGGCGACGTCGAGCACCATGGACAACCACCTCGATCCCACCATGGCCACCGGTCAGGCGGTGACGGCGCCCGCCGGCTTGGCCGGGCTCGGGGCCTTGGCCCGCCAGCAGCCGACCGAGGAGACCGGGTACATCACCTTCTCCCAGGGCGGCAATCTGAAGCTGCGCGTGCCCTACTACTCGATGCCCCGCCCGGCGTCGCAGATGGCGGGAGGCCCGATCGTCACCGGCGGTGCTGCCACCGGCAGCACGACGATTCCGCTCACCGGCGTCGACGTCTGCACAGGAACGTTGGGAGCCGGTCCGACCTGCTCGGGGACCTTCCCGACCGACGAAGTGTCGCTGGTGACGCCGTTCGAGCTGCAGTTGATGAGCCCGCGCAATCCGAGCCTGGCGCTCGTCGACTCCTTCGGCGATATCCAGAACGTCGGCGTCGCCGCCGACGCGGCCGGTACCAACATCTTCTTCGGCATCTCCTCGTGGGCGAACTGGTCGTCGGGGAACGACACCGTCTACAACATCTGGATCGACAACAACGAGGACGGCACCTGGGATCGGGTGGTGTTCAACGGCAGTGTCGGGCAGGTGTCGTCGCGCCTCTTCGGCAGCGCCAACGACAACGCGCAGGACAACGACCTGTCGTTTCTCTTCACGCCGCCCGGCACGGTCGGGTCACAGTTCTTCATCAACACGTCGCCGGCTGCCATCGACACCGAGCTGCTCAATTCCGGCGTCCAGGTTCTGGCCGTGCAGGCAAGTGCGATCGGGCTCAATGCCGGCAACAACAACTTCCGCTATCGCGTCGAGTCCTGCCGGTGGTCCGTGCCGTTGTGCAGCGCCCTGCCGGCCTTCGTGTCCGGGAGCGGTCTCGACAACACCGGCGCCGGCTTTGCCACCTGGGACCGCACCGCCCGCGGCGTCGACTTCGGCGGCAGCATTCTCTTCTTCGACCTCAATGGTGGCACCGTACCCGTGAGTTGGAACACCGCCAACATGACGGCCAACGCCTCGTTGGGTGCGCTCCTGCTGCACCACTTCAACACCGAAGGCAACCAGGCCCAGGTGGTGCTCCTCGACACCGCCCAGTCCGCCGACCTGTCGATCAGCAAGTCGATGAGCCCGCCGACGCCGGTCTTCGGTCAGAACGCCACGTTCACTGTCACGGTGACCAACAACGGGCCGAACACTGCGAGCGGGGTCAGTGTCCTCGACGCCCTGCCGGCGGGTCTCACCTACGTGTCCGACAACGGCGTTGGCGCCTATGTTCCGGCGACTGGCGTCTGGACGGTGCCGGGGAGCCTGGCCAACGGGGCGAGCGCCAGTCTGCAGATCGTCGCCACCGTGGACACCACCGACACGGTCTACAACACCGCGGTGATCAGCGCAGCTTCGCCACTCGACCCGGACCCGAGCGACAACAGCTCGACCGTAACGGTGAATGCCGCCGAAGTGGCGGACATCCAGCTCGCCATGTCGGCCGGTTCGCCGACGGTTCTGGTCGGGGGTTCGTTCACCGTCAACCTCACTGCGACCAACAACGGCGGCGACACCGGGTTCAGCGTCGCCGTGAACGAGCTCTTCACCGGCTTCGAGCCACTGGCACCGACCGCCAACTTGCCGTCGGATGGTGTCTACACCCCGGCGACCGGCCTGTGGAGCGTGGCCAGCCTCGGCGACGGGGGCAGTGCGTCGCTGGCGCTCACGTTCACCGCTCCCAACATGGCGGGGGCGCTGACCAACAACGGCACGGCCAGCTCGGCGGTCGCGGACTCGAACAACGCCAACAACACCGCCTCGGCGTCGATCACCGTGCTGTCGCCCGCGACGGTCACGGCGACCAAGACGGTGAGCGGCGGGTTCTACCCGGGCGGCACGGTGACCTACACCGTCGTCCTCAGCAACTCCGCCGCCTACGACCAGCAGAACAACCCCGGCAACGAATTCTCTGACGTGCTGCCGCCGTCGCTGACGCTGGTGAGCGCGGTGGCGACGTCCGGCACAGCGGGGACTGCCGGCAACACCGCGACTTGGAACGGCGTGGTGCCGGCGGCGGGCTCGGTGACGGTGACGATCACGGCGACGATCAACGTCGGCACCGCCCTGACCACGATCAGCAACCAGGGCGCGACGAGCTACGACGCGGACGGCAACGGGGTCAACGAGGCGTCGGGGCTGACCGACGACCCCGGCGTCGGCGGGGCGGCCGATCCCACCGCGTTCTTGGTGACGTCACCAGCGATCGTCAACGTCACCAAGACCGTCGGCGCCGGCCCCTACACGCCGGGTGGTGGGGTGACCTACACGGTCGTGCTGAGCAACACCGGCAACGGCGCGCAGCTCGACAACGCAGGGCACGAGCTCACCGACGTGCTCCCGACAGACTTGACCCTGGTCTCGGCGTCGGCGTCGAGCGGTTCCGCGGTGGCGACCGTCGGCACCAACACGGTGACTTGGGACGGCACCATTCCGCCGGCGGGCTCGGTGACCGTCACCATCAACGCCACGGTTGGTGCGGCCGTGCCTGGCGGGCAGACGGTGACCAACCAGGGCACGACGGCGTTCGACGCCGACGGCAATGGCGCCAACGAGTCGGGCAGCCTTACCGACGACCCGACGGTGGGTGGCATTCTGGATCCCACCTCGTTCGTCGTCGGCTCGCCGGCCACCCTGTCGGCCACCAAGGCCGTGAGCGTCGGTCCCTACGTTCCGGGGGCCGCCGTGACCTACACCGTGGTCATCTCCAACACCGCGGCTACCCCACAGTCGGACAACCCAGGGCACGAGCTGATCGACGTCCTGCCAGCCGAGCTGACGCTGCTGTCGGCGTCGGCGACGAGCGGTACGGCGGTGGCGACCGTGGCGACCAACACCGTGACCTGGGATGGCGCGGTGCCGGCCGGTGGCTCGGTGACGATCACCATCACGGCGACCATCTCCGGCGGCGGCCTGGGGCAGACGGTGAGCAACCAGGCGACCGTCAACTTCGACGCCGACGGCAACGGCACCAACGAGTCGTCGGCGGTGACGGACGATCCGTCGGTAGGCGGCGCGGGCGACGCGACCCAGTTCGCCATCGCCGGCCTGGTCGAGGTTCCAGCGCTGTCGCCAGGCGGTCTCGGCGCCTTGCTGGCGACCCTGGCGCTGGCCGGCATGGTAGTGCTGCGGCGTCGACGGACGATCTAGCGCGGGGTGGGGTGTGGCTCAGGGATACGCTAGTCTGCGAGACATGAGCTCGCCGCCCAACGTCCTCCACCCCACCGATTTCTCACCCACCGCCGATCGCGCGCTGTCATGGGCGCTGGCGCTGGCCAAGCCCTCCGGCGCCGGGCTGCGGTTGCTGCATGCCGTCGAGACGCGCCGCCAGCACGTCGACGAGGCACAGGCACGGGCCTGCCTGGCCGATCGGGCGGAGCGTGCTCGTGCGCTCGGCGTCGACGTCAGTTGCGAGGTTGCGGCCGGGGTCTATGCCGGTCCAGTTGTCCTCGCGGCGTCGCGCACGGCCGACCTCGTGGTGGTCGGTCGGGTGGGGCAGCGCGACGCGAGCGCCGCCGCCCGTCGCCGGCGCGGTGGTCTCGGCAGCGTCGCCGACGAGCTGGTGCGTTTTGCCGAGGCGAGGGTTTTGGTGGTGCCAGCGGACCACGAGCCGGCCGCCAGCAGGCCAGGTGAGCCACCCGCCCTGCCGACGTTGCGCCGGGTGCTGGTGCCGGTCGACTTCTCGCCGGCGTCGCGGGCGGCGCTCGCCGCTGCCGCTGAGCTGGCGCGCCGCCACGGTGCCGAGCTGGATCTGCTGCACGTCATCGAACGCCCGCCGATGCCCGAGATCTACGAGCTGGCCGACCCGCTGGCGTCGGCCATGCCCGCGGTGGAGGAACGCGTGAGCGCCGCTCTCGGCGAGCTCGCGGCGAGCCTCGCACCGGGGGTGCCGGTGCGCGTCCAGGTGGCCTATGGCCGCGCCGCGGCCGAGATCGAGGCCTGGGCCGCGGAGCGCGCTGTCGACCTCGTCGTCATCGCCAATCGTGGGCTGTCGCTGCTCGCCCGGCTGTGGCTGGGAACCACCGCCGAGGAGGTCGTGCGTCATTGCTCGGTGCCGGTGCTGGTAGTGCGTGCCGTGGCTGGCTAGTCCTGCTCCTCGCTGGTCGGCAGCAGCAGCGGCAGCGTGTGTTGCCGCCGGTGCTCGTAGATCAGCGACGTCTCGAGGTGGGCCACCTCGGGGCGGGTGGTGAAAGCCTCCATCGCGAAGTCGCGCAAGTGGTCGCTGTCGCGGGCGACGACGTGGAGCAGGAAGTCGTTGGCGCCCGCCACGTGGTAGAGCGCCACCACCTCGGGCAGCGCGAGCGCGTGGTCGTGGAACGCCGTCACCCGGTCGCGGGTGTGCGCCGTCAGGCGGACGGCGATCATCGCCTGGAGGCCGATCCCGAGGGCCTTGGGATCGGCCTCGGCGTGGAAGCCGCGCAGGACGCCATCGGCCACTAGTCGCCGCACGCGCTCGAGGCACGAGGACGGCGAGAGGCCGACCGCGGCGGCGAGATCCTTGTTGGGCAGACGGCCCTGATTCTGGAGATGGACGAGCAGGGCGGCGTCGATGCGGTCGAGAGGGCGCAAAGGGGGGCTCCGTCCGAATTGAATTCGACTGCTAACGCAGCAGGCGCGATCGAGCGCTACTGTCTGACCCATGATGCCACAGACGATTCGTCCGGATGTGTCCTTCTCCGCTACCGATGCTGTCCATGCCGGACGCGAGGATCTCGTCGCCCTCGGTGTGCACGCCCTGCCACTCGACCTGTCGACCACATACCCGGTGGCCGACCTCGAGACCGCCGTGGCGAGCCTCGACGCCCTGGTGGCTGGCGGTGAGCCGCTGGGCAATCCGGTGTACGCGCGGTTGCACAACCCGACCGTCGCCCGCTTCGAAGCGGCGCTGGCGCGGCTGGAGGGGGCAAGTGGGGCGGTGGCTTTCGCCTCGGGCATGGCGGCGCTGACGGCGGCGCTGCTGGCGATGACCCAGCGGCCGGCGGCAGGCGGTGCCGGCCGGTGCCGGCACGCGGTGGTCGTGCGGCCGCTCTACGGGACGTCGGATCACTTGCTGGCCTGCGGCCTGCTCGACATCGCGACCAGCTTCGTGGCTGCCGAGGACGTCGCTGCCGCCATCCGTCCCGACACCGGGCTGGTGATCCTCGAGACGCCTGCCAACCCGACCTGCCGGCTGGTCGATGTCGCGGCGGTCGTCGCGCAGGCGGGCACGGTGCCGGTGCTCGTCGACTCGACGTTCGCGACGCCGGTGCTCCAGACGCCGCTGGCGTTGGGCGCCACCCTGGTTCTCCACAGCGCGACGAAGTTCCTGGGTGGCCATGGGGACGCCGTCGGCGGCGTGGTCGCCGCGAGCGACGACGGTTGGCTGGCGGCGATGCGCCAGGTGCGGATTCTGACCGGCGGCATCCTGCATCCACTGGCCGGCTACCTCCTGCATCGGGGCCTGCAAACCCTGGCGCTGCGGGTGCGGCAGGCGCAGGCCAGCGCCCAGCTGCTGGCGGCCCGTCTGAGCCGCCACCCGGCGGTCCGGCGGGTCTTCTACCCCGGTCTCGCGGACGGCGATCCGCTGGGCCTGATCGGCCGCCAGATGTCCGGGCCGGGGGCGCTTCTGGCCTTCGAGCCGGTCGACGAGCGCGCCGCCGGCGACGTCATGGCTGCGGTGCGCCTGTTCACCCCGGCCGTGAGCCTGGGGTCGACCGACTCGCTGATCCAGCAGCCGGCGGGTCTCACCCACCGCGCCGTGCCGGCAGCCACCCGGGCGGCGACCGGGATCAGCGACGGCCTGCTGCGGGTGTCGGTCGGGCTCGAGGAGGCCGAGGATCTTTGGGCGGACCTGGCGCAGGCGATCGAGCTGGCGGTGTCGCGTCGCCGCGTCGCCGCATAGGTATCGCCGGGCCAGCCGTCGGGCGACCGGCGGGTCACCCGACCTTCGCTACAGGATTCGCGGTACGGCCAGCCAGCACCAGGCGGCGGCGAGCAGCGCGGCCAGCAGGTCGAGCACGACGCCGGTCCGGAACATGCGTGGGATGCTGACGTAGCCACTGCCGAAGACGATGGCATTGGGCGGCGTACCGGCCGGCAGCGCGAAGTCGCAGGAGGCGGCGATGGTGGCGGCGAACAGCACCACCGGCAGAACCTCGGGCGAGGCGGCATCGCGCAGCACGACGAGCATTACCGCCGTCGTCGCGGTGTTCGACGCGACTGCCGAGATGGCGACGGTGACCAGGCTCGCCAGCAGCACCTGCTGAAAGCCTGGAAGCTCGCGGATGGCGGTGAGCTGTCCGGCCATGAGCTCCGACAGCCCGCTGCCCTGGATGCCGGCGGCCATGGCGAAACCACCGCCGAGGAGCAGCAGGGTCTCCCAGGGCACCGTCCGCAGGGAGGCGGGACGCAGCACGGCGGTTCCGGCCGTCCGCCAGAGCAGGAGGATCGCCGCCGCCAGCAGGGCGATGGCGGCCTCGACGTGGGCGGCGCCGATCCCTTCGAAGCCGGGCAGCGTCTTCAGCCAGCCGGTGAGCAGCTTGCCGCCGATCCAGGCGGCCGCCGCGGCGCCGAAGACGCCGAGTACCACGCGCTCGCCGCGACCCATGGCGCCGAGCTTGGCGCGCTCGCGGGTGATCACCCCGCTGCCGAGGTCGCCGGACAGGCCGCCGGGGCCGCAGTCCGCCTTGCCGACGCGCCACAGAAAAAACCAGGCGACGGGCAGGAAGAGGGCGACGAACGGCATCCCGACCGCCAGGAAGTCGACGAACGAGATCTCGATGCCGAGGCGCTCGGCGAAGCCCGCGAGTTGCGCGTTGGGGGCGGTGCCGATCTTGGTGCCGATGCCGCCGATGTTCGAGCCATAGGCGATGGCGAGCATGATCGCCATGCCGTAGTGCTGCAGCCGTCGGCCGCCGGGACCGGCCAGGCCAGCGGTCGGCGAGCCGGCGCCCCGACCAAGCTGGCTCTCGAGCTGCGCGATCAGGGCGATGCCGATCGGCATCATCATGGTTGCCGTCGCCGTGTTCGAGATCCACAGCGAAATGAACGCGGTGGCGGCGAGGAGCCCGGCCAGCAGGCGCTGCGGGTCGGTGCCGATGGCCGCCATGATCGCCAGCGCGATGCGGCGGTGAAGGCCCCATTGCTGCATCGCGGCGGCAATCGCCATGCCGCCGGCGAAGAGGAAGATGTACGGATCGAGGTAGGGCTGGGCCGCGCCGATCACGTCCTCCCGGAAGCCGCCGGGGAAGATGCCGAGCAGCGGGAAGGCCACCAGCGGCACACAGGCCGTCCAGTAGATCGGCACCGCCTCCGTCAGCCACCAGAGGGCCATCAGGGCTGCCACCGCGGCGGCATGGGCGGGCCGGGCCCCGTGCGTCCCGAAGTGGGCGAGCGGCGTGTCGACGAGAATGAGGACGAGGAAGGCGACGACGCCGGCGGCAAGGCCGATCGCGCGCGCGGGAGAAAGGCGCATTGGCCGGCGAAAGGTATGCGCCCGCAGCCGGCAGGTCAAGCTGTACCGGCGGTTCAGGCCTTGCGGGCGATGGCCACCAGACCCAGGCCGCGACCAGGCAGGAAGCGGTCGATGCGGCGGAGCAGCGGCACCAGCAGGTCGAAGGCCTTCAGCTGGAAGCGGCCGAAGTGCCGGCGGCGGAGGACCTTGCCGTTCCACCACCAGCCGAGGACGCCCAAACGGTTCATACCCTCGAGGTGCTCGAGGGTGAGGCCCGCCGCCTCGATCTCGCCGCGTAGCATCGCCGCAGTGTAACGGCAGCGATGGCCGAGCACCTCGTCGAGGGAGCTGTAGAGGCCGGGTCCCTGGGGTACGTAGAGCAGCAGCCGTCCACCGGGCGCCAGCGCGCTCGCCAGGTTGCGCATGGCGACCTTGGGGTCGCGCACGTGCTCCAGGACATTCAGGCAGACGACGGTGTCGAACTGGCCGCGATGGCGGTCGAAGGTGGCCGAGTTCTCGAGGTCGACGCGGTCGATCTCGAGGTAGGGCTTGCCCAGCGCGAAGTTGCGCATGTAGGCGAGGTACTGGGGGTTGATGTCCGACGCCACGTAGCGGTCGCGCGGCAGCAGCCAGGTGGTGATGTTGCCGATGCCGGCCCCGATCTCGAGCACCCGCGAGCCGGCCCAGCGGGCAATCGCCGCGGCCATCCAGCGGTTGACGCGGCGCGCGCGCTCGAGCTGGTGGAGGATGTGGGAGCCGTACTCGTCCTCGGTGTAGATGTCGTCCTGGAGCCAGAACCGGACCATCGCCGACAACGCCTTGAAGCCGTCGCGCCAGCCGATCTTCTTGCCCTCGCGGTAGGTGCGGCCGAGGTAGCTGATCGGCACCTCGAACACGCGGCACTCCCGCTTGGCGATCTTCGCGGTCAGCTCGGGCTCCATCGCGAAGTCGTTCGAGCGGATCGGGATCGACTTCAGGAGCGGCGCCCGGAACATCTTGTAGCAGGTCTCCATGTCGGTGAGGTCGAGGTCGGTAAACCAGTTCGACATCGTCGTCAGGAGCTTGTTGCCCAGGGTGTGGCGGTAGTTCAGGGCGCGCCGGCGTTCGCTCGGCAGGTAACGCGAGCCGTAGACGACGTCCGCGCCGTCCTCGAGGAAGGGTCGCACCAGGCGGGCGAAGTCGCGCGGGTCGTACTCGAGGTCGGCGTCCTGAAAGACGATGAGGTCACCGGTGGCCTCGGCGATTCCGCGGCGTACCGCCGCCCCTTTGCCCTGATTGCGCTCCTGCTCGAGGAGGCGCACCCGGCCCGGGTGCTCGCTGGCGAGCTGGCGGAGGATGTCGCGCGAGCCGTCGCGCGAGCAGTCGTCGATGGCGATGACTTCGAGCTCGCGGACCCCCGGCACCTCCACCGCGAGCACCCGTCGCAGCAGCTCGGCGACCAGGAAGCGTTCGTTGTAGACCGGGATGACCACCGACAGCTTGAGGCCCGGCCCGGAGAGGCCCGGCCCTGGAGTACCCGGCTGGACGATGCCGTCGTCGGAAGGCGCGGTTGTCATGGTGTACTAGCGCCCGTCCCCTGAAGACTCTGCTGACTGCCGCATCTACTGCGCGAGCCCCAGCTGCTTGTAGAAGCCGTAGGCGTCGTAGAAGTCGCCCTGCCAGGCGATCTTGCCGTCGCGGATCTTGATGATCGTCGCGCCGGAGAAGGTGAACGACTTGCCGGTGGCGGCGGTGCCGTCGCCCCAGGCGCCGGTGTTGGTGCCCTTGAACGTCCACTGGAAGGCGACGCCGTCGCTCCCGATCACTGCTGGCGCAGCGGTATCGCGGGTCCACACGCAGTCGGGAGCGGCCGTCAGGAAGGCCTGGATCACCTTGTCGCGGGCGGCGTCGCGGCCGACCTGGGGTACCCCGACCGAGGCGTCGAAGTAGCTCACGTCGTCGGTGAAGAAGGCGGCGGCCGCATTCGCGTCGTGTCGATTCCAGGCGGCCATGTAGGCGTCGACCACCGCGAGCGGATCGACGGCCGGGGCGCCAGGCGTCGCGGGGGCAGCCGCGGGGGCAGCCGCGGGGGCATTCGACGCTGCCGGCTGCTGGCAGGCGACCACGACACCCAGGACGAGGATTGCTGCGACGAGCTGCAGGGAGCGGGACTTGTGGGCCACGGGCTCGAACCTCCTGGTGATGACGGCCTGGGACGCGCGTGTCCGCGGCCCTTCGGGGGCCCGCAGAGCGGCGGCAGACTAGCACTACAATCGACCCGCCCGAGCGCTCCGGCCGGCCCCGAAAGCCCACGCCATCAGGCCCTTCACCATGGAAAGCCCCGCCCAGCCCATCGTCGGTCGAGTGATCGGCACCGAGCCGGCGGCGACGCCGCTCGAGTTCTGGGTGGCCGTTGCCGCGGGGCAGACCCTCGCCCTGGACGACGTCGTCGCGCTGCGGCGGCCGCTCCCCGACGGCAGCGAGGTGGCGATCTACGGGGTCGTCACCGGGATGCGGGCACGCCACGAGGGTGCGCGTTTCGACAGCGACGTCTTCTTGGTCGAGGACGGCATCTTGCCGGCCCAGGTGGCAGAGGCGGCACAGGTCCTGGCCACCCGCTTCGAGCCCGAGCGCTTCGTACCGCCCCTGCCGGGCCTCCCGGTCTACCGGGCGACCGGCGCCGACCGCGACATGGCCCTGTCGTTCGACCGTATGGAGCATCGGCTGCCGGTGGGCCTGTCGCGCGACGGTGAGCCGGTGTACGTCAATCTCGAGTTCCTCGACGGCACCCGCGGTGCGCACGTCAACATCAGCGGCATCTCGGGCGTCGCCACCAAGACCAGCTACGCGACCTTCCTGCTCTACAGCCTGTTCGACTCCGGCGTGCTCGGGGCCGCCGCGGCCAACACCAAGGCGCTGATCTTCAACGTCAAGGGCGAGGACCTGCTGTTCCTCGACCGACGGAATTTGCGCCTCGACGCCACCGCAGCGGCCCGCTACGCCCGCCTCGGGCTGGTCCCGGGAGCTTTCCGCAGCGTCGAGATCTGGGCCCCGCCGCGCGCCGGCAGCGCGGCAGCCGTGCCCGACGTCGCGAGCCGGCACGACGGCGTCGGCGCTTTCGTCTGGACGCTCGGCGAGTTCTGCGACCAGGACCTGCTGCCGTTTCTGTTCGCCGACGCCGAGGACGATCGCCAGCACTACACCATCGCCATCCACAACGCCATGGCGCAGCTGCGCAAGGCGAAGCCGCTCGCCGGCGGTGGGGTGATCTTGGACGGCGTGGCGTTGCGGACCTTCGGCGAGCTGGTGGATCTGATCGAGGACCGCGTGCTCGCCGATGCCACGCAGGATCTGTGGGCGGGCCGCGCGCTCGGGTTGGGGACCATCAACGCCTTCCTGCGCCGCCTGCACGGCGCCCGACGCCACGTCGGGCGCCTGATCCGCGGCGACATCGGCGAGCCCGAGGCGCACCGCATTCGCCACCAGGCGCAGGTGACGGTGGTCGACATCCACAACCTGCACGACCGCGCCAAGCGCTTCGTCGTCGGGGTCGTCCTCCGCCGTCGTCTGGAGGAGAAGGAGGCGAGCGGGCAGGCGCGGCCGAGCCTCTACGTGGTCCTCGACGAGCTCAACAAGTACGCCCCGCGCGAAGGGTCGAGCCCGATCAAGGAGCTGCTGCTCGACATTGCCGAGCGCGGCCGCTCGCTCGGCGTTATCCTGATCGGCGCCGAGCAGACGGCGAGCGAGGTCGAGCGCCGGGTGTTGGCCAACGCCGCCCTGCGCGTCGTCGGCCGCCTCGACAGCGGCGAGGCCGGCGCCGCCGACTATGGCTGGCTGCCGCCCGTGCTGCGCCAGCGGGCGACCATCGCGCGCCCGGGAACGATGTTCCTCGGGCAGCCGGAGCTGCCGATCCCGCTGGTGGTCGAGTTTCCCTTCCCGTCGTGGGCGACGCGGGCTTCGGAAGCCGCCCCGGCCACGCCGTCAGCGGAGTCAGCCGCTCCGCCAGGCACCATCGGCGATCTCTGGTCCGAGCTCGGGCGCACTTGAGGTTCCTCCACACCGCGGACTGGCACGTCGGGGCGCGACTGCGGGGGCGCCCGCGGCTGGATGAGCAGCGCGCGGCGCTGGCGGCGCTGGTGGCGCTGGCCGAGAGCGAGCGGGTCGACGCCGTGATCGTCGCTGGCGACGTCTTCGATGCCCTGACGCCGCCGCCCGAGGCCGAGCAGCTGGTGTGGGAGACCTTGCTCGCGTTCGATCACCTGGGCGTCACGACGCTCCTGGTGGCCGGCAACCATGACCACGCGCGGCGGCTCACCGGCCTGCGGCCGATCCTCGAGCGCGCTTGCCGGGTGCGCATGGCGGGTGAGCTGCTGCGGCCGGCGGACGGCGGCGTCGTCCGACTGGAGGTCCATGGCGAGCGCGCCGAGGTGGCGCTCCTGCCGTGGGTCTCACCGGCCGGCATTCTGACCAGCGAGCGGCTGATGTCTCTCGACGCGGCCGGGCAGTCCCAGCTGTTCACCGATCGTTTGGCCAAGCTGGTGGATGCCGTCGGCCGCGGGCTCGACCCGGCGACGTTGCACGTCTTCGTCGGCCACTTGATGGCCGTTGGTGCCAGGCTCGGCGGTGGCGAGCGCACCATGCAGTGCGGCGCCGACTTCGCCCTGCCGACGACGGCCTTCGATCCGGCGGTGTTTCAGTACGTCGCCCTCGGGCACGTCCACCGTGCGCAGTCGCTGCCCGCGGGCTGCCCGGCCTGGTATGCCGGGGCGCCGATCCGTCTCGACTTCGGCGAGGAGGAGCACGAGCCGGTGGCGCTGGTGGTCGAGCTGGCGCCCGGCCTGCCGGCGTCGATACGGCGCGTGCCCCTGCCTGGCGGCCGTGCCCTGCGCACCTTGACTGGCCGTCTCGACGACGTCCTCCTCGTGGGCGAGGCCAGCGGCGATGCCTGGCTGCGCGTCATCCTGGACGAGCCGCCGCGGCCCGGCCTGGCGGCGGAGGTCCGCCGCCGGCTGCCCAACGCCATCGACGTGCGTCTGCGCTCGACGGTGCCGGCCAACAACGGGGTCGACGACGACCTGCGCTCGCGGGCCACCCCGCGGGAGCTCTTCGCCGCCTACCTGCGGGCGGCCGAGCGTGACGACGAGGCGGTGCGAGAGCTCTTTGTGCGGCTCTACGCCGCGCGCGCGGACGCCGAACGGTTGGGGCCGCTCGCCGACGACGCCGGCGGAACGACCTGATGCGCCCGCTGCGGCTCGAGCTCGAGGGCTTCTTTTCGTTCCGCGAGCGGACGGTGCTCGACCTCGAAGGGCTCGAGCTGTTCGCTCTCACCGGCCAGACCGGGGCTGGCAAGTCGAGCCTGATCGACGCCATGGTCTTTGCCCTGTATGGCGCCGTCCCGCGGCTGGCGAACAGCGGCAAGGTGGCGCCGGTGATCACGCAGGGCGCCAACGAGGCGCGGGTGGCGCTCACCTTCCGGGTTGCCGGCGCCGACTACGTGGCGACCCGCGTCGTGCGTCGCACGGCGAGCGGTGCGAGCACCAAGGAGGCGCGCCTCGAACGTGCCGGGGCGGGGGTCGGCAGTCTCCTCGCGGGCAACGAACGCGATCTCACCGCGCGCGTCAGCGAGCTGCTGGGGCTGTCGTTTGCCCACTTCACGCGCTGTGTGGTGCTGCCGCAGGGCGAGTTCGCGCGCTTTCTTCACGAGGCGGCCGGGGAGCGCCAGGAGCTCCTGGCCGAGCTCCTCGATCTCGCCGTCTATCGGACGGTCCGCGAGGACGCCAACAGCCTGGTCAAGGAGCGGGAGCAGCGGCAGGTCTGGCTGCTGCGCGAGCTCGACGGCCGCCTCGCCGGGGCGACAGCCGAGGCCGAGGAGGCCCTGAGTCAGCGGCTGGCCCAGTTGCGCAACGCCGCTGGCCTGGTGGCCGCGGCCGAGGAGCAGCAGCTGGCGGCGGCGGCCACCGCGCGGCAGGCGAGCGACGAGCGGGCGGCGGCCGAGGCGCGGGCCACGACGCTCGCGGCGGTGACGGTGCCGGCCGGTGTCGGCGACCTGGCGCAGGCCGCAGCGGCGGCCAGAGCCGCGGTGGCCGTGGCGCAAGCGGCTCTTGAAGCGGCCGAGAGCGCGCTCGCCGAAGCCGAGGCGGTGCAGGCGACCCTGCCGGCGGGCGAGCAGGTGAGCCGTCTGCTCGCCCTGCGCCAGCGGGAGCAGACCCTGGCGGCGAGTCGCCAGCAGCAGCTCGCGGCGACGGCCCAAGCGGCCTCGGCTGCCGACACGGCAGCGGCGGTGCTGGTCGCGGCGGAGGAGCGGCACCGCCGGGCCGCCGAGGGTGCCGGCGAGCTCCGTCGCCGCCACGCCGCAGCCGACCTCGCCCACCACTTGGTGCCCGGCGAGCCCTGCCCGGTCTGCGACCAGACGGTGACCGCGTTGCCGTCGCTCGCGGCGCCCGCCGACCTGGCGGCGGCCGACCGTGAGGTCGTGGCCGCGCAGGCGGCGCTCGACGTGGCGCGTCGGCAGGCCGCGGGCGCACAGACCGCGGCCGAGCTCGCCGCGGGGCGCGCCAACGACCTCGGACGCGAGCTGCTGACGGTGACCACCGACCTCGTCGGCGCGGCGTCTCTCGATGAGCTCGAAGATCGGCGTCAGCGGATGACGGTTGTCGAAGGTCTCGTCGTGCAGGCGCGCGCGGCGGCGCGGGCGGCCCGACAGCGACTGACCGCCGCCGAGCGGGTGGCCGCCGAGCAGGGCGGCGCCGAGGCCCGTGGCTGGGCGGCCTTCGACGCCGCCAGGGACCGCCTGGCCAAGCTCGACCCGCCGGCGCTCGAGCGTTCCGACCTCGCCGATGCCTGGCAGTTGCTGGCCGGCTGGGCCGCCACCCGCACCACCATGGAGCGCGCCGCCGCACTGCGCCTGCAGCAGTCCGCGGCCGCCGCACAGGTCGAGGCGGCGATGGTGGCCGGCCAGCTGCGCGAGCTGGCAGGGGCGCTGGCGGTCGAGCTCGACCCCCGCCGTTCCGTGGCGGCGGCGGTCGAGGCGGCGATCGGGCGCGCCGACGGTGAGCTCGCAGCCCTGCGCCGGGCCATCGCCGAGGCCGGCGAGAAGCGCGAGGAACAGCGGCTGGCGCGCCGCGAGGGCGAGGTGGCGCGCGAGCTCTGGAAGCAGCTGCACAGCGACCGCTTCGAGCGCTGGCTGCTGCAACAGGCCCTCGCCCGCCTCGCCGCCGGGGCGTCGCGGATCCTCGAACAGCTGTCGCGCGGCCAGTACGGCCTGGCGCTCGCGGCCGATAACAATTTCGACGTCGTCGACCACGCCAATGCCGACGAGCGGCGATCGGCGCGCACGCTGTCGGGCGGCGAGACTTTTCTCGCCTCGCTGTCGCTCGCCCTCGCCCTCGCCGACGACGTCGCCGAGCTCGCCACCCGCGGCGCCGCCCGCCTCGACGCGCTGTTCCTCGACGAGGGCTTCGGCACCCTCGACCAGGAGACGCTCGAAGTCGTCGAGGGCACCCTCGCCACCCTCGGCGCCCGCGGTCGCATGGTCGGCGTCGTCACCCACGTCCGCGAGCTCGCCGAGCGCCTGCCGGTGCGCTTCCTGGTACAAAAGGACGTCCGCGGGTCGACGGTCGAACGTGTCGAGGCCTGATTGCCAAGCTCCCCGATGAACGCTCGTCGATGAACGGTGCCTCGATGAACGGTGCCTCGATGAACGGTGCTCGATGAAAGGTGCCAGCCACTTCGCGGTCGAGAGCTGGGCGCCGGAGATGGCGGCGCCGGTGGCGGTCGACGCCACGCCGGCCACGGTGGTGCCGGTCGACGCGACCGTCGAGCTGGCGCATGCCGCCTGGCGGCCGCTGACTCCCACCGCGGCCGCGCCGGCGGTGGTCGCGGTGGTCGACGGTGTGCGCCGCGTCGATGCCCGCATCTGGGTGAGCGGTGGCGTCGGGGGCGGCGAACAGGCCCGGCAGGGTATCTGCGCCTCCTACGCGGCCGGAGCAGTGCGCTGCGGTGCCGCCGCGGCCGACGGCTCCCGTCGAGCCGAGCTGGTGGCGGCCGAAGTGGAGCGCTCGGTCTTCCTCCCGGCGCCGATGGCGCCGATTGCCACCGACCTCGGCAGCTGGCAGCCCGTGGTGGTCGCCGGCGAAGACCCGTCGCTGCTGATCAACGCGCTCCAAGAGCGCCTGCGCGCCCTCGAGGTGGCGGTGGCCCGTGCGGCGGGTCCGGTTGACCTCCTGCTGGTCGACGGCCCGCTGTCGGCCCACCACGGCCGCGCCACCCCTGGGCCGCCGACCGTCGGCTACGTCAAGACGCACCACCTGACCTACCTTCCCGCCGCATTACTGCCGACGATCGGCGCCCTGGGCGTCGGCCAACGGACGCCGCTGTTCGTCATCCAGGCGGCCTGGAGCCGCTACTCCTGGTACGTCCGCCTGCCCGGCCCGGGCGGCCACGCGTGGGCGGGGGTGATCCGTTGCGAGCTGCCGCCCAACCTCTCCGTTGCCGCTGCCGTCGACCTCGCCGAGGCGACGACCGCCGCCTTGCCGCGCCTCGCATCCTCGCCGCACAAGGACCCGCGGGCGCCGCAGAACCTGGTGCCGATCGGTGGCCTCGAGCGCGAGCTGCGTCGCCGCCTCGGCGACGCCGCCCTGCTCGAACGCGCGTTGCGCCGGGCGGCGGCGGCCTCGTAGGCTGCGGCGAGAGGAGAAGCGCTCCCATGGCCATCCACATCGTTCGTCTCGGCAGCCCGCGGGGTCCCTTCGAGGGGCTGCGCGTCGGCACCGTGCGTCGCCCGCCGCGCGGCGTCCCCAAGGCCGACTTCGCTCGTCTCGACTACTACGACGTCTGGCTGCCCAACCTGTCTCCCAGCGCCGAGCTGGTGAAGGCAGGGCAGGGTGCGGGCGACGAGAAGGACTGGCGCGCCTTCGTCCGCGCCTTCAAGGCCGAGATGGCGACGCCCGACGCGAGTCGCGTTCTCGACCTGCTGGCCGCCCTGTCGCACCAGACGGATCTGGCGGTCGGCTGTTACTGCGAGGACGAGGGGCTCTGCCATCGCTCCGTGCTGCGCGAGCTCCTCGCCGAGCGCGGCGCCGCCCTCGCCTGACGGTCCACCCGGCAGCGTGTTTCGGGGCAGTCCGGCCGGGTGGTCAACCGCCGGCTCGGCTGCGGTTGAATGCCGCCCATGCGGCGACGTGGACCACGTTCCGTCCGGTGCTCGATCCTCCTGCTGGCGGGCTGGCTGGCCGCCATTCCCCTGGCGGCCCAGCCCACGGCCAGCTGCGGCGCTGGTGGCGCCGACGGACGGCCACGGGTGGCCCTCGTGCTCTCGGGGGGTGGGGCGTTGGGGATTGCCCACGTCGGCGTCCTGCGGGTGCTCGAGCGGCTGCACGTGCCGATCGACTGCATCGCCGGCACCAGCATGGGGGCGATCATCGGCGGGCTCTACGCCGCCGGCTACTCGCCTGACGAGCTCGAACACCTGGTGCGGACCCTCGACTGGAACGCGCTCATTCGTGACGTTCCTGATCGTCGACGCGTGCCCTTCCGCCGCAAGATCGACGACCTCGGCTACACCACCCGTTTCGAGCTCGGCGTGTCGCGCCACGGCTTCCTGTTGCCGGAGGCCCTCGTCGTCGGGCACCGGCTCGGAGCCACGCTGCGCCTGCTCGGCCTGCGGGCCGCCGGGATCGACGACTTCGACCGCCTGCCGGTGCAGTTCCGGGCGGTCGCTGCTGACGTCACGACGGGCGAAACGGTGGTTCTCGACCATGGCGAGCTGGCGGCCGCCCTGCGCGCCAGCATGGCGGTGCCGGGACTGTTCGCGCCGGTCGAGGTCGACGGGCGTCTGCTGGTCGACGGCGGGATCGTTGCCAACCTGCCGGTCGACGTCGTGCGCGACCTGGGGGCCGAGCGGGTGGTGGCCGTCGACCTCGGGAAGCCGCTGGCCAGCCGCCAGCGGCCGCAGGGGATGCCGGGGGTCATCAGCCAGGCCCTCGACGTGCTGTCCCGGCGCGAGGTGGAGCGCGCGCTGGCCGGCGTCGACGTGCTGGTGGTGCCGCCGGTTGCCGACTGGGGTCTGCTCGACTTTCAGGCTGGCGACGAGCTGATGGCCTGCGGGGCAGCAGCGGCCGAGGAGCAGGCGGCGGCGCTCGCGCCGCTCGCCGTCGACGACGCCACCTGGCAGAGCTATCTCGCTCGGCAACGCCGCGCGACGCCGTCGATCCAGCTGCGCAGCGTCGCCATCGACCCCGGTCCCGGCCTTTCGCCGGGAACGGTGTCGCGCGCCGTGCGCAGCCGGCCCGGGCGGGTCCTGGACGAAGGCGGGCTCGCCGCCGACCTCGAACGGCTCTGGGAGTCTGGGGAGTTCCAGTCGGTCGACTTTGGGCTCGAGCGGGCTCCCGGTGACGCCTGGGATCTCGAGATCCACGGCCACCGCAAGGCCTGGGGACCGAACTACCTGCGCTCCGGTCTCGCCCTGAGCTCCGACCTCGAAGGCGCGAGCAGCTTCAACCTGTTGGCCGCGTTGACCATGACGCGCCTCGACCGCCTGAACGGCGAGCTCAAGCTGGCGGCGCAGATGGGGGAGAAGCCGATCGTCTCCGTCGAGCTCTACCAGCCCGTCGCCGCGTCCCAGGTGCCGTTCGTGGCGGTCGGCGTCATCGGCAGCTCGACCAAGACGCAGATCGCCCTCGCTCCAGGGCCGGTGCAGTATCGATTCGCCGAGCGGCGGGTGGCCCTCGACCTCGGCTTGGCGCTCGGACGCTACGGCGAGCTGCGGGCGGGCCTGCGTCGCGACGACACCACCGGCCGGGCGTCGGGCAGCGGCTCCCACGGCGCCCCGCACTTCGACCGCACGGACGCCGGCGTCCGCTTGAACCTCCTCATCGACCAGTTGGACCGCGTCAACTTCCCCCGGCAGGGACTGCTGCTGAGCAGCGAGCTCTACGAGGCGCGTTCGGGCCTCGGCGCCGACGACGCGTACCGTCGCTTCGACCTGCAGGCGGTCGCCGCCGGCACCGTCGGTCGCCACACTCTGCTGGCGCTCGTCCACGGCAGCTCGGCCCTGGGCGGCACCCTGCCGGCCGCCGAGCGGGTGTATCTCGGTGGTCTGTTCAACCTTTCCGGCCTGCCACCGGGGGAGGTCAGCGGCAGTTACGGCGGCGTCGCGTCCTTGCTCTACCTCTACCGCCTGGGCCGACTGCCGAAGTTCGGCGAAGGGCTCTACGTCGGCGTTTCGGCCGAGGCCGGCAACGCCTGGGAACGCGCGGCGGACGTCAGCGCCAGCGACCTGCGCTACGCCTTCGCCGTCACCTTTGGCGCCGACACCTTCATCGGCCCGGTCTACCTGTCACAGGGCTGGACCACCGACGGCAAGGACTCGCTCTACCTGTACATTGGCCGGACCTTTTAGGACCTGCCGGCCGGCCCCACCTTCCTCAAAGTCAGCTCGAGAACCCGATCCCCAGCCGCGCCAGGATCCGCAGCAGCGGACCCGGCGACTCGCCGGCGTCGACGCGCCGCAGGGCGCGGGTGACGGCGCCGATGGCCCAGCCGCGCAGGGGCTCGGGCGGATAGGGCAGGGGCAGTTTCGTCACCATCGCGAGGTCGAGCAGGGGGCTCGGGCGCTCGAGCGCAAGGTGGGCAAGGATGCGGCCGGCGATGCGCGTCGAGCCGACGCCGTGGCCGGTGTAGCCGAGACCGTAGATCAGCTGACCGCCGGCGGCGTGGCCGAAGAACGGCGTGAAACGGGTGGTGGCGGCGATCGGGCCGCCCCAGGCGTAGGGAAACTCGAGCTCGGCCAGGGTTGGGAAGTGACGCGCGAAGCTCGCCCGCAGATTGGCGTAGACCGCCGGCTCGTGGTCACAGTCCGGGCCGACGCGGTCGCCGCGGTGGTAGACGGCCTCGCTGGTGCCCCAGAGAATGCGCTCGTCGGGGGTCAGGCGGTAGTACTTGAAGAACGTGCGAGCGTCGGTGACGCCCTCGCGTCCGGCCCAGCCGATCCGAGCGCGCTGCTCGGCGGTCAGTGGCTCGCTGACCAGGATGTAGTCGTAGAGCGGCAGGAAGCGTCGTCCGAGCCGCGGCCACAGCAGGTGACTGTAGGCGTTGGTGGCGAGCACCGCGCGGGCGGCTCGCAGGCGTCCACCAGCAGTCCTGACCTCGATCGTGGAGCGTCCCGGGCTGATCGCTGTCACCGCGCTCTGCTCGTGGATGACGACGCCCTGCCGCAAGGCCTCGGCCCGTAGCGCCATCACCAGCCCCACCGGGTCGACGGTGGCGTTGCCAGGAATCACCAACGCTCCACGGTAGCGCGGCGAGTCGAGCCGGCGACGCGTGGCGGCGGCGTCGAGGAGGCGCCATTGGCGGCTCTCGTCCGTCTCTCCAGCCTCCCTGGCCAGCTCGTTCGCGGTCGCCATCGAGTCCGCGAGACCGGGCAGCTGGGCGTCGTCGAGGGCGACGACCAACTGGCCGTTCGCCTCGAAGACCGGATCCTCGCCCGCTGCCGCCGCGGCCGCGGCGAAGCTCGCGAGCTCCGCCCGGTTCTGCCGCCCGAGGGTCACCAGACGAGCCGCCTCGGCACGTCCGAAGTGCTCGATCGCCAAGTCGTGTGAGTGGTCCACCGACTCACCGACGATGCCGGCGTTGCGTCCGCTCGCGCCGTGGCCACAGACCTCCGCCTCGAGCAGCACCACCCGCCGCTCCGGTGCGATCTCGCGCAGAAAGAGCGCCGTCCACAGCCCCGTGAACCCGCCGCCGAGAACGGCGATGTCGGCTTCAGCGGGTCCGACGAGTGGCGCCGCCGGCTGATGATCCGGATGCCGGCGCCGCCAGTCGGCGAGCCAGAAGCAGGTATCGAAGATGGTTGTCCGTTCGGGCATCCTAGCCGGCCATTCACACCGCGGGAGGGGGCGGCGGCGCACGGCGGGACGCCAGCGACCGGAGGGCTCCCGGGGCGCGGAGACCGGCTTCAGATGCCAGGCCATCGCTGAGACCTTCGGTCCGGGCGAGCACCTCGGGAAACCGGCGCGGTAAGCGAGGGACCCGCCGCGCGCCGTCGCCCCCGGCACTCAAGCGCAGGGCTTCCCGTACGGCGATCACGTGCCTACAGCCCGCGAGCCACGTACACCGCCTGGATCGACTCCTCGACCGCGCCGACGAAGCGGTCGATCTGCGGGTAGGTGATGGTCAGCGGCGGCTCGACGCGCAGCACGCGGGCGTTGATGTAGGTGCCGCCGATCAGAATCTGACGGGCGAAGAGCTCCTTGGCGACCTCGTAGCCCAGGTCGTTGTCGGTGAACTCCATGCCCAGCATCAGACCGCGCCCACGCGACACCTTGAGCACGCGAGGGTAGGCGGCGGCCAGCGTGCCGAGCTTGTCGAGGATGTAGTCGCCCTTCTCGCCGGCCTGTCGCGGCAGGTCCTCGTCGAGGAGCACCGAGATGGTGGCGATGGCCGCCGCGCAGCACACCGGATTGCCGCCGAAGGTGGTGGTGTGGAGCAGCGGATTCTCGATGTACTTCTCCCACGTCTTCGCCGTGCCGACGACGGCGCCGATCGGCATCACACCGCCACCGAAGCCCTTGCCGAGCGCCATCAGGTCTGGCGTCACGCCGTCGTGCTCGCAGCAGAACATCTTGCCGGTGCGCCCCATCCCCGACTGCACCTCGTCGAGAATCAGCATCGCGCCGTAGCGGTCGCACAGCTCGCGGGCCGCGGCGAGGTAGCCGGGCGGCGAGACGTTGATGCCGCCCTCGCCCTGAATCGGCTCGAGCACCACCGCGGCGACACGGTCGCCCGAGAAGTCGCAGGCCTTCATCAGCATCGCCAGCGAGTCGACGTCGCCAAACGGCACGTGCGACCAGTGGAGAAGCGGCAGGAACGGCTCGCGGAAGATCGCCTTCGAGGTGCCGCCGAGGGCGCCTAGCGTCTTGCCGTGGAAGGCGCCGATGGTGCCGATCAGATGCTTGCGACCGGTGGTGACCATCGCCATCTTCAAGCAACCCTCGATCGATTCGGTGCCCGAGTTCGAGAAGAACGAATACTGGAGGTCGCCGGGAGTGACCAACGAAATCAGGTGCGCGAGGTAGGTGCGCAGCGGGTCGATCAATTCCTGCGAGTGGATCGCCTGCCGCTCGAGCTGCTGGCGGACGGCGCCGAGCACCCGCGGGTGGCGGTGACCGACGACGTAGATGCCGAAGCCGCCGAGGATGTCGAGGAACTCCTTGCCGTTGATGTCGCGGAAGACGGCGCCCTCGTCGTCCCACTCGACGGCGGTGTAGTCGGTCGACACCGACTTCCGGTACTGGAGGAAGCCCTCGTTGACGTGATCGGTCCAGTAGCGGACTGACTCCTCGATCACGCGCTGACGCTCGTCGGCGGTGAGGGTCTTCTTGGCGATGAGGTCGAGAACGTAGTTGGCCTGGCGAGCGGCCTCTGGAAGATTCTGGGGCATGGGGTGGATTCCTGGGTCAGCCGAGCAGCTCCGCGACGGATTCGCGGAAGACGGTCGTGTGGCGGTCGACGTCGTCGGCGGTGGTGGCTGGCGACATCAGGGCCATGTTGTGGAAGGGGGTCATCAGCACGCCCCGGTTGAGGCTCGCGAGGTGCATGTAGCGATCGAGCTCGGCGTCGATGGCGGCGACGGCCTCGCCGCCGTTGCGCGGCGGTGTCGAGCGAAACCAGTACTCGGCGCGGGCGCCCAGGCGCTGCACGATCCACGGCAGATCGTACTCGCGAAGGACCGCGGCGACACCCGCCGTGAAGCGCTCCGCGAGCGGCAACATGCCGGCGTAGGCCTCGGCCGTCAACACCCGTTCGAGGGTGGCGCGCATGGCGGCCATCGCCAGGGCGTTGCCGGCCAGCGTGCCGCCGATGCCGCCGGTGTCGGCGAGGTCGAGCGCGATGGTGGCGGCGACCCGCGACGCGACCTCATCGGTCATGCCATAGGCGGCGCAGGCGATGCCGCTGCCGAGCGGCTTGCCGACGGTGAGCAGGTCGGGCTCGAGGCCATGGAGAGCGGTGTAGCCGCCAGGGCTGGCGCACAGCGTGTGCGTCTCGTCGACGATCAGCAGGGTGTCGGTCGCGCGAGTCATCGCCCGCAACGACGCGTGAAAGCCGGGGTCGGGCAGGACGATGCCGATGTTGGTGAGCGCCGGCTCGCACAGCACGCAGGCGACGTCGCGCTCGGCGAGGGCGCGTTCGAGCGCGGGCAGGTCGTTGAATTCGACCACCTTGGTGGTGACGGCGGGGTCGACCGGCGGACCGAGGTTGCCCGGTCTGGCGACAACCTGCCCAGTCGCCGGGTCGAGCACGGCGAACGTCTCGTCGACGGTGCCGTGGTAGCACCAGTTGAAGACCAGGATCTTCGGCCGGCCGCTGATCGCCCGCGCCAGCCGGATGGCGAAGCGATTGGCGTCGGTGGCGGTGAGGCTGAACTGCCAGCGCGGCAGACCGAACCGCCGCGCCAGCTCGCTCCCCACCCACAGCGCGTCCTCACTCGGCAACATCAGCGTCAGGCCGCGGTGCAGCTGGCGTTCGATGGCGGCGACGGCGGCAGGCGGCGCGTGGCCGGTCATCGCCCCGGTGTCGCCGAGGCAGAAGTCGACGTACTCGTGACCGTCGACGTCGACGAAACGAGCGCCCGCCGCGCGCTCGACGAACAGCGGGAAGTCCCCCGGCCAGCGCGCCATCCACGGCATCGGCACGCCGCCAACCAGGTGCCCGCGAGCCTGGCTGGCCAGCTCCCGCGAGCGCGGATGGTCGGCGACGAAGCGTGCGCGCTCGGCGGTGAGGGCCGAGGCGAGGCGGCCGCGATCGATCGAAGCGGTCAAGCTATTTCGACTTCACCTGCGTCCAGACCTCGTCGTAGAGCTTGTTGCCCTCGCCGAGGTCGCTCACGAACTCGAGCTTGGCCATCATCTCGGCCGGCGGGTAGATCGCGGTGTTGGCGAGATCCGCGGGGGTGATGAAGGCCTTGGCCGCCTTGTTCGGGGTCGCGTACTGGTTGAAGTTCGACAGCTGGGCGCCGACCTTGGCGTCGAGGATGTAGTTGATGAACTTCTCGGCGGCCGCGAGGTGCGGCGCCTTGGCGGGGATGGCGAGGTTGTCGACCCAGATCACGCCACCCTCGCGGGGCACGAAGTAGACGGTTTCGGGGTCGTCGGTCATGCCGCGGACGGCGTCGCCGTTGTAGACGATGGCGGCGGTGACCGCCTTGCCGAGCACCTTGTTCTTGCCACCGACGCCGCCCTCGAAGCCCTGCGAACGGTTCTTGGCGGCGAGCAGCAGGTCACCGGCGGCGCGCAGCTCGGCGGGGTCGGTGGTGTTGATGCTCTTGCCCTGATACTTGAGGACCGAGCCCATCATTTCGCGGATCGAGTCCATCAGCAGGAACGGGCCGAGCTTCGAGGTTTCGTCGAACATCAGTCCCCAGGTCTCGTCGATCGGCTGGCCGGACTTGCGCATGTAGATGCCGATGGTGCCCCACTGGTAGGCCGCGCTGTAGGTGTTGTTGGGGTCGTACGAGGGGTTGACGAACTTGTCGTCGAGGTTGGCGAGGTTGGGGATGTTGGCCCGGTTGAGCGGTTGCAGGAGCTTCAGGTTCACCATCACCGGGATGATGTAGTTACCGGGCACGACGACGTCGTAGAGCGCGTCGCCGCCGCCCTGGAGCTTGGCGACCATGGTCTCGTTGTCCTCGTAGAGGTCGATGGTGACCTTGCAGCCGGTCTCCTTCTCGAAGCCGGTGACGATCTCCGGGTCGATGTACTCACTCCAGATAAAGAGGTTGAGCTCGCAGGGGCCGCTCGCGGCGGGGGCCGCCGGCGCGGCAGGTGCGGTCGAGGCCGCGGGAGCGCTCGGCTCGGACTTCGGGCCGCAGGCGGTGAGTGCGAGGGCAAGGGCCACGGGGACGACGGATTTCCGCATTGCTGGTCTCCTGAAGGGTGGTTCGATGGCCTACGAACGATCTTCGGCGGGTCGCCGCGACTGGATCATGGTGCCGATCACCGTGCCGACGATCGACACCAGCACGATGAGGGTCGACAGGGCGTTGATGTCGGGCGTGATGCCGCGTTTGACCGACGAGTAGATGAGGATTGGCAGGGTGGTGGCGCCCGGGCCGGTGGTGAAGAAGCTGACCACGAAGTCGTCGAGCGAGAGGGTGAAGGCGAGCATGGCGCCGGCGACGATGGCCGGCACGATCAGCGGGAAGGTGACGTGCCAGAAGGTCTGCCAGCTGGTGGCGCCGAGGTCGTGCGCTGCCTCTTCGAGCGCCGGGTCCATGCCGACCAGGCGCGAACGCACGACGATGGCAACGAACGGAATCTGGAAGGTGACGTGCGACAGGATCATCGTCGTCATGCCGAGCTCGAACAACCCGATGGCGCTCCGCACCTGGGCGTAGAACATCAGCATCGCCACCGCCATGACGATGTCCGGGATGACGACGGGGATGTACATCAGGAACGAAAAGAGCTTCTTGCCAGGGAAGTGATAGCGCGACAACCCAAGCCCGAGAAGGGTGCCGAGCACGGTGGCAATCAGTGTGCTGATGGCGCCGAGGAGCAGCGTGTTCTTGGCGGCGTCGAGCTTGCCGGCGTCGTTGAGGATGGCGCCGTACCACTGGGTGGTGAAGCCGCGCCACGGCCCGCCGTAGCGCGAGGCGTTGAACGAGTAGATGATGACGACGACGATCGGCGCGTAGAGGAACGCGTAGAGCAGGGCCGACGTCAGCCAGAGCCACCAGGAAGGCTTCCTCACAGCAAGCCCTCCTGGCCGCGCTTGGCCGCCACGCGGGTGTTCAGGTAGAGCCCCGCCAGGACGACCGCCATGCCGACGAAGGCGATCGCCGAGCCGAAGGGCCAGTCGCGGCTGGCCGAGAACTGTTGCTGGATGGCGTTGCCGAGCATCACCGTCTTGGCGCCGCCGAGGAGGTCGGGAACCACGAACTGACCGGTCGCCGGGATGAACACCAGGATGATGCCGGCGACCATGCCAGGCAGGACTTGCGGCACGATGGCGTGACGAAAGACGTTGGGGCCGTCGGCGCCGAGGTCGGCGGCGGCTTCGGCGATCGACCAGTCGATCTTCTCGACCGCGGTGTAGAGCGGCAGGACGAGAAACGGCAGGTAGGCGCAGAGCATGCCGAGGTAGACGGCGAAGGCGCTTGGGTACGCCGGATGACCGGCCTCGACCAGCCCGACGGCAGCCGCCGCGTTGGCGATCAGGCTGTCGGGCCCGAGCAGGATCTGCCAGGCGTAGGTGCGGATCAGCAGGTTGGTCCAGAAGGGGATCACCACCAGCGTCAGCGCGATCTGCTTCCGGCCCTCGGGCAGGCCGGCAATGAAGAAGGCTAGCGGGAAGGCGGCGAGGAGGCAGACGACGGTCGTGCCAGCGCCGAGGAGCAGACTGCGGGCGATGATCAGCGGGTACTGGGCGTCGAAACCGAGGAGGCCGAAGCCGGCGAGACGCACGTAGCTACCGAAGGTGAGCGGCAGCTGGATCTCGCCGTTGACGCCGCGTGACAGGAAGCTGATGAGGCCGATCCCGAGCAGCGGGAGGAGCAGGAACAGCGAGACCCAGAAGATGCCGGGACCGCTGGTCAGCGCCGACAGCAGCACCTCGCGGCCGGCTGTGAGGTGCTCACCGAAGCGGACCTTGGCCGCGGGCGGCCTGGCGTCGGGGGGCGTCGTGTCGGGGGGCGTCGCCACGGCTAGTCCTCCAGCACGACGAGGGCCGACGGCGGCAGGCAGGCGACGGCGCGCTGGCCGAGGTCGAAGCCCTGCGAGCCGACCCGCGAGTTCATGGCGTAGGCAATCATCGTGAGGCCGGGCGCCTGCGGCACGTCGAGCAGGTAGTGCGTCTGCGAGCCGATATAGATCAGCTCGCGCACCGTCACCGCCACGCGGTTGTCGATGGCCTCAGCGGCGCTCCCGGGGGTGCCGTCGGCGGCCTGGAGCGTCACCTTCTCCGGCCGGATCGCCAGCGTGAAGGCGGCGCGGTCGCCCAGCTCCTGACCAAGGGCGCCGAGCTCGACGCGCAGCCGACCGAGCTGCGTCGTGACCACGGCGCCGGCGCCGTCACGGCTCTCGACCTTGGCGTCGAGGAGGGTGCAGGAGCCCAGGAACTGGCTCGCAAACCGGGTCTTCGGACGCTCGTAGATCTTGTCGGCCTCGCCCAGCTGCTCGATCCGGCCGGCGCGCATGACGGCGATGCGGTCGCTCATCACCAGCGCCTCTTCCTGGTCGTGGGTGACGAAGATGAAGGTGATGCCGAGGCGGCGCTGGAGGGCCAGCAGCTCGACCTGGAGCTCCTTGCGCAGCTTCATGTCGAGGGCGCCGAGGGGCTCGTCGAGGAGCAGCACCTGGGGTTCGTTGACCAGCGCGCGGGCGAGCGCCACCCGCTGCTTCTGGCCGCCCGAGAGCTGGGCTGGCTTGCGGTCGGCGAACTGGGTGATGCGCACCAGCTCGAGGGTCTTGGCGGTGCGTTCCTTCACCTCCGACTCGGCGACCTTCTTCATGCGCAGCCCGAAGGCCACGTTGTCGCGCACCGAAAGATGGGGGAAGAGCGCGTAGGACTGGAAGACCGTGTTGACCGGCCGCCGGTGGGCGGCGATGGTGTGCATGTCGACGCCGCCGATCTCGAGCACGCCTTCGTCGGCCAGGTCGAGGCCGGCGATCAGGCGCAGGAGCGTCGTCTTGCCGCAGCCGGACGGGCCGAGCAGCGAGAAGAACTCACCCTGGCGGATGGTGAGCGAGACGTGGTCGAGAGCGGTGAAGCTGCCGAAACGCCGGCAGAGATTCTCGACCCGGACGGCAGGCGGGCGCTGGCTGGTGGGTTCCGCGGCTGGCATGGATCCTGGCGGGCAGCAGGGCCTGGCGACCGCCAGGCGTGGTGAGGGCAGACCTGTTGCTCGCGAGTGTACTCCAGCCCCCGTCGCGTTGGCCCGCCCCGACGGATCGGATTCCGCGCCCTTCTGCCTCGCGGCGAATCACGCCAGGCGGTGTCCGTGCTAATGGACAACCGCTGCGGCGACCTCGTCTGCCAGCTGATTGGCCGTCGTGTAGCGCAGCGCGCCGGCGGCGGCCAGTGGATCCAGCACCTCGGTGAACCAGCGTGCCCAGAGCCCTTCCTGCTGGCTGGCGAGGGCTGGCGTCAGGCGGTTGAGCGAGAAGACGATGCCGAACACCTGGATCTTGCCGACGACCGCGGCGTCGAGGGTGTTGCGCAAGCTGGTGGTCACATAGTCGAAGGGCGCCGAAGAGATCGGCGAGTCGACGCCACCGAGCGAGGTGCACTGGAGGGGTGCGACGCCGCCCGGCAGAAAGACGACGGCGTCGCCACCGCCCCGCAGCAGCGCGCTTGCGGAGCCCCAGCCACCCGGGTAGTAGGGCGAGGTCGTGGCGGCCGCGGGCACCGACAGCTGGGTCGTCGGCGACTTGTAGTTGAGCTTGATGTCCATGCCGGCCAGCGCCATCGCCGTCAGCAGATCCGGGTATTGGTTGCCCCCGGACATCGCTCGCACGTCCGCGCCCGGCCCGCCCGCGGCCTCGATCGCCGCCTTCATCGTGCTCAGACGTGCGGCCCAGGTGGCGGGCGGCAGGCTGTTGGCGCCGGGGCCGAGCTGCTCGGTCTCGTGAAAGTGGACGCCGAGGGCGTGCCCGCCGGCGACGAGCGTGGCGAGGATCGGATGCGATTGGGCGACGACGAGGTCGAGGAACGGGTCCTGCACGTTGACCGTGAGCTTGGCGCCATGGGCGGCGAAGATCGCCGCCATCGCCTCGAGCTCCGCCACTCCTTCGGCGAACACCGCAGGATCGCTGTAGTTGGTGGAGCGCTCGATGTGGACGTTGACGAACATGGCGACGACCGCTCCCGGCCGCAGGCTGGCCGGGTCGATGGTGAGGAAGGGCGCCGTCCAGTTCGGTGGCGGGGGGTTGCGGGAGCAGTCGGCCGGTCCGCCGGTGTAGTAGCGGCTCTGGTCTACCAAGTTGGGATGCAGGTAGTCGACGATGCCGTTCTCGACGTACGACCAGGCCCAGGGACTACCGGCTTCGCTGTCGTCGGCGAAGACGGTGGTCTGGGCCCCGGCGGCGGCGGCAACGAGCAGCCCGGCGAGCGCAGCAAGCAGGAGTTGGTGCCTGGCGGGACAAAGATGTGGCTGCGACATGGCCGTGATACCCCCGAGGCTCGAGTCTCCTGCGGCCCAAAATGAACCCTGCGGACCGACTAGTTCACCCGAGTCCCGCCCGCCCGGCGACGCAGTGCCGCGACGCCGACAGACAGGTGCCAGACGGACAGGTGCCTCGATAGATAGATGCAACCCGGTTGGTAGTCGTTTGTAGCGCAATCTCACTTCCGGCTCGGGCCGGGCCGCGCGTGGATGATCAAGGCGGCGCAGCTCCTGGACTCTCGCGCCGAGCGGAGACTAGGATCACCGTTATGCAACGTCGCATCCGTTGGTTGGCCGTCCTCGCCGGGTGCTGCCTTGCGGGCTGGATCGCGCTCGGACGCTCCCAAGGCACAGCTTTCCGCCCCGACGACGGTCGCCCAGAGGGGCCGGAGCCAGAATCGGCCACGACGGGCGCCGCGGAAGCGGCGCATCGCTACATGGTCAAGCGACTGCCGCCAGGAGCGAGCGGCCTGCCCGTCGAACGCTACCGTGTCGCCGCTGCGCTGATACGACGTATGCCCCAGTACTCGACGGCGCTCGATGCGTCGAGGGAGTCTGCGCTCGAGCTCGAGCGGCAGGGGTGGAGCCGTCAGCGGGCGGCGGGAGTCGTCGGCCTGCCAGGCACCGATCCGGGCGCGGAGCAGTCGCTCGGGGCGTGGACCTTCCTCGGGCCGGACAACATCGGCGGCCGAACGCGGGCCCTGCTCATCCATCCGACGAAGCCGCTCACAATGTGGGCCGCTGGCGTCGGCGGCGGAGTATGGAAGACCACCACGGGCGGTCTCGGCTGGACGCCCCAGACGGACGCGCTTCCCAACATCGCGGTGAGCGCGCTCGCCTTGGACCCGAAGAATCCCAATGTGCTCTACGCCGGCACCGGCGAAGGTACGTTCAACACGGACGCGATTCGCGGTCTCGGAATGTACAAGACCACCGATGGCGGCACGACCTGGAGTCAGCTGGCGGCTACCAAGGTGCCCGACTTCCAATACGTGACGGACATCGTCGTGAGCAAGAGCGACTCCAAGCGGGTGTACGTCTCGACACGCAAGTCAGACGCCATTTATCGCGTCAACGATCAGGGCGAGATCGTCGGCTACTACCGACCCGGGGTGTTTCGTTCACTCGACGGTGGGGCGACGTTCGAACAGATCCTGAGCCTCGCTCGCTCGGCGGATGGCTGTGCTGACCTTGCCCTGATCGCCGATGGAACGAACGATCGGCTCGTGGTCAGTTGCAGTCTCGGATTCAGTGCCGGCAAGGTCCTGATCAACGTGCGGGCGCAGTCGAGCAAGGCGTTCTCGATCGTCCTGCAGAAGAAAGGGCAGGGCAGGGTCTCCCTCGCCGTGGCGCCAAGCAACCAGAACATCATCTACGCCCTCGCCGAGGAGCTCGACTATCATTCACTGCTCGGTGTCTACAGGTCGACTGACGGCGGCGAGACTTGGACCACTCAGGTCAACAAGGACAGCCCGATCGCCCTCAACAGAATGCTCCTTTCGAACTCCTACGTCAAGCTCGACACCTCTTGCGATCGCGCCCCCGGTCCACTCCTGGGCCAGGGCTGGTACGACAACGTGATCGCCGTCGACCCCAAGGACCCGGATATCGTATGGGCAGGCGGAGTCGATCTGTTTCGTTCGGACGATGGGGGCAAGAACTGGGGCCTAGGCTCGTTCTGGCAGGCTTGGCCTTCCTCGGCGCACGCCGACCAGCACGCAATCACTTTTCATCCCGCCTACGATGGCGTCGCCAACCAAATCATGTATGTCGCCAACGACGGCGGCGTCTACCGGACGGCGAACGCGCGCGCCTCGACCAGCAAGGGTGTCGCCGCCTGTGATCCCAGTACCGGGGCGATCGCCTGGCAGGCGCGCAACCAAGGTTATGGCGTGACCCAGTTCTACCATGGCGCGCCGATGCCGGACGGCCTGAGCTACCTGGGCGGCACCCAGGACAATGGAACGCTCCTGGGCGGCACCGCGCGGCTCGAGCCTGGACCGACCGCCGCCTCCTGGAACCCGATCCTGGGGGGCGATGGCGGTTACGTGGCGGTCGACCCGGTGGACCCCAGGATCCTCTACTACGAAACGCAATTCGGAGACCTCTGGAAGTCGGTGGACGGCGGGCTCGATCGGGTGCCTGCTACCAACGGGATTCATGACGGCCAGATAGACAGCGACTCCATCTTTATCGTCGCCTTCACGATGGATCCTTCGAACCGCAACCGCCTCTGGCTCGGGGGCTCCTCGATCTGGCGGACGGAGGACGGCGCCGCCAACTGGCAGTTGGCCAATGGCAACAGTTACGAAGGCGACATTACCGCCCTCGCCGTCGCCCCCTCGAATCCCCAGCGCGTGCTGGTCGGCACGAATGGGGGAACGATCATGCGCAGCAGCAACGCACTCTCGTCCAACGGCAGCACGCTGTGGCCGACAGCGGATCCTCGTTACCCCGCCTACGTTTCGGATCTCTGCTTCCATCCGACGAACGATGCCGTCGCCCTGGCGACCTTTTCGACCTTCGATGACGATGACAGACCCTTCTACAGCGGTCACGTCTTCAAGACGGCTGACGGCGGTGCGACCTGGGCGTTGCTCGACGGAGCAGGCGCCACGCGGATTCCCGACGTGCCGGTTCACGCCTGCGTTTTCGACCCGGGTCAGCCGGACCGCATCTGGGTGGGCACCGACATGGGCGTTTTCGTCAGCACGGATGGCGGCGCGCACTGGGCCACCGAGGTCACCGGCTTTCCCAAAGGGACCGTGGTCGAGCGGCTGGCGCTCAACGCCGGCTCCCCGCGCCGCCTGTTCGCCTTTACCCACGGCCGCGGCGCCTGGAGCGTAGCGGTCAATTGACAGCCCAGGAGCAGCCGGTGATGCCCCCGCGCCACCCACGCGACATGTCCCAGACGGCTCGCCTGCTCGCCCTCGGGCTTTTCTGTGGCGTCGTCACGACGACAGAGTCGATCGCCGCCATCCCGGCCTCCGAGAGCAACGCGCTGGCGGCCCTCTACACCAACACCAACGGGTCGGGATGGACGAAGCGAACCGGCTGGCTCGGTGCGAGCGGCACCGAGTGCACGTGGTTCGGAGTCACCTGCGACGCCGCTAGTGGCCACGTCGTCGGGCTCAGTCTGCCCTTCAACCATCTTCAGGGAACTCTGCCGGAAGCGATTTCCGGGCTGACCGCCCTACGCACCCTCGACCTCCACGAGAATTTCTATCTTCATGGGGCCTTGCCGGCTGGATTGGGTGACCTTTCCGCCCTCGAAACCGTCGACCTGTGGAGCTGTGGGCTCTCCGGGCCACTGCCCTCGGAGCTCGGCCAGCTCCAGCAGTTGCGGGTGCTGCAGCTCGCGGACAACGGCTTTACGAGGCCATTGCCAGCTGCCATTTTCGACCTGGAGCGGCTCGAGGTACTGAACCTGAGCCGCAATCCGCTCGGAGCGCCCGGCGGATGGCTGTTTCCCTCGGGCCTGGCGGAGCTTCCGCATCTGAGGGTGCTCGATCTCAGCTTCACGGGCATCGCTGGCGAGCTGCCCGCCGCCATCGGCTCGTTCCCGGCCCTGGAGGAGCTCCGGCTCTCCTTCGGGCTGGCCGGCGGCGCGATCCCGGCCGCCTTGGCCGACGTCCACACGCTTCGCGTCCTGGACTTGTCGCGCCTCCATTTCACCTCGCTGCCAGACCTGGGCGCGCTCTCGAATCTCCAGGTACTCGACGTTTCGGGTAACGGAGACCTCCTGGCCGGGCCGGTCCCGGCGTGGCTCGGCAGCCTCACC
>CXWL01006601.1_pt1 | contig 73770 bp, 69 predicted proteins | sample 590931 | NCBI WGS metagenome assembly CXWL01 (sample SAMEA3498368, study PRJEB10139) | groundwater metagenome | biome: water well; material: biofilm material | place: Germany | collected 2015-04-27
GGAGCGGTAGGTGGTGAGCTTGCCGCCGACGATGCTGAGGAGGCCGTCGGGGCCGCCGCGTTTGGCATGGTCGATGACAAAGTGGCTGCGGGAGATCGTGCTTTCGTCGGCGCCGGGGGTGAAAGGGAGGGGCCGGACGCCGCTGTAGGTGTAGAGGACGTGCTCGCGGCGAAGAGGCGTCGCCGGGAAGAGGCGAGTCGCTTCGTCGAGGAGGTAGGCGAGTTCTTCCGGCGTGCAGACGGCGGTCGAGGGGTCGCCGTCGTAGAGGAGGTCGGTCGTGCCGACGAGGGTCATGTTGTGCCAGGGGAGGATGAAGAAGGGGCGGCCGTCGGTCTTGGCGCTCGCGAAGATGGCGTGGGTGGGGCCGCCCGGCCACTCGACGACGAGATGGCTGCCTTTGGTGCCGCCGAGGAGGCGGTCGTGGCGCTCGGCGTCGGTGCCGGCGAGGATCTGGTCGACCCAGGGGCCGGCGGCGTTGATGACGACCTTGGCGGCGATCTCGTAAGTCGGGGCAGTTGTGCTGGGCGGGGAGTTCACAGCCGGGGGCGGCTGTGAACCTGTACCGGCAGCGGCCGGGGAGGCGGTTTGCTCGACATGTCTCTCGGTCAACGAGTGCGCAGGCGGGGGCGCCTGCGCTCCATCTAGCTCGTCTCGCACAACGAGGCCTTTGAGCTTGTGACCGGGGGAGAGCAGGCCGATGGCGGCGGTGTGGTTGAGGGCGACGCCGCCGGCGTCGGTGAAGTCGCGGATGGATTCGGCGACGAGGCGCTCGGGGAACTCGACCTGGGCGTCGGACATGAGGTAGGCGGCGCGGAGGCCTTCGCGGTTGAGGCCGGGCTCGTACTGGGCGAGGGCGCGCTCGGGCATCGCTTTGTGGCGAGGAAGGGATTTTCGGAAGGAGAAGAGGTCGTAGAGGATGAGGCCAATGCGGACTTTCCACCCGGGGCGCTTGTCGCCTGCGTACACGGGAACGAGGAGGCGCAACGGGCGGACGAGGTGCGGAGCCTCGCGCACGAGAGTCTCGCGTTCGTGCAGCGACTCGTACACGAGGCCGAACTCGGCGTGCTCGAGGTAGCGTAGGCCGCCGTGGATGAGCCGGGTGGCGCGAGAGGTGGTGCCAGCACCGAAGTCATCGCGCTCGACGAGCAGGGTCTTGTAGCCGGCGAGCTGGGCCTCGCGGGCGATCCCGGCGCCGTTGATGCCACCGCCGATGACGATGACGTCGAACTGCTGCTTGGCGAGATCGGCGAGCGCTGGCCTCAAGAGGCCCAACCTTTGGAGCGCTCGACGGCGCGCCGCCAACCGTCGACCAGGATGTCGCGTTCTGACGCCGACATGCGTGGTTCGAAGGCGCCGCCGTTCTTCCAGATGCGGCCGATCTCGTCCTGATCCTTCCAGAAGCCAACGGCGAGACCGGCGAGGTAGGCCGCACCGAGGGCCGTGGTCTCCGGGGTGGCCGAGCGCACGACAGGGCGCTGGAGGACATCGGCCTGGATCTGGAGGAGGAGGTCGTTGGCCACGGCGCCGCCGTCGACGCGCAGTTCGGTCATGCGGACGCCCGTCTCCTGCTCCATCAGCTCGACGACATCGAGGGTCTGGAGGGCGATCGACTCGAGGGTGGCGCGAGTGATGTGGGCGGCGGTGGTGCCTCGGGTGATGCCGACGATCGTGCCGCGGGCATACATGTCCCAGTGGGGGGCGCCCAGGCCGGCAAAGGCGGGGACGACGTAGACGCCGTCGCTCGACGGGACGGAGGCGGCGAGCGCCTCACTGTCGGCGGCGGTCTTAATGATGCCGAGGCCGTCGCGGAGCCACTGGATGGCGGCGCCGGCGATGAAGATGCTGCCTTCGACAGCGAACTGCTGCTTGCCGTTGATGCGCGAGGCAACGGTGGTCAGGAGGCCGTTGGCGGAGAAGACAGGCTCGTCACCGGTGTGCTGGAGGATGAAGCAGCCGGTGCCGTAGGTGTTCTTGGCGCTGCCCTTGCTGAAGCATCCCTGTCCGAAGAGGGCGGCCTGCTGGTCGCCAGCGATGCCGGCGATGGGGATCGGGTAGCCGAAGATGCCCTGGTCGGTCTCGGCGATGATGCTGCTGCTGTCGACGACCTCCGGCAACATTCGAGCGGGGATGTTGAGGGCGTCGAGGAGGAACGGGTCCCAGGCGCCGTCGCGCAGGTTGTAGAGCATGGTGCGGGAGGCGTTGGTGGCATCGATGACGTGCTTGCGGCCGCTGGTGAGCTTGTTGATGAGCCAGGAATCGACGGTGCCGAACAGCAGCTCGCCCTTTTCGGCGCGTTGCTGCGATTGCTGGCCGGCGTTGTCGAGCAGCCAGCGGATCTTGGTGCCAGAGAAGTAGGCGTCGATCAGGAGGCCGGTGCGGGCATGGACCTCGTCCTCCAAACCGCGCGCGCGGAGTTGCTCGCAGATCTGGGCGGTGCGGCGGCACTGCCAGACGACGGCGTCGTTGATGGCACGGCCGCTGCCTTTGTCCCAGACGATGGTGGTCTCGCGCTGGTTGGTGATGCCGACGGCGGCGATGTCCCGAGCGGAGATTCTGGTGTCGCCGAGGATTTTATGGGCGGCATTGATCTGGGAGGTCCAGATGGCCTGAGGGTCATGGGAGACCCAGCCGGGCTGCGGGTAGATCTGCGGGAACTCGAACGACGCCTGCTGTACGGGTGTGCCGTCGTGGTCGAACAGGATCGCCCGCGACGACGAGGTGCCCTGGTCGAGGGCGAGGATGTACTTCATGTGGGTAGTGTAGGGCGGTTAGCCGTTAGCTGTTAGCAGTTTGAGCGAAGCCGCATCATCGGCGCTTGACCATGGGGCGGACCTCCTTCGCTGCCTCGGGGAACTGGGAGACGAACTGGTACTGCCAGTTCTCCCGCACGTGCGCGGGCCACTCCCCAAGCGGTAGGTCGCGATAACCCAAGCGCCGCCAGAACTCCCGGGCGTGGAGCGTGAAGAGGTAGATGTCGGAGGCGCCCGACTGGCGGGCATCCTCTTCGAGGAGACGGCCGATATCGAGGCCGAGCGTGAGGCCACGGGCGGCCGCATCGACGACGACGCTACGGATGACGGCGTCCGGGCCATAGAACTCGACACCGCCGCAGCCGATGAGCCGCCCGTCGTATTCGATGACGAGAAAGCCTTCGATGTAAGGTTCGAGGAAGATCGGCGGCAGTTCGCCACTGAGGATAAGGGGGACGAGAGCGGGAACGTCGGTGGAGCGACCGCGGCGAAAGATACAGCTGTCGCGATCGGGCGGACGAGTGGTGGCCGTGGGCGCCACGGCACTGGTTGCGAGGATCGCGGAGGCAGCACCGGGATCGCCCGCTTCCTCGGTAGCTGCGGCGACTGCTTGCATCATCGCTTGCATTTCGGGTGAGTTGCGGAGGGCGACCATCTGTTGATGCGAGGCAGCCGCGCGGTCGATGTTCCAGTACGTGCCGGGGACGAACGGTATCAGGCTATCCATGCTCTTCCGCCCAGCGCTTGAGGATCGCGGCCTGTTCGGGCGTCGTGCGGACGCGCAGGGCGTCGGCGACGAGTTTCGGGCGACGGCCGCGGTATAGCTGCTCTTCGAGTATCCCTATCAACTCGGGCCGGTTGGTGCCCGCCATCAGTAGAGCGATGTATGAGTACAGCTCGTTGGTGATCTTTGTGGACAAAAGCGACGCCAGCGCCGAGTAGAGGCCCTCCAATTCGCGTTCGATGATTGTCTCGGCTACGGCCAGCGCGAGCCGCTCATTCTCCGTTCGCAGTGCGACTTCGATGACGCGGTTGGCGTAGCGCTGAGTGACCTCGGGTGGCGCTTCGGATAGCACCTCAAACGCGGCGGCGATTTGTTCAGGCGGGCGGACTCCGCTCACTAGCCACTGGTAAACCTGGGCGTGTTGTCCAGTGGCGGCGAGAAGCTGGATCACAGCGGTGACGACCTCAGTATTCTTCTCATAGTTGGCATCGAGGTGTTCGCCCGCGATGTAGCTATAGAGATCCGGTTTAACACGCGCGAGCAACCTCAGGCCGTATGTTCGGAGACGCCAGGACACATCCTCCCCGAGGATCTTCTCGAAGGTTCCTGCGGCACGGATGGCGATCGGCGCGTCACGTAGATCGCCAGCGCGGTCGAGAATTTGAACAATTGCGCCGCGTAGAGGGCAGCCCTGATCCAACTTAGGTCCGTCACTGTCAACCTCATCGTAGAGCGCGCCCAACTCCGCGCGCAGCAGCAGTGGGCGCTCTAGTAGGGCTTCGAGGGCGGCTTCGCGAGCGAGGCGGTCACCGGAGGCCAGCAGTTCGACGATATATTCGCGGAAGGCCGCTTCGTCGCCGGTCGCGAGGATTCTGAGGCGGGAGGTGTCGATGCGGGACTTTGCCTGCTTGCGGGTGGCCATCGTCAGTTCAGCTTCGACAGTTCGGACCGCAGGTGGTCTCGCATTTCGGCGAGGCGTTCTGGCTCGATGGGCGTCTTTCGCGGGGCGTTGATGTAGGCCGCGTTGCTCCAAACCGGCCACTGGGGATTGGGATCGTCGGCGTATCGCGGGAACAGATGCCAATGCATGTGGGCGACGGAGTTGCCGAGCATCTCGTAGTTCAACTTCCGGGGCGAGAAGGCGCGGAACACGGCCTCGGCGACGACGGACATTTCGGTGAGGAACGTCGCGCGATCGCTGGGCGAGATCTCGTGTAGCTCTGCTGCGTGGTGCTTCGACAGGAAGAGCGTGTAGCCAGGGTAGATCTGGTTCCATCCAAGCACTACGAACCCACTTTTCAGCTCTCCGACAAAGTACGGATTCGCGTCGTTCATCCTTGGAACCAGCTCGCAGATCTCACACGGCTCGGTCATTCTGTCAGTCCTCTCTAGCGCGCGCGGCCAAACCAAGAGGGTCGCCCTGTTGGCGACCCTACAACCTGCAACCCATAACCTACCGGCCGACCTGCATTAGCGGGATGACGTTTTCGTCGGTGCCAACGGCGACGTAGGTGCCGGCGTCCATCTCGGCGATGATCTTCTCGCCTTCTTCAATGAGGGCGCTCATGAAGTCGGGCTCGTCGACGGTCTTGACGATTTCGCCCTTGCGGAAGATGACGCCGCGGCCTTTGCCACCGGCGATGCCGAGGTCGGCCATCTTCGCCTCGCCGGGGCCGTTGACGACGCAGCCCATGACGGCGACGGTGAGGATGCGCCCGCGCTTGGTGAAGTGCTCCTCCACTTTGTTGGCCAGCGGAATCAGCTCGATTTCGATGCGGCCGCAGGTGGGGCAGGCGACGAGCGTGGCGCCGCGCTTGCGAAGGTTGAGGGTGTTGAGGATGTCCCAGCAGATCGGCACTTCTTCGACCGGATCGGCGGCCAGCGAGACACGCAGTGTGTCGCCGATGCCCTCCGACAGGAGGATGCCGATGCCGATGGCGCTGCGCACGGAACCCGCGCGCGGTGTCCCGGCCTCGGTAACACCAAGGTGCAGCGGGTATGGCACCAGCGTCGCCAACCGGCGATAAGCCTCGACCATTGTCGGCACGTCGAAGGCTTTCATCGAGATCTTGATGTCGTCGAAGTCGGCGTCGTTGAGGACTTTGATCTCCCATAGGGCCGCTTCGACCATGCGGTCGGGCAGCGACGGCGGCAGCTCACCATCGGCGAGGGCGCGGATCGGGGGAAGCGAGCCGGCGTTCACGCCGATGCGGATCGGCATGTTGCGCTCCTTCGCCTTCTTCGCGACGAGCGTCACTTTGTCGGCGTCGCGGATGTTGCCGGGGTTAAGGCGCAGGCCGTCGAAGCCGGCGTCGATCGCCGCGAGGGCCCAGCGGTAGTCGAAGTGGATGTCGGCGATGATCGGCAGCGGCGTGCGGCGGACGATCTCCGGGAGCGCGTTCGCTGCTTCCTTGTCGGGCACGGCGATGCGGACGAGATCGCAGCCGGCTTCCTTCAGTTGGTCGAGTTGGGCGACGGTGGCATCGACGTTCTCGGTGATGGTCGAGCACATGGACTGCACGGCAATCGGGGCGTCCCCGCCGATCTGCACGTCGCCGACGAAGACGGGCTTGGACTTCCTTCGAGGGGTCATCATCTCAGGATGCTGTCTCCGCCCACGATGCGCATGATGTCGAAGTACGTGACGACGAGCGCGAAGAGGATCAGCGCCACGAACCCTGCAAAGTGTACCAGCGCTTCCTTTTGCGGGGCGACGCGCTTTCCACCGCGGAGAAACTCCAAGAGGATGAAAAACAGCCTGCCTCCATCCACCATCGGAATAGGAAGCGCATTGAACAGCGCCAGGCTCATGCTGATCGAGGCGGCGAGCGTCAAGAGGGGCAGCCAGCCTGCCTGCTCCACCACTTCGCCCGTGACCTGGGCGATGCCTACGGGTCCGGTGACCGGGGACGTACCCTCGAAGTTTCGAATCAGGGCCCAGATCTGGTTGCGGGTGAGGATGATCGACTCGAAGCTGAGGCGCGTCGCGTTCGGGAAGGCGGTCCATAGAGGCTCCGACCGGTTCTCAGTGATGACTTCGAAGGCGGGGCCGGGGCGGAACTCGTAGCACGGCGATGGCGCCTCCGCGAACAGTTCCGTCTTCAAGGCCCGCGCCTCCGCCTGCGCATCGTCGCCGAGCGTGCTGCACACGCCCTCGGACAGCCCGACGAAACCGAACTCGGATCCGCTGAAGCACCACGCCGGCGAGCCCGGCGCGATCTGCTCCTTGTACTCCCTTACTGACGTGACGGAGTTCTCGCGCAGTTTCGCGAGATCTTCGGGTGTGCGGTTCACCGAGGCTACGGACACGGCACCGAGCTGGATACCCGTCGGTCCTTGGGTCTGCTTGACGCCACATTCGTCTTCATGGGGCTGCGGGTTCCAGCGCGCGTAGACGTCCTTCTTAATCGTCTCAGAGCCGGATCGCGGGTCATCGCGCTTGATGGTGAATTCGATCGTGCTGCCCTGATGCAGGCGGATGAGGTAGCCGGCGTCGTTGAAACTCTCGGCCTTGCGGCCGTTGATGGCGACGATCTGGTCCCCGGGCCGCAGGTCGGCGGCCTGGGCCGGGCTGCCTGGGGCGACCGTCGCGATCTCGGCGCCGCCGATCGGCTCCGGGTGGGAGATCATCAGGCTGAGCGTGAACAGCACCACGGCGACGACGAAGTTCATGAAGGCGCCGGCGCCGATGATGATCGTGCGCTTCCACTTCGGTTGCGCTGCGAGGCTCTCGGGGTTCATCTCGCCCGTCGACCGCTCCTCGTCGGGATTCTCTTGCGCCTCCGGGTCTTCCTCGCCGAGCATGCGAACGAAGGCGCCCAGCGGGATGGCGTTGAGGGTGTAGTCGGTGCCCCGCCAGCGGAAGCCCCAGATCTTGGGCGGCAGCCCAATGCCGGCCTCCAGCACCTTCACGCCGAAGATCTTGGCCGTTACATAATGTCCAGCCTCATGTAGAACGATGAGGCCGAGCAGGATGCCGAAGAAGGGGAGTAGCGAATAAAGAAGTACGTCCAAGTCGCCTCGCAGAATCAATCCGGCCCTGTGGTCGGACGGGTCTCTTACATACTACGGTACGTGCGGGAAGCCACGCCGGGCCTCATCGGCGACCGGCGGGCTGCATTGCTCCGCAGCGCTCGAGGGCGAACGTGCGCGCCCAGGCGTCCGCGTCCAGCACCGCATCCAATTCAGGATCGGCGGTCCCGATATGCGCCGACAGCGTCGCGTCCACCACTTTTGGGATATCCATGAAGCCGATCGCCCCTAGGGCAAACTGCTCGACCGCTACTTCGTCCGCCGCCGCGAGCACGGCCGGCCACGTACCGCCCTTCGCGCCGGACTCCAACGCCAGTCGTAAGCAAGGATAGCGGGCCATGTCCGGCGCCTCGAAATGCAGGGCCTTGGTGCGCGCGAGGTTCAGGCGCGGGATGCCGCCGCCGGCGAGCCGCTCCGGGTAGGTGAGAGCGCACTGGATCGGCAGCCGCATGTCGGGCTCGCCGAGCTGGGCCTTCACGCTGCCGTCGGCGAACTCCACGAGCGAATGGACGATGCTCTCGCGGTGCATCACCACCTCGATGCGGTCCATCGGCATGTTGAACAGCCATCGCGCCTCGATCGCCTCGAACCCTTTGTTCATCAGCGTCGCGGAGTCGATGGTGATGCGGCGGCCCATGTCCCAGGTGGGATGGCGCAGGGCCTCGCGTGGCGTCACCTGGTGGAGGTCGCGCGCCGGTTTGTCGCGGAAGGCGCCGCCGGATGCGGTGAGGATGATCTTTTCGACGGACGCGATGTCCTCGCCCCAGAGGCACTGCCAGATGGCGCTGTGCTCGCTGTCGACGGGCCGGAGCTCGCCGCGGCCGCGCTCGGCCTCGCGGGTGACGATGTGGCCAGCCATCACCAGCACTTCCTTGTTGGCGAGGGCGACGGCTTTGCCGGCCCGCAGCGCGGCCAGAGTCGGCTCCAAGCCAGCAGCTCCCGACGTGCACACGACGACGACATCAACCTCCGGCTGCGACGCCATCTCTTCCATCGACGCCCAGCGAGTCTTCGGGCCGGAGGCCGCCTTGAGAGCCATGTGCTGGGCCTTGTCGGTACAGCAAACGGCGGCGGGCTTGAACTCGCGGCACTGGTCTTCGAGCAGGGTGGTGTTGCTGCCGCCGGCGAGGCTGACGACGCGGAGGTGGCCGGGGTGCTGGCGGATGACGTCGAGGGTCTGCCGCCCAACGGACCCGGTGGAGCCGAGGACAGCGACGCGGATCTTCGTCTTCGACTCCGAGGTGGGTACCATCGGGTCGCAGTATAGCGGCCCGCGATCATATCATTGTGTCAACGAGTCGTCAGTGGCATATCGAGTGCAAACGGACTTGCTGGACGGCACCGGCGCTCACGATACTGAGGGTATGTTTCGCGGTGCCGTTCTCACGCTGACTCTCGTTGTCGCGGTACCGTTGTGCCTGTTGGTCGGTGCGACGCTCGGCTACTTCTTGCTGTTGGTACTGTATGTCGTGTTCGGGAACGACTTTCCGACGGCGATCTCTATCCTTGTGGGCCTGTCGCCCGTTGTTCTCAGCATCGTTTTCGTTAGCCGCTTCCTGGCTGACCGCTTGCACTACTAACGGGTGCTGAACAGCCCCGGGGCGAACCATCTCTCACTCGATGCATGATCTGCTTGAAGCAGCACCGCCGGGGCTGGAAAGTCCGCGCTACGTAGCGGGTGGAGGCTACAGACACCCTGCTAGCGCGTGACCACGAACTCCACGAACAGGTACGCCGTGGGGAAGGTGAACAGAATCGAGTCGAAGCGGTCGAGGACGCCGCCGTGGCCGGGTATCAACTCGCTCGCGTCCTTGATGTGCCGGGCGCGCTTCATCGCTGACTCCACCAAATCGCCGACGGTTGCCGCGAGGGGGAGTGTAAGACCCAGCACCAGCACATGCCACGGCTCGAACAACAGGTCGTCGTACTCCCTGAAGACGTAGCTGGCGACAAGGACGGCGGCGAATCCGCCCGCCCAGCCGCCAATGAAGCCCTCGACCGTTTTCTTCGGACTGATCGCCGGAGCCAGCGGCGTCTTGCCGATCGCGCGCCCGGTGAAGAAGGCGGCGGTGTCGGTGGCGAAGGTGCCGAGGATCGTCACGTAGACCCATGACCGTCCATCGAACTCGATCTCGCGGAGAAGGATCAGGGTGCTGCCGAGGACGCCGAGGTAGGCGACGCCGCCGAATGTCCACGCGGTCGCGCGCAGTCTGTCGTCGTCGACCGGATTGAGGGAGACGGCTGCCGCCGGAATGAGCGCTCCGGCCGCCAGCCAGGCAAGCCATTCGATGCGGCCGATATAGGCGCCGACGGCGATCCCGGCGACGACAGCGGCGATGAGCAGGCTCACCGGATCGATCCACGGACGCCCTTGTGCATGCTGGTACTCGATCGAGGCGATAGCGAGCGCGGCGCACACGGCGGCGAGGTACCACGGCCCGCCAAACCAGATGATTACGAGGATGACCGGAATGCCGGCAGCCGCGCTCGCGACTCGTTGCGCTAACACCGTCGTGTCACTTGGCTGGCTTGGCCCCGTTGCGGGGCTCGACGGCGCCGAACTTTCGCACTCTGCTGGCGTACGCCTGGAGCGCCTCGTCCATCGCCTCGCCATCGAAGTCGGGCCAGAAGGCGGGAGTTGAGTAGAACTCCGCATAAGCCGACTGCCAGAGCAGGAAGTTCGACAGCCGCATTTCACCTGCCGTGCGCACGACGAGGTCAGGGTCGCCGATGGGAGAGGTGTACATATGTGAGGAGAGCAGCGCCTCGTCGATGCGCCCGACCGGTACCTTCTCGGCGACGATGCGCTTCACCGCTTCGACGATCTCCGCGCGGCCGCCGTAGCTGAAAGCGAGGGCGACCGTCATGCGACGGTTGTGCTTCGTCAGCTCGATCGCGTCCTCGACCTGCTTGCGGATGTTCGAGTCGAGCGCGCCCAGGTCGCCGATGTGGATGAGTCGCACGCCGTTTTCGTGCAGTTCCTTGAGCTCGGTCTTGATGAAGCGCGGGATAAGGCGGATCAGCGCGCTCACCTCAGTGCGAGGCCGCGTCCAATTCTCGGTGGAGAAGGCGTAGAGCGTCAGTACCTCGACGCCGCGTTCGCCCATGCCGTGGATCACGCGCCGGATGTTCTCCGCCCCCGCGCGATGCCCCTTCTGGCGTGAAAGCCCGCGCTCCTTCGCCCAACGTCCGTTGCCGTCCATGATAATGGCGACGTGGCGGGGGATGTGCGCCGGTCGCTTCGGTCGTCCCGGCGCTGGCTCCGCCGACGGGCGTGCGCCGTTCGTCGACGCCTTCGGCGTCTGGGTCTTTGGTGCACGGCGGAGAAGTCGTGGCGCCATCCTGGTCAGGAAGCTCGGGTCTGTTGCAAGTCCCCATAGGCGACTTGCAACAGAGTCTCAGACTTCCAGAAGTTCCCTTTCCTTGGTGTTTGCGTGTTGGTCTACCTCCGCAACGAAGCGGTCGGTGATCTTCTGCAGGCGCTCCTGTGCGCGGCGCTCGTCGTCGTCGGTGATGTCTTTGTCGTGTTGCGCCTTGCGGAGGTGATCGAGGGAGTCACGGCGGACGTTGCGGACGGCCACGCGGGCCTCCTCGGCCTTCTTGTGTACCTGCTTCACCAATTCTTTGCGGCGTTCCTCGTTTAGGGCGGGGATGACCAACCGCATGAGGTTGCCGTCGTTTGTCGGCGTCAGGCCCAGGTCGGACTTCTGGATCGCCTTCTCGATGGCGCTCATTTGGGTCTTGTCGAAGGGCTGGATGGTGATCATGCGGGGCTCCGGCGCGTTGATCGTCGCCATCTGATTGAGCGGCGTCGGTGTGCCGTAGTACTCGACCTTCAGCGACTCCACCAGCGACGGCCGCGCCCGTCCCGTCCGCACGGAACTCAGCTCCCGGTCGAACGACTGGACCGCGCTCTGCATCCGGTGTTCGGCGTCCTTCAGGGTCTCGTCGATCATGGATTCAGACTCCTCCAATCGGCCTATGGTACATCACCGGATCGAGTTACTAGCCTAGGGTGATCATGTGCACTATGCGTGTACGGGGTCGAGCACCGAATCCGCGTCGCTCACGGAGGTGCCGATGTTAGCTCCGCGCGCCGCCTCGACGATTCCATCCGGCGACCCGACGTCGAAGACCACGATCGGCAGGTGGTTCTCCATGCAGAGCGTCAGCGCCGTGCTGTCCATCACTTCGAGGCGACGGTTCAGGGCATCCATGTAGGACAATTGCGAGAATCGGCGCGCATCGGGCTTCTTTCGGGGGTCGGCGTCATATACGCCGTCGACCTTGTTCTTGGCGATCAGCAGCACGTCAGCCTCTATCTCGACGCCGCGCAGAGCCGCCGCGGTGTCAGTTGTCATAAAGGGGTTGCCTGTGCCTCCGGCGAAGATGACGACCCGCCCCTTCTCCAGGTGTCGCATCGCCCGCCGGCGGATGTACGGCTCGGCCACCGCCTGGATGGGGATGGCGGTCTGCGTACGGACATCGCCGCCCGCCTTCTCGATGGCATCCTGCAGGGCGAGGGCGGAGATGACGGTCGCCAGCATCCCGGCGTAGTCGGCGGTAGCGCGATCCATACCGAACTGGCTGGCCTGGGCGCCGCGCCAGAAGTTGCCGCCGCCCACCACAACCGCGACCTGTACGCCGAGGTCACTCGCTGTCTTGATCTGCACCGCGATGGGGTTGACGCTGCCGGGATCGATGCCAAACGCGAGGTCGCCCATGAGGGCTTCGCCGCTCACTTTCAGCAGGACGCGCTTATAGGCGCGCTTGTATGGGCCTTCGCCAGCCATGGGCGGCTCCTACTGACCGAGTTCGAATCGCGTGAAGCGCTTGATGCGGATGTTCTCGCCAGTCGACGCAATCGTCTGCTTCACCAGGTCGTCGATGGTCTTCGATGAGTCCTTGATGAACGATTGCTTCAGCAGCACCGTCTCTTCGACGGAGCCCTCGGCGTCGGGGGGTAGGTCTGCTTCATTGATCACCAGCGTCGACGGGATACCGGCGATCTGCATCGCGACATCGTGAACCAACGCCTTGAAGCCGTCGGTGCGGGCGACGAAGTCCGTCTCGCAGTTGACCTCGACGAGCACGCCGATGCGCCCACCGGCGTGGATGTAGGAGTCGATGATGCCCTGGCTGGTTTCGCGGCCCGCCTTCTTGTCGGCGCTGGCGATGCCCTGCTCACGAAGCCATTTCACGGCGCCATCGACGTTCCCGTCCGTGGCGTCGAGCGCCTTCTTGCAGTCCATCACCCCCGCACTGGTGAGCTCGCGTAGCTTCTTTACGTCCTCTGCTGTCGCTGCCACGCTGTGTCCCTTTCGGTAGTTCTTAGTTTGTAGTTCGTAGTCTGTAGTACGCGGGAGGTCGGACGACCTCGCCCGTCGGTGGTGGTAGGGTCTTCGCTGCGCTACGCGCCGGGTGCGGGTGCTTCTGGTGCTGCTGACTCGGGCACCGGCGCTGCTTCAGGTGCCGCCACAGGTTCCTCTGCCGCCATGGGCGCCGGGCCCGGATCGTCCGGGGAAGCCGAGAAGCGGCCGGTTGCGGTGAAGGAACCCATCTCGAGGCCTTCTGTCTCGCGCGCTTCGGACGCATAGCCTTGCAGGTTGCGGCCTTCGCTGATGGCGTCGGAGATCTTGCTGGCGATGAGCTTCACGGCGCGGATGGCGTCGTCGTTGCCGGGGATCGGGTAGTCGATCTCGTCCGGGTTCGAGTTGGAGTCGCACATGGCGATGATCGGAATCCGCATGCGGATCGCTTCGGTGACGGCGATGCGCTCCATCGGCGGGTCGATGATGAAGAGCGCACCAGGGAGGCGGCGCATGCCCTTGATGCCGCCGAAGTAGCGGTTCATCTTCTCCATCTCCTGGATCAGCTTGCCGGCTTCCTTCTTGATCAGGATGTTCAGTTCACCACGCTGGTAGCGGTCTTCGAGACGCACGAGATAGTCGATGCGGCCTTCGATGGTCTGGAAGTTGGTGAGCGTGCCGCCGAGCCAGCGTGTCGTCACGTAGGGCGAGCCGCTGCGGGAGGCTTCGACTTCGATCGACTCCTGGGCCTGCTTCTTCGTCCCGACGAAGAGCACGCTTTCGCCCCGCGAGGCGAGGCCGCGGACGAAGTCCATCGCCTGCTTGAGCAGGGGGACGGTCTGCTGGAGGTCGAGGATGTGGATGCCGTTGCGCTCGGTGAAGATGTAGCGCTTCATGCGCGGATCCCAGCGATGCGTCTGGTGACCGAAGTGGACGCCCGCTTCGAGGAGGGCCTTCATCGAGACTTGGGAAGGGGAGGGTGCGGTATCGGTGGTCATGAGGCTCCTAAGCTTCCGGACATAGATTTGAGGCCGCGGGGCCCCAGGTCCGGACTACAGCAATTCAAATACAGGCGGATTGTACCACGCCCCTGGTTTTGCGCTGGTGGGCCGGGGCTGGTTGTCGTTTCCTGCTTGGCGGGCCGCCGGAAAAAAGTGTGTAGAAAAGATTTCCGAATAATAACGTGTCAACCATGTAATCGGTAAAGGTGCGAAGCTGGGGTGGGATCCGCGTAGGACGCTAAGGCAGAAGCACCGAATCATCAGGTTCAGCTTAGGGTGAAGTGGCGACAGATCCTGTCGTATCTGGAGCCGGAACGCGCACCACCCAAAAAGGACTGCCTGGAAGAACACCGGGGCTGGTGAGCGGGTGGGCTGGGTTATGCGGGGCCGACGTGTCATAGACGGCTGGCGGGCGAGGGCGGCCCGCGCTCCTGTCATAAGTTGAACGAAACGGGCCTTGACCGCTCGATATAGATAGTGATACTATATATACACTTGGTCAGGAGGGACGAGTGAGCCTTACACCCGAAACCGACGTTGCAGTGTCCGAAACTATTCCGATCACGGAGGTTTTTGCGCCGGCATCGAGCGGAATCACCCGCCGGGGCATCCTGAAGATCAGCTTCTTCGGGGCGCTGTTCGCGATGCTCGGGGGCATCGGCGCGACTGTTGTGAACACGCTGTACCCCCGCAACGTCATCGGTTTTGGCGGCCCGGTCGCGTTGCTTGCTGACCAGATCCCCAAGCCGGGGGATCCGCCGAAGCAGAGCATCGAAGGGCACTTCCTGCTCGTGAATCTGAAGCCTGACGAAGGCCGCGTTGCTACGGACGACGCGCCGACGGCTGGCGGACTGCTCGCCCTGTGGTGGAAGTGCCCGCATCTCGGCTGCACGATTCCGTGGAAGGGTGACTTCGTGTCGCCGTTCGATGACCTGAAACGCAAGGGGATGTTCAACTGCAACTGTCACGGCAGTACCTACACGAAAGCCGGTGCTCTCGTGAAAGGCCCAGCCACGCGTGCGATGGACACGATGGCGATCGAGGTGACGAAGACGGGGATCGTCGTGCAGACGGGATCGATCCGCAAAGGCGACAACGATAATCCGCGCCGGGCGATCCCTTATCCGGCGCAGGTGCAGGGAGCATCGGCGACGGAGTTGCCCGCCTCCAACAACCTTGAGAGAAATGCGAACAGCCGATGACATCGCCGCGATTCGACCGGGAATTGCTGAAGGGCAATACGGCCACGGTTGTGCTGGCGATTCTCGCTGAGGGGCCGCTGCACGGGTACCAGATTGCGAAAGAGATGCGGCGCCGGAGCGATGACGCGCTGCAACTCGGGCAGGGGGTGCTGTACCCGATCCTGCATCGGTTGGAGGACCGCGGGCTGATCGCTGGGGAGTGGGAGCAGTCGGTGGGGACGCCCAGCCGCAAGCGCTACGTGATCACGGACGCGGGGCTCTTGGAGCTGAACGCCAAGCGCATCGAATGGACCGCCTTCTCCCGGGCGATGGGCAAGGTGCTCGGGGGAGACGCGCGCGGAGGCAACGCATGAGCCCCGATCCGGCGTCTGCTGACCACACCGAAATTCGGCGAGTGGCGATCGACCGCTACCTGAACGAACTGTGCTGGGCGATGGGCGGCACCTTCGCTGAGCAGCAGGCGCTGCGGGACGAACTCCGCGCGCACATCTCGGAGGCTATCCGCGAACACGAACTCGGCGGCCTGTCGCCGGACGATGCGCTGATGGCAACGCTGCGCGACTTCGGCCCGCCGTCGGATCTCGGGCGGAGCATGCGGGCATCGACGGGCAAGCGACCCCTTGCCAGGCCGCTCACCCAGCCCTCGGGCGCACTTCTTCTCGAGCGGCGGAGTATTCGGCACCTTCCACCGCGCGCGCTGATCCTCGCCGTCGCGGCATCCGGCGTCACCGCCCTTGCCGTTGCCATCACCTACGCTTGGCCGTAGGCGTCGACCCCCATCTGTCCCATCTGCTCCATCTGCGGATAGACTCGATCCATGCCCAGCTTCCGTAAGCAACAACTCCGCGAGCGTTTTTATCCGCCGCACTTTCGCGGGATGTACGATCGCTTCTCCGACGTGATCCACGAGCACGTGCGGGCAGGCGATGTGATGCTCGATGCGGGGTGCGGGTCGGGGCGGGTGTTTCAGTACCACTTCGATGCGGAGCAGCGGCCGCGGCTCATCTTCGGCGTCGATATGACGGACGAACCGAAGGGCAACCAGAACGTAGATGCGGCGGCACGGGCGGATCTGGCGGCGCTGCCTTTCCACGACGCGACGTTCGATATCGCGATCAGCAGCCACGTCGCCGAACATCTGACGCAGCCGGAGAAGGTGTTCGGGGAGCTGTCGCGGGTGCTGAAGCCAGGTGGACTGCTGCTGATCCTGACGCCAAATCGCTGGCACTACGTGACGGTCAGTTCGGCGCTGTTGCCGCACTCGTTTCACCTGAAGTTCAACCAGTGGCGCGGTGTGGATGCGCACGACATCTTTCCGACGGTGTATCGGGCGAACACGGCCTCGCGCATGCGGTCGCTGTATGCCGGGGCGGGGATGGAGGTCGAGCATCTGTATCAGTTCGAGACGGAGCCGGAGTATCTGGCGTTTAGCACGCCGACTTATGCGGCGGGGGTGGCGTTCGAGCGGCTGGTGAATCGCTTTGGGTTCTTGACGAACCTGCGGGTGAATCTGCTTGCGGTGGGGCGGAAGAAGTAGGGCTGCGCAGGTGTTAGGTTCTGGGTTCTGGGTTTTAGGTGATTCTGTCATTTCGCCGGTAGGCTCGCACTTGGCCGAGTGGGCTTTGCAAGGGACATACTTCTCCGAGGTTGATTGCGTGTGAAAAAACCCGAGGCGCCGCGCGGGCACTTCTCGCTCAAGGAACTGGGTCTGATGCTTCTCGTTGCAATGACCATCGTCTTGGTCGCTAGTGAAGGCACAGATCTGAGCGCCATCACCGGGCGGCTCACCCTGATGCTTCCGCCCGCTTTGGTTCTGATCTTGGTCGTTTGGTTGATCGGCCGCCTACGGGATCGAGATCGCTGAAGCGTAGCCAGTCCGGTTTCACGAGCTGGAGCTTTCCGACCACTGTGGGATTTGAGGTTGCTCAGAGTCGGTCCGCTCGTCGAGAGCCCTCAGGTTCATGGACTTGGGAAGCGCCTTCTAGGTTCTATGCCATTTGGACTTCGCCCGCTCTCGAGCACCTTCTATGCGCTTACGCTGCCGCAGGTGCGAAGCTGGGTCTGACTGAGCGAGCGCGCCGGTCGCCACCTCATCGCAGTTGTCAGGACTATCGACCAACACGAGGTAAGCACGTTCGGTAGCGCTCCGGTCGTCACCAAGTACTACCTCGCCGGGAGCCGCTTGATCGCTCACCGCAAGGGTGGCGTTGTCTCGTGGTCCACCCTAAGAGCATGCCTATTTGCGCGACACTACACTAGCTCCTCGTTCGCCTTTGCTAAGATGGCTTTGCCATGTTGACCAAGCGCGTGATCCCATGTTTTGACGTTGCCAACGGCCGCGTCGTGAAGGGCGTCTCTTTTGTGGAGCTGCGGGATGCGGGCGATCCGGTCGAGCTGGCGAAACTGTACGACGAGCAGGGTGCTGACGAGCTGGTCTTTCTTGACATCACGGCCACGAGCGACAACCGGACGAGCGTGTACGACATGATCGCAGCGGTGGCGGATCAGGTCTTCATCCCGTTCACCGTCGGCGGCGGCGTCCGCAGCGATGCTGATGTGCGGATGATGCTGGAGATGGGCGCCGACAAGGTGTCTCTGAACAGCGCCGCCCTCGCTGACCCGGATCTCGTGCGTGTCTGCTCCGAGCGGTTCGGGGCGCAGTGCATCGTCGTCGCCATCGACGCGAAGGCGGTGGGCGAAGGGGCGTGGGAGGTGTACACGCACGGCGGCCGCCGCACTACCGGCATCGACGCGGTGGCCTGGGCCAGACAGGTGGTCGAGCTGGGCGCGGGTGAGCTGCTGGTGACCAGCATGGATACCGACGGCCACAAGGACGGTTACGACCTGCCGCTGACGCGCGCGATTAGCGAGGCCGTTGAAGTGCCGGTGATCGCCAGCGGTGGCTGCGGCAATCCGCAGCACATGGTGGACGCCATCGAGCGCGGCAAAGCCGACGCTGTGCTTGCCGCCAGCATCTTCCATTTCGGCGAGTACTCTATCGCCGAGACGAAGCGCCATATGGCGGCGCGCGGGCTGCCGGTGAGGTTGTAGGTGTTAGGTTGTAGGGCCTGACAAGAACCCAGAACCCAGAACCTAGAACTGAGAACCGTGCGTCCGGATCACGGGCATTTCATGTGGCCTGCGCGCTGACAATCTGACCAGCTGACTACTGAGGAGCTACCCCATGCTGAAGTACAACGATCAGGGGCTTATACCCGCTGTGATACAGGACGACGAGACCGATTCCGTGCTGATGCTCGGTTACATGAACGCCGAGACGCTGCAGATGACCCAGGAGAAGGGCCAGGTCGTCTTCTGGTCGCGCAGCCGCAAGGAGATCTGGCACAAAGGGGCGACCTCAGGCGACTTTCTCGAGGTGCGGTCGATCAAGGCTGACTGCGAGAACAACTCCCTGCTCGTACGGGTGAGGATGGTAGGGGGGGCGGTGTGTCACACGGGCGCGAAGGCGTGCTTTTTCAATGAGGTCGAGGAGATTGCGTAGGCGGCTGGGTAGACGGACGCTCGTGGTAGGATGAAATTCATGGGAACCTTTCGTCACACAATCACCTTGCTGCCGATGAACGGTGGGCAGCCAGCGACGATCGAGGCGTTCGTAGATACGGGCTCCACGTTCACCAGCATCCCAGCGCCGATCCTTGAACAGCTCGGCGTGAAGGCGCATCGGTCGATCCGCATGCGGCTGGCCGATGGGCGGGCGAGTCACCGGCCGCTGGGTCGGCTCGTCGCCGAACTGAAGGGCGAGCGTGAGGAGATTCTCTGTGTTTTCGGCGACCCCGACGACTTGCCGACGATTGGCGCGCACACCCTCGAGGCCTTTCTTCTCGCCGTGGATAGCGCCAAGCGGGAGCTCGTGCCCTCGGAGGCGCTATGGGCGCCGCGCATCACTTTCTTCTCCTGACCCCTGCGGCGACCTAGCAGATTTGACGTGCCCATGAGCCTTGGATACGCTTTGTGCGGTCGTTTGAGCCCCACCCATCTAGGAGGTTCGCCGCCGTGACCCGAGATTCGGGCAGTATTCTTTCGGCCGTCTCCGGCGATCACGTCGACGTCGACCACAGTGCAGTTCAGTCGATCGAGGCCGAGCGCGTCGAGATGCGGGGCGCCGCGGCCCGGGATGTCCGCAGCGAAACGATGGATCTTCAGGACAGCGCCGTGCTGTCGCTGCGGGCGAACGATGTGCAGATGCGAGATTGCGCCGCGGGCGTTGTTATCGCGGAGAATGTCACGCAGTACGGCTCCAGCACCATCTTTGTGCTGGCCCGCCGGGTCGAAGGCGATGTGAAGGCGATGTTCACTCCGGCATCCGCCTTTGCGCTGGGGTTCGGAGCGGTCGTGGGTTTGTGGATCATCCGGCGGGTTCGCCGCTTGGTGGGCTAGTAGGTACTCCTCGCGTCTGCGAGGCGAGAGGTGAGGTTCCATGGCAACGAAAGATCTGAAGGCGGTGCCGCGCACGGTGCTGGGTAAGAACGTCGCGAAGCTGCGCCGCGAGGGCATCACCCCGGCCAACATCTTCGGCCACAAGATTGAGTCCACCGCGGTACAGACCGACACGGTCGAGTTGATGCATCTGATGAAGCATTCCTCGCGGAACCAGATCATCAGTTTGCGCGTGGAAGGTGAAGCCGCTCCCCGTACGGTCGTCGTGCGTGACATCGGCCGCGATCCCGCGACCTACCAGATGCTCCATATCGACTTCTACCAGGTCTCCATGACGGAGAAGATGCGCACGCATGTGCAGGTGGTGCTCACGGGCACCTCTGATGCCGTCGAGACGTACGCCGGCGTGCTGCTGCAGATGATTGAGACTATCGAAGTAGAAGCACTTCCGGGCGACATCCCGACGCAGTTTGAAGTCGATGTTGCTGTACTAACCCAGCTCGAGCAGTCGTTCCACGTACGCGAGCTGAACATCGACGAGAACAAGATCACGGTTCACACCGACCCGGATGTTGTGGTCGCCCGGGTTGCGTCGCCACGGCTGGCGACGGAAGAAACAACGACGGCGACTGCCGCCGGCGAGACTGCGGTCGGTACCGAAACGGCGGTTCCCGCGGCAGAAGGCGCGCCTTCCTAGCGCGAGCGCATCAGTCGTAGTTACGAGGGGGTGGGGATTTGTCCTCACCCCTTTCGCTTACGCCGCAGGGCGCCCGCGCTGGTGGCATGCAATTCTCGCTTTAGCAAGAAGGCCGTTGCTCAGGGGCGGCCCAGCACTACGTTCACGATCCACTCCCGCACGGCCTTCGAGTTATCGATCGTGGTGTGGCTGACCGGCTCGAGCGGGCCGCCCTCATGCCCGTCCCGCGGCCCGGTCTCCGCGCTGGCGTCCAAGTTGAGTACGTTCGGCCCCTCGACCGCCTCGCCTTGAAGACCCGGTGTATTGAGTTGGAACACGTTGATGTGCGGTGCCGTCCGCGGTCGTGCCTCGAGGTCGCCCATGTAGAACGACTCGATCCGGTCGAGCGTCACTACTGCGGCGATGCGTTCACGGTACTTCTCCTCGAGGCGCGCGCCCAGCACCTCCACGGTGACTCCTCCGTGGCTAAAGCCCAAAAGCACCACGTCGAGGCACGGGAACCGATCGAGGTAGACGCGGGTAGCGTTTGTGAGCCAGTCCTCCATGCCCGTATGGGGGTTCTGTGCGCCGTAGAGCGCGGCGCCGGCGACCACGGCGATGGTCTGCGCACCCCGCCCCTCGTACGCTTTCACCAGCGCGTCGACCATGGCGCGTACACCAGCGGCGTCTTCTTGCTCCCGCAGGTTATCCACGCCTCCCGCGACGCCGAGGATCATTACACTCTCATCGCCGGGCCCGCAGCTCACTTCGGCCCGCGAGAAATAGTCGTGCGCCACGAGAAACTCCGGCTGGCGCTTCTGGCCTTCCTTGCACGACTCCTCCTCCGCCTGTGGATCCAGAGCAATATCTACGCCCTCGACGAAGGCTGCGTCTCGCTCGTTGCGGAGAAAATCGGCATTGAAGTCGGGCAGGTCGCCCTCGTTGGAGGCGTCGGCATCGTTGATGCGCCCATCTCCGTTCAGGTCGAGGCATGCAAGCTGACTGAAGGTGGCCCTCGGCTTCTCGGAGAGACCGCTGGTGTTGCAGGCCACGAGCAGCAAGCAAGCGGCCATGATCATGAGTGCCGGGGTGTAGACGTTCCTGTTCATGGCTTCATCGTAGAGGACGCCACCACGTCCTCTACTGGTACGAACGAACCATGCGTGAACCATCTTGTGACGCAGGACAGAGCACTAGCTTCGGCGCGGCAGCACGGGGAGAGAGGCTCCTGCAAACGGCACCGGCTTGCTGGCGCCTCGAAGCTGGCCGCAAGCGGCGCTGATCTCGACGCCCTTCTCCACGCGCACGGTGCAGGGCACCCCCTTTGCGGCCAGCTCGCGCTGGAAGGCGAGGGTACGGTTGCGTGCGGGACGGCGGATGCTGTTGTCGGGCGTGGGGTTTACGGGGATGAGGTTGACGTGGCAGTTCATCCCCTGAACGAGCGTCGCCAACGCCCGCGCCTGCTCCGGCGAATCATTGACGCCGTCCATCAGGCAGTACTCGAAGGTGACGCGCCGGTGGGTGGCGGCGATGTAGTCCCGGCAGGCGTCGATGATGTCGGGCAGTGGATACCGGTGCGCCGTCGGGATCAGCCGCTCGCGCAGGGCTTCGTCGGGCGCGTGCAGCGACACCGCGAGGCCGACCTGCAGCCGCTCCTCCATCAGGTTGCGGATGCCGGGGATGTGGCCGACGGTGGAGATGGTGATGTGGCGCGCCCCGAGGTTCATGCCCGCGTCATCGGTCAGCGTCTCCACCGCTTGCCAGACGGCGCGGTAGTTCGCCATCGGCTCGCCCATCCCCATAAACACGATGTTCGTGATTCGCCCGCGCCCAGCGTCCGCCTGCTGGCGCGCGAACCCCACGATCTGCGCCACGATCTCGCCTGCGGTCAAGTTGCGGTCAAAGCCCGCTTGGCCGGTGGCGCAAAAGACGCAGCCCATCGCGCACCCGGCCTGGCTCGACACGCACACGGTGGCCCTGCCGCGCGATTCCCCCTCGCCTTCGCGACTATCCGAGGCGGCCCTCGGGTCGTAGAGCATGAGGACCGCCTCGATGAGCTTGCCGTCCTCCAACCGGATCAGCCGCTTGCGGGTCAGCTGGTCGTCCGAGGTCAGTTCCGACACGACGGTGGTGTCCGGAAAAGGCAGCGCCTCGGCCAGCCGCGCTCGCAGCGGCGCCGGCACGTTGGTCATCTCGTCGTAGCTTTGGGCAAACTGGCGGTAGAGCCACTCCCACACCTGCCGAGCCCGGTACGCCGGCTGGCCGAGGGCTTCGATATGGGATTCCATTTCGGTGAGGGTGAGGTCGTAGGGTGAGGCGGTCATCGGCTTCAGTCTACCGTTCTTGTTCCGGGCAAGATGATAGGCATCGTTCACCCGGTTGGGAAGGATCCGAATTGGTACTTTAGGCCCGGTCGCGCCACAATGCCCGCAACCTGAGAAGCGAAGCGGGAGGCGGATACATGACTGATACGACTGAAACTCGACAAGCGGCGGCAAAGAAGCCTGCCCGACCGGACGAGATCTACGTCGGTCGGGACTACGGGCGCCACGACAAGGTCATCACACCGGAGCTCGTCGCCCACTACAGCGGTTCTGTCGATGATCACAACGCCATCTACACTGGCGCCTCGCCGTTCGGTGGGCCCGTCGCACCGGGTCTCGTGCTGCACTCTGAGGTTTACGAGTATCGCGATCATCCGAAGGCTGGAGCACCCTCGTGGTACTTGCCGAATCTCTATGGCAATCTGCACGCGCGGCAGGAGTGGGAGCTCTTCCGGCCGCTGATGGTCGGCGATGCCGTCTCCGCGCGTTCATTCATCGCCGACCGTTTCGTGAAGCGCGGCCGCGATTACGTGGTCAACGAGGTGCTGTATGCCGATGTCGAGGGTGCAATCGTCGCCCGCGGCCGCACCCACCAGAGCTTTCTGCGTGAAACTGACAACACAGGCATGGTGATCGATGAGAAGCGCGAGAAGGATCCAGCGCGCAAGCAGAAGTTCCAGGTCGATGTCTCAGAGGCGCTGGAGGAGATTCCCGCTCTACAGAAACAGATCTCGCTCGACATGTGCTGGAAGTTCAGCGGGCCGAACAAGAACTACCATAACGACAAAGAGGCGGCGATCGCCTGGGGTTTCCCGGACATCGTCGTCCAGGGCATGATGTCGACCTGCTTCCTCAACGATATGCTGACCAATCGCTACGGCTCGGGGTGGCTCGCTGGTGGCAAGATGGATGTTCGCCTCGTGAACATCGTCTGGCAGAGCGATCGTCTGACCTGTCGCGGCTATGTCCGTGAAATATCGCCCGAGGGGCCGAGGCAGCGCGCCCATCTCGATGTCTGGGTGGAGAAAGAAGACGGCACGAAGGTAACGATCGGGACGGCCAGCGCGATTGTCTGAATTGCCGTGCGGCCCCTTACCAACCGAACCGCCACGCTGGCCCGCGCTGATCTATAATCGCTCTTGCAGCGCATGAGTCGTGGAGCACGCCGACAGCGAGGAGACGTACATGGGACTCGATGGCATCTGGGCCGATCTCGCGCGCATCGCCATCATTATCGCGGTCGCCTACTTCCTCGTGCTCTGGGTGGCCGCGCTGGTTTGGACGTACCGGGATATCGCCTCCCGCACGCGGGATTCTTTCTCACAGACGATCGCCCTCATCCTCGTCCTCGTGTTCAACCTGCCGGGCCTCCTCGTGTACCTCGTCCTTCGCCCAAAGGAGACGCTCGTCGACACCTACGACCACCAGCTGGAGGCGGAGGCGCTGCTCCATGAGATACAGGATCAGGCCACGTGCCCGTCCTGCCGGCGGAAGGTCGATGACGATTTCATCGCCTGCCCCTACTGCCGCATGGCGCTGCGCACGCCCTGCGAGAACTGCAGCAAGGCGTTGGCGACAACGTGGGTTCTCTGCCCGTACTGCGCCTCGACGCGAACTCCAGTCGCCATCGCAAGCGGCCGGAGTGGCGCCGCGGACGACCAGACGATCGCGCTGGATCCTGGTAGCAGACCTCGGCGCATGCCCAGCACAGCTACGTATACTCCTGCCGCTCCGGCGGCCGTGAAGCCCCCGGCTGATACGGCGGTAGACGCCTGAGCGGGGTGCTGGCTGGCGTACGCGGCTACGGCTCACTACGTGTGGCAGCCGCCCGCATTTACCGCCGCGGCACTACAGCCAAAGTGAAAACACACCGCTAGCGGTTCGCCTTGGGGATTACGAACTTATTCGCGGAGTGCGTGTCTGAGAAGGACACCACCTTCACATCGACGAGGCCGGCGGCTTTGGCCAGCGCCATGATGTCGGTGTCCTTGATGCCGCCCTTGCCCTTTGGCGTCACCGTCCAGATCGCTCCGTCGCGCTTGATGCAGGGAACGAGGTCTGGCAACTTCACCGCCAGGCCCTCCAGCGTCGTCGCGCCGAGGAAGATGGCATCGGCGTCCTTCACGGCGCGGCCGCTGGAAACGGACGCCGCCTGTGTGCGCAGTTCCGCGAGGAATGCGGCATCCTTCACGTTAATCAGCGCGACCCGGTGCGTGGGCTTCACGCCCAGTTTTTCGAGGCGACTTTTCGGATTGCGGATCTTCTCGGCCCACTTCTCCGCCAGCGGGCCCAGATCAAAGCTCGCTGTGCCTTCTGCGGATGTCACCTTGAGCTGGCCGTTCTTCGCCACAAGCGCGGTGATCTCTTTCAGGGCGATACGCAGCCGCAGATCCGGGCTGCGGAAGATGATTTCGGAGGATTCCAGCAGCGCCTTGCCGACGGCTGTCTTGCGTCCGAACTTCACCGTCGTGAGGGCTTCGGCACCCATGCGCTTACTCCCGGGCGATGGCGAGGATGAGACCGGCGGTCACCACCCAGCCGACGGCCGTTAGCATGACGGGCACATCCTTGAAGAGCACCTCTTCGGGCGCCCCGCCTTCTTTCTTCACGTTGACGAGGTACATGTATCGGAAGATGCCGTAGAGGACGAAGGGGATCGTCAGCATCATCGAGTGGTTCGCCGGCAGGTTTTCGGCGGTAAACGTGTAGAGGCCGTAGGCGATGAGGAGCGCGCCCGTGACGATGGTGCCCATCTGATCGAGCATGGGGATGGTGTACTCGTCGAGGATCTTGCGGTGGCTTCTGGCGCCTGTCTCGAGCAGCACGAGTTCCGCGCGCCGCTTGTTGATCGCGATGAAGAGGGCGCCGAGCGCGGCGACGACGTAGAGCCACGGAGAGATCGGCACGTCGATGGCGAAGGCACCGGCCATCGCCCGCATGACGAAGCCCGCGGCGATCACGAAGAGGTCGATGAGGACGATGTGCTTCAGATAGTACGTGTAGGCGATCATCATCAGGCTGTAGGCGAGGACAACAAGCCCGAGCCGTAGGTCGAGAACAAACGCCGCCGCATTGCCGGCGGCGAACAAGGCGGCGGCTGCCGTCCAGGCCGTAGGTATGGAAAGAAGGCCGGCGGCGATGGGCCGGTTGCACTTGGTCGGGTGGGCGCGGTCAGACTCGATGTCGCTGATGTCGTTGACGAGGTAGTCGGCGCTGGAGACCATGCAGAAGCAGACGAAGGCGACCAGCGACTTGAGGAGGAGCGGTATCCAGCTATCTGGGTCGTCGACGTGGTACTCCTGGCCGACGGAGAAGATCAACGCCAGGAAGACGAGGCCTGCCTTGGGCCACTGTCGGGGCCGCATCGCCTTCAGGAGATAGCCAAGCTGGGGAAGGGCGCCCGAACGGCGAGCCGGGGTGGCGCGCTCGGCGGGGGGCTGGCTGGCGGCCATCGAGGCCTCTTCGCTCGCCATCGAGGGGCATGATAGCGCACCCGGGCCCTGGCCGAATAGGCTTCCGGCCAACAGCTAACAGCTACAAAGGCAGGTTGCTGTGCTTCTTTGCTGGCGTGCTTTCGGCCTTCGAGCGCAACATCTCGAACGCGTGGATGATCTTCGAGCGAGTGTCACGCGGGTCGATGACGTCGTCCACGTAGCCGCGCGCCGCCGCGACATAGGGGTTGGCAAAGCGCTCGGCATACTCGGCGATGAGCTCGGCACGTTCCTGATCCGGGTTTGGTGATTCCTGGATGCGGCGCCGGTGCAGGATGATGACGGCGGGCTCGGGGCCGACGACGGCGATCTCAGCCTGTGGCCAGGCGAAGTTCATGTCCGCGCCCAGGTGCTTGGATCCCATCGCGTCGTACGCGCCACCGTAGGCTTTCCGCAGAATGAGCGTGACCTTGGGCACCGTCGCTTCGGCATAGGCGTACACCAATTTCGCACCGTGGGTGATGATGCCGCCCGATTCCTGTGCCGTGCCGGGCAGGTAGCCCGCCGTATCGACGAACGTCAGGACGGGGATATTAAACGCGTCGCAGAAGCGCACGAGACGGGCAGCTTTGCGGGACGAGTCGATGTCCAGGACGCCCGCCAGGTACATCGGCTGGTTGGCGACGATACCCACTGTCCGCCCTGCCAGCCTGGCGAGGCCAACGACGATGTTTTGGGCAAACTCCGCGTGTACCTCCATAAAATCGCCGCTGTCCACGACGCGATGGATGACCTCCCGGACGTCGTAGCTCTTGGTCGCATCGTCCGGAACGATTCCCACGAGGTCGTCGTTGCGGCGCGCCGGATCATCACCCGTGTCGACGAATGGCGGATCGTCCATGTTGTTCAGCGGCAGGAACGACAACAGTCGCCGTACTTCCAGCAGCGTGTCTTCTTCGCTATCGATGGCGAAGTGCGCGACACCGCTCCGCGTGGCGTGCATCTCTGATCCGCCCAATTCCGTCTGTGTGAGATCTTCGCCGGTGACGGACTTCACCACTTCGGGGCCGGTAATGAACATGTACGAGTCGTGGGTCATGAAGACAAAGTCGGTGAGGGCGGGTGAGTAGACCGCGCCGCCGGCGCAGGGCCCCATGATGACGGAGATCTGGGGAATGACGCCGGAAGCCTGCACGTTGCGCAGGAAGATATCGCCGTAGCCGCCGAGCGAGGCGACGCCTTCCTGGATGCGCGCGCCGCCGGAGTCGTTGAGGCCGATCATCGGGGCACCGGTCTTGAGCGCCAGATCCATCACCTTCGCCATCTTCTCGCCCATCGCTTCCGACAGCGATCCGCCGAAGACGGTGAAGTCGTGCGAGAAGACGAAGACGCCGCGGCCGTCGATCTTGCCGTAGCCGGTGACCACGGCGTCGCCGAGGAAGTGCTGCTCGTCCATGCCGAACTCGGTGGCGCGGTGGATGACGAGCTGGTCGAGCTCTTCGAACGTGCCGGGGTCGAGGAGAATATCGATGCGTTCGCGGGCGGTGAGCTTGCCCCGCGCGTGCTGCGCCTCGATGCGCTTCAGGCCACCGCCGAGGCGCGCCTGATCCTTCATCTGGAGGAGTTTTTCTAGCCGTTGTTCAGTAGACATCGCCGTGATCCTAACAAAGCCCCGCTGCTGGCAGTACCGGCGCGGGCAGTAGCGCGTTCGTGACGGTGATGGCGTCCTCGAGCTAGCGCTTCCCTCGTAGCATTTCCACCGCCGACCACCCGGCCGGCACCGCCAGCGCCGCCAGCACGAGTTTCGCCAGATCCCCTGCTACGAAGGGCCAGAGGCCGTAGTCAAGCGAGGTCGACCAGGAAATATCCTTGTCTACGATCGCGAACTGCTGGTGGAGCCAGATCAGGCCCGGGACGTAGAGTGCGGCGTTGGCGAGAAGCATCGGCAGGACTATCCATTTGCCGCGATCCCAGCCGCGCTCTGCGAACCAGCCGACGATGTACGCCGCCACGATGAACCCGAACAGGTACCCACCGGATGCTGTAGCGATGACCGAGACGCCGCCGAGTCCGCCAGCGAACACCGGCAGGCCGGCCGCGCCCTCCGCCAGGTAGGCGACCATCGTTGCCGCGCCGAGACGGCTGCCGTAGACCGCCCCGATCAGCAGCACGGCGAACGTCTGCCCGGTAACGGGCACGGTGCTGAACGAAAACTGATGGCTGAAGCGTGCCGAAATAGCCATCAGCGCCGTCCCTGCCGCGATCAGCAGGATGTTTGTGATCCAGGACTCCGGCACGATGCGCGCGGAGAGCGTATTTCGTCGTAGAGCCGCCGTCTGTATCAATCGTCCTCCAACTCGATGCGTTGCGTTTTGCCCGACGCATGATGTCCGACGCGCTTACGAGGGGGCAATAGTACGGACGTACCATTGCCCCCCTGGTCTGGCAGGATCCCGATAGAACTCGGCAGGGTCGGCGAAACTGGCCGAGGCAGCAAGCTCTGCAAAGCAGAATCGCGCGGGCTGAAAAGCCCGCGCTACCTGGCAATTGGGTCGCTCAGCGCCGCGTTGTTACGTGGCGGCGGCGGGCTTCTTCTGCGCCCAGGGCTGCATCTGCTCGAAGGCCCGGCAGGCGCGCAGCACGAGTGAGTCCTCGTACGCCCGTCCGATGACGTGCAAGCCGACCGGCAAGCCCCGTGAGTCGAAGCCACAGGGGATCGAGGCGGCGGGCTGGCCCGTCAGGTTGAACGGCTGCGTGTAGGGCATCCACCCGGCTGGTCCGACGTCCTGCCCGGCGATCTGCTTCGGCTCCTCGCCGACGGGGAACGCTGTACAGGAGATTACCGGCGTCAGGAGCAGGTCGTATGTCTTGTGGAAGCCCTGCATGGTGTGCCAGAGCTGCATCCGGTCGCGGTTGCCGCGCGCCATGTCCATGCCGGTCTGCTGCTTGCCGTGTTCGTAGAAGAACCAGGCGGGCTCGTCCATCAGGGCGCGCTGCTCGTCGGTCAGTTCGCCGATCCATACGGCATCGGCAGGGGTGTTGATGCGGAGGAACGTCGACGACTGGTTGCCGAACCCCGGAGACGCTTCCTCGACCGTGCAGCCGAGGTCGGCGAACCGCATCGCCGCTGCTTTGCAGATCGCCGCTACTTCCGGCTCCACCGGCGCAAACCCCAGGTCGGCCGACCAGGCGACGCGCAGTCCTTTGATCCCGCGTTCCACCTCGCCGAGGAACGAGCCCGGATACGTCGAAACGCTGAATGGATCTTCCGGTTCCTGATAGGCCATCACGCCCAGCGCCAGCGCCGCATCCGAAACCGTGCGCGTCGTTGGGCCGCGGTGCGTCATTGTCGTCCATCCGCCCGGCTTGCGCGGAACGCGGCCGTAGGTCGGCTTCAGTCCGAAGACGCCGCAGATTGAGGCGGGGATGCGGATTGAGCCTCCACCGTCGCTGCTCAGCGCGATTGGCCCCAGGCCTGCCGCCACCGCCGCCGCCGCCCCGCCGCTCGATCCCCCGGCGATGCGCGTCGGATCCCACGGATTCGTCGTCGCGCCGAAGATCCGGTTCTGAGTCATGGCGATGAACCCGAACTCCGGCGTGTTCGTCTTGCCGAGGTGTACGCCGCCAGCGTCGATCAGGGCTTTCGCGGAGTATTCCCACGAAGTCGCGACGTTGTCCTTGTAGATCAGCGAGCCCTTCGTCGTCGGCAAGCCCGGCACGTCGAAGAGATCCTTGATCGAGACCGGCACTCCATGGAGGGGGCCCAACTCGTCGCCGCGCGCGACCGCGGCTTCAGCGTCTTGTGCCTGTCTCAAGGCCATCTCGGGGGTCACCAGGCAGTAAGCGTTGATGGCCGGATTCACCGCGGCGATGCGCTCCAGCATCGCCTTTGCCACATCGACGGGGGAAAGCTTCTTCTGGCGGATGGCGGCGGCCATCTCGGTGGCCGGCATCCAGGCGATCTCGTCGTGCATGATTCTCCCTTACCGCTTCAGATCGAAGCCGCCCAGCGCCTTCGAGACTGCGGAGACTGTATGGCATACCGGCGGGTGGTGCTATTATCGCCGCACTATGAGCATCACCCTGACGCAGTTCGACGCCGCCAAACACCTCGAGACCGCCGCCTCCCTGCTGGCCGACCGGCATCGCCGCGATCGCGCCCGCGACCCTCGTCTGCCGGCCACCTACGACGACCCGGCGCAATGCCGCGCCGTCATCGAGCAGTCGCTGGCAACCGCGGGCTGGTCGGGCGTGTTGGCGGAAGCAGGCGGACAACCCGTCGGCTTCGGCATCATGGCCCCGCAGTTCATCGAGCCGACGCACATGCTGGCCAGCTTCTTCCCGCCACGCGGGGCCTCGCTCGGTTATGGCGCCTACGCCGCGCGCGCGGGCATGGAGTACGACGTCTACCGCGAGATCTACGCCGCCCTGGCCGAGGAGTTCGTACGCCGCGGCATCTTCGACCACGCGATCAACGTCCCGGCTACCGATGCGGCGACCATCGACGCGTTCAATTCGCTCGGCTTCGGCCGCACGATGGCCTGCGCTATTCGCGGCGTTGATCCCGTCGACCGCAGCGCCGCGACCATCGACGTCCACCAGGCGGGCGGCGAAGACTATCCGGTCATCGAGGCGCTGAGCGAGGAGTTAACGCTGCACCACGCCAAGTCGCCCATCTTCAATCCGTTCGTGCGCGAGTCCGATCCGGCCACTCATGAATTCATCAAGGGCCTGCTAAACGACGCCGAAGCCAACGCGCACTGGGTGGGATACGACAACGGCCGTCCGCTCGGCATGAACACCTTCATGCAGCCCTTTTTCCTTTCGCCGATGACGGTGCCCGAGAAGACCATCTACCTGTTCCTCGGCGTCGTCACCGGAGACGCGCGAATGGGCGGTGTTGGCAGCGCGATCCTCTCGCAGGGCGTGACGTGGGCGCGCGAGAAGGGATACAACAACGTCGCCCTTCATTTCGCGACAGCCAACCTGTCGGGGGCGAAGTTCTGGCAGAGCAGCGGGTTCAAGCCGGTAGAGTTCGGAATGCGGCGCCACATCGACGAGCGCATCGCGTGGGCGAATCGGTAGGTTTGGGTTTAGGTATAGGTGGTAGGACGCGTGGCTTACGATCTCAAGGCGCTCGTTGATGATGTGACGGCTGTCGTTCGCGACACTGACGCTGACGACGTGAGATGTGAGCGCATCACCCCTTACTTGCGGAGGTGGATGGAGGGAGCGGCGCCGCTGCTGCCGGAGCAGTACACGATTCCCTGCGAGGGCCGGGCCTGTGGCCACCTACTCTACACCGACCCGGAGGGGGCGTACTTCATCATTTCCGTCGTCTTTCCCGCCGGCACGAGCAGTGGCGTCCACTATCACGGCGCCTGGGGCGTCATCGGCATCTTGCAGGGCACCGACGAGGAGACCAAGTATGCCCGCGACTCTTCGCCCGACGACATCAACATTGGACAGCCCTGCGAACTGAACGCCACGGACAAGATCTACTCACCGCCGGGCACCATCACGTATCTGCGGCCGCCGCTGGAGGGTTTCCATCGCGTCCGCGCCGCGGGCGAGGAGACGGGCGTCTCGCTGCACATCCTCGGTGGCACGCCGGACACCCATCCCCACTTCTTCTGCGACGGCGACACGAAGACACTCGTCGACTTCCCGATGGCCGGCATCATCACCCACGAACCGATGATCCGTTAGATTCGCGCCGGAGTCCGTGAAGACGTGGTAGACGCGAAACCGGCATCGAGGCCGCGCGTTACCCCACCCCCGTGACTGGCGTCAGGTCAACGACAGCCTCCCCGTAGACGGGGAGGGAGCTTCCGAGCCGCCTGCAAGCTCTCAGTCCTCGCCGTCGCGCATCTGCGCCACCCACTCCGCCGCGTCCGGAGTGCCAGCAGGAATGCCGTGTTGGGAGAGCGTTTCGATGGCCGCGAGGGTGCGGTCGCAGTCGGTCTCATTGTTGTATATGGCGAAGCAGGCCCGCAGGCGGGCGTCGTTGCAGACTCGCACGACGATGCGTNNCCCGCCACAGCGCCGCCGCCACCTGGTGTGGGTTCAGGCCGGTCACCTCGAACGTGATGATGGCGCTCCGCACCGAGACGTCGAGCGGCGTCGTCATCCGGACACCGTCGATGTTCTGTAGGCCCGCCACGAAGCGATCTGCCAAGCCCACGCAATGTGTCTCGATGGCCGGAATGCCTGCATCTAGTGCCATGTCCATCGCCACCGTGAGCCCGGCCAGCACCGGGCCGCTGTGCGTCGTCAGTTCGAACTTGTGGATGCTGTCGTTCGCGTACTCGAAGTTGCCGTGATAGTCGTAGTGGCGATTCGCGCCGTGGACGACGGCCAGGGGTTGGAGTCGCTCGATGAGGTCACGGCGCACGTAGAGGAACGCCGCGCCGTCCGGCCCTAGCAGCCACTTGTGGCCGGGCATCGCCAGGAAGTCGCAGCCCATCTCCCGCACGTCGAAGGCGATGTGCCCCGCCGACTGCGCGGCATCCACGCAGACGAGCGCGCCACGGGCATGCGCCATTTCGCAGATCTCGCGCATCGGCAGGCGGGTGCCGCGATTCCAGGAGACGTGGCTGAGGACGAGCAGCTTCGTGGCCGGGATCATCGCGCGCTCGAAGGCATCGAGGATCGTCGCGGCCGTCTCGTCCGTCGACGGCAACCGCACGACGTTGACGGCGAAGCCTTCGCGCAGCCGGGCGTAGTACGACGGAACCATGACGGCATTGTGCTCGAGGTTGCAGATCATCACCTCGTCGCCGGGACCCAGCCCCAGGCCGCGCAGCACCGTGTTTATCCCCTCGGTCGTCGTGTAGGTCAGCGCCACTTCGTCGAGCTCGGCGCCGATGAGGCGGGCGGCGCGCTCCCGCACGCCGCGCACAAGATCGGCCTTCTCCTCGCGCACGTCGGGTGAGGTCGGGCCGTCGTAGGCCTCGCGTTCGAGACGGCGCTGCATCGCCTCGACGACGGCGGTGGAGGAAGGGCCGGACCAGCCGGTGTTGAGGTAGATGCAGCGGCTGGCGATGGGAAAGTGCGCGCGGCGAGATGAGATGTCGGCCATAGCGCCAGTCTGGCGAGCCATCGTCTGTGCCGCAACAGCCCGCAGAGCCTTCGGTGGTCGAACTCCCACCCGCAAACTGTGGCTACCACCAACCCCCGCCGCCCACATACCATCACTGCATGTCATGGTGGGAGCTGCTCCTCATACCGCTCGGCTTCGCCGTGGGTGCATACGGCACGCTGGTCGGCGCCGGTGGCGGCTTTGTGCTCGTCCCAGCGCTCCTCGTCATCTACCCGGACGAGGATCCTGCCAGCATCACCTCGATCTCCCTGGCCGTCGTCTTCTTCAACGCGCTCTCCGGCACCGTCGCCTACGCCCGGCAGCACCGCATCGACTATCGGAGCGGCCTGTTGTTTGCCGCCGCCGGAATGCCTGGGGCGATCGCCGGCGCTTTTCTCGTCGACGCGGTGCCGCGACGGCTCTTTGACGCGCTGTTCGGGGCGGTCCTGCTGAGCCTTGCCGCCTACACGCTGTTTAGCGTCGGTCGGCCGCAGCAGATCAGGGCGCCACTGCGAGGCCGTGGCATCATTCGCCGGGTGATGCCGGGTGCGGAGCCGGGGGAGACCTTTCGCTATTCCTATCGAGCCTGGCAGGGGCTCTTGATGATGGCTGGCATCGGCTTCCTCTCGTCGCTGCTCGGCATCGGCGGCGGCGTGATCTCGGTCCCGATGATGATTACGGTGCTGCGGTTCCCCGTGCACGTCGCCGTCGCCACATCGCAGTTCATCCTCGCCTTCATGGCCGGCGAGGGCAGCGCCGTCCATCTCGCCAACGGCGATCTTCACGGCGAGAACGTCCTGCGCGCCCTGCTCGTCGCCGTCGGCGCCATACCAGGCGCGCAGGTGGGCGCGATCCTCTCGCGCCGGCTGCGCGGCCCGGTTGTGGCGCGCCTGCTCGTCATCGCGCTGGTGGTGGTTGGCGCTCGCCTTCTGTTCGCGGCGGGCCTCGGGTGAGCAGTATCACACCCTCCTGACACGCGGCGTCAGCAGCCACCCTCGACGCCCATACGAAGCTGATATCCTGAACCATCAACTGCTGACAAGCTGACCCGCTGACAGGCTGAACAACCTGGTGCCCGACTTCAAACTCACGTCCGACTTCAAACCCACCGGCGACCAGCCGCAGGCTATCGACGCGCTCGTCGCCGGCCTCCAGCGCGGCGACCGGTCCCAAACGCTGCTTGGTGTCACCGGATCGGGCAAGACCTTCACAATGGCCAACGTGATCCAGCACTACCAGCGGCCGACCCTCGTGCTGGCCCCGAACCGGACGCTCGCCGCGCAGCTCTGCTCCGAGTTCAAGGACTTCTTCCCGGAGAACGCCGTCGAGTACTTCGTCTCGTACTACGACTACTATCAGCCCGAGGCGTACATCCCCCGCACCGACACCTACATCGCCAAGGACTCCGACGTCAACGAAGAGATCGACAAGCTTCGCCACGCGGCGACGCGCGCGCTCTTTCAGCGCAAGGACGTCGTCATTGTCGCCTCCGTCTCCTGCATCTACGGTCTCGGTGAGCCGGAGGAGTACCAGAGCTTCGTTGTAAACGTCCGCAAGGGCGAGCAGTTCGAGCGCAGCCGCATCATGCGCCGCTTCGTCGACATGCAGTACGAACGCAACGACATGAACCTCGTCCGCGGCAAGTTCCGGATGCGCGGCGACAGCATCACCATCCAGCCTTCGTACGAAGAGCTCGCCGTCCGTATCGACTTCTTCGGCGACGAGGTGGAGCGCATCATCGAGATCGACCCGCTGACCGGCGAACTACTGGCCGATCGCGACTCCGTGGACATCTACCCGGCGAAGCACTTCGTCACCTCGCACGACAAGCTCGAAGAGGCGATGCACGACATCGAGATCGAGCTGCGTGAGCGGCTGATTGAGCTGCGAGCGGAGGGCAAGATCCTCGAGGCAGCGCGCCTCGAAGAGCGCACTAACTACGACCTGGAGACGATGCGCGAGGCTGGCTACTGCTCCGGCATCGAGAACTACAGCCGGCATCTCGCCCGGCGAGCGCAGGGCAGCACGCCGTGGACGCTGTTGGACTACTTCCCCGACGACTTCTTGATGTTCGTGGATGAGTCGCACATCGCCATCCCGCAGGTGCGCGGCATGTACCACGGCGACCGGTCGAGAAAGCAGACGCTCGTCGATTATGGCTTCCGTCTGCCGTCCGCGCTTGATAACCGACCGCTCAACTTCCAGGAGTTCGAAGATCACTTGAACCAGGTTGTCTTCGTCTCCGCCACGCCGGGCCCGCACGAGCTATCCGTTAGCGTGCAGATTGCCGAGCAGGTCATCCGTCCGACCGGGTTGCTCGATCCGATCATCGATGTGCGCCCCACCCGCGGCCAGATCGACGACCTCCTCGACGAGGTGAAGCAGCGCGTCGCCGCCAGCCAGCGCGTGCTCGTGACGACGCTCACCAAGCGTATGGCCGAAGACCTCGCCGACTACTTGCGGGAGATGGATGTCCGCACGCACTACCTGCACAGCGAGATCGACACCCTCGAACGCATTGAGATCCTGCGCGACCTTCGACTGGGCGTGTACGACGTGGTGGTCGGCATCAACCTGCTGCGGGAGGGCCTCGATCTGCCAGAGGTGTCGCTGGTCTGCATCCTCGACGCCGACAAGGAGGGCTACCTCCGCTCGGGTGGATCGCTGGTGCAGACGATCGGTCGCGCCGCCCGGCATGTCGAGGGCAGGGTGATCATGTATGCGGATCGCGTCACCGACTCGATGCGCTTCGCCATCGACGAGACGAATCGCCGCCGGAAGGTGCAGCAGTCGTACAACGAAGAGCACGGTATCTCGCCGGAAGGCATCACGAAGTCCATTCGCGACATCACCGACCAGATCAAGAAGGTGGCCGAGGAGAAGACCGAGTACAACGTGAAGACGCTGCCCAAGGATGAGATGGTCCGCCTCACAAAGGAACTCGAATTACAGATGAAGACGGCTGCCAAGAATATGGAGTTCGAGAAGGCCGCTCTCCTCCGTGATCAGGTCGTCGAGCTCCGCAAGGCGATGATCGACGACCAGTCCGCTCTGCACGAGTTCGCGCAGTCCTCCTACGGCTCGCTCGGCGACCGGCCTCGCGCGACCCCCGGCCGCTACCAACGCCGCGCCCCCGTCCGCGGCCGCAAGTAACTGGAGCTGTAGGGTGATGCACTGCGTCGCCCCACGCAGGAGAAAGCTTCGCTTACCTGAGGCGCTGCATGCGTGCGGACTGCAACGGCAGAGATGAGAAGAAGGGGAGTGCGATGGGCACTCCCCTTCTTCTCGTGTTCGGCTATTGGAGCCCTACACCTCGCGACGCCGCATGCCTGTCGCCGCCACCGCCAACCCCGTCGCCGCCAGCGTCATCCCGATGGCGGCTTGCAGCAGCCCTGCGGCACCGGCACTGCCCGCGCCCGCATCCGGAAGACCGCTCGCGACCTCCCGTGGTGTATACCCCGGCGTGCCCGAATCGTCCGGTGGCAGCAGTCCGCGGACTTCGTTGATCAGCGTCGCCGTAGCTGCCGGGGTCTCCGCGATCGGCGTCAGGGTGCCCTCGCTCACGACGGTGCTGGTGGAGGTCGGTACAGGCGTGTGCGTTTCCGTCGGTGCAGGCGTGTTGGTCTCGGTTGCTGTTGCGGTCGATGTCTCGGTTGCGGGTGCTGTCGGTGTCTCAGTCGCCGCTTCCGGGGTGCTCGTTGCCGTGGCCGTCGCTGTATCCGTGGGCGTGTTCGTCGCGGTTTCGGTGGGTGTCTCGGTCGGCGTGGTGGTCGCCGTCGCTGTATTGGTCGCGGTTGGCGTCTCGGTGGCGGCTGATGTCGGCGTACTGGTGGGTGTCCACGTTGCGCACGTTGGACCCGTGTTCACGGTAAGCGAATCGGTGTCGATGAGTTGAGCTGGTGCAATGAACAACTTCACTTCAACTGTGATGTTAGCGGGAAGCGGACCGGTCTTCGTGTAAAAGTCAGCCGCGGAAGTGCCGGCCGGAAAGTTGAACGTGCCTACGAGGACTCCATCTACCCGGACCTCGGCATACCGCGCTCCGTCGCCCCCGATGTAGTCGGCGTCGAACGTGTAGCTGTTGCAGGTCGTCGTCACGTGCAGATCGACATGATGCGCCAGCGCGATGCCCGGCCGCGCCATAAACAGCGCGACTCCTGTGACGAGGAGTGCGGTGCCAAGCCAGATCCGGATGGAGCGAGAGAATAATGCGGGCGTCATGTCGTGCTCCTGACTCGATTTGTGTCTACAGGAGCAGGATGTCGTGGGACGCGCGCGCCAACAATCAGGGTGCCACCCTAAGTTTGACTCCTGAGGGTTAACACCCCTGACACCAAATCAGGGAGAACCCTACGTGTGGATCTGGAGATAGGAGATTCGTGAGTCGTCCTCGCGCTGGGAGAGTTCGCGTCAAGAAGTGGCGATGGGCGGCGCGGGGAAGTCACCGCGTACTTGCTCCCACGCCCGCGCCGCGCGAAGCACTGCTGCCTCGTCCCACCGCTGGCCGACGAAGGAGATGCTGGCGGGCAGGCCTTCCGGTGTGAGGCCGGATGGCAGAGCGATCGCGGGCTGCCCGGTGAAATCGATCACGCCGGTCAGCGCTACGACCCGCCCGGTGATGTCGCCGGCCCGCGCCGCTTCGATCGTTGGTGCGGCAATGGGGGTCGTGGGCACGGCGAGCACGTCGACGCCGTGTCGTTGCAGGACCGCGTCTGCTTCTTTGTTGCGGACCTCCTCCAACCTTCGGCGAGAGGTGGCCGCCCGAACGCCGGACAGGGCGTGCCCAATATCGAGCAGGGCCGCGACCTCGCGTGAGTACTCGTCGCGCCGCGAAGGAAACCAGGGCGCGTGGAACGCCGAAGCCTCGCACAATGAAACGTCCCAGGCGATTGGCACGTACTCTGCCAACTCCGGCCAGTCCACGTCGACGATGGTCGCTCCGTCGGCCCTCATTGCCTCGATGGCGCCGCGCACCGAGGCTTCCACCGGCGCGTCGAGATTGTCCCAGAAGTGCTGCATTGGGATGCCGATACGAAGACCTTTCGGACCGCGTTCGATGCCGTCGAGGTAGTCCGGCACCGGAACGGGCACGGTCGTCGGATCGAGCGGGTCATGGCCGGCGATCGCCTGGAGCACAATCGCCGCATCGCGCACGGTGCGGGTGAGCGGTCCCGCGTGATCCATCGTCCAGGAGAGCGGCACGGCACCGCGCAGGCTCACGCGGCCATATGTTGGCATCAGGCCAACACAGCCGCAGAACGCTGCTGGCACCCGGATGCTGCCGCCGGTATCGCTGCCCGTCGTCGCGAAGGCCAGACCAGCCGCGGTTGCCGCGCCCGAACCCCCGGAGGAGCCCCCGGGAATGCGGTCGAGGTCCCATGGATTGTGAACGGCGCCGTAGTGGATGTTGTTGGACGACACACCGTAGGCGGCCTCATGCATCCCCAGCTTGCCCAGCGACACTGCACCGGCGGCAGCGAGCTTCTCGACAACGGCGGCATCGGCCTCGGGGATGCGGTCGGCGAAGATCTTCATGCCGGCCGTCGTGCGGACGCCCTTCGTGTCGAAGAGATCTTTGTGGGCGATGGGTACGCCGTGCAGCGGACCTCGGTATTGCCCGCTTGCGATCTCCTTCTCGGCAGCCCGCGCTTGATCCAGCGCTGATTCGGCCGTGACGGTCATGTAGGCGTTCAAGTTAGGGTTGAGCCGCTCGATCCGCGCCAGCAGCGCCTCGGTCACTTCGACCGGAGACACTTCTTTCGCGGCGATCTTCCGCGCGACTTCTTCCAGCGACAGCAGTGCGAGTTCCATGGCGACGGTCTCCTTAACACGATTAACGTTTTCGACCGATTGCGGCTTCCACAGCCAGCACCAACGCTGGCAGCATTTCTCCTGCAGGGCCCCTCAGCACGGCGGCGGCGTGGGGCGAGAAGGGGTTTTGGTCCGTGTTGACATCGATGATTGCGCCGCCGCGCTGCAGGACGAACTCCGGGAACGCGGCCGCCGGATACACGGTGGCCGAGGTGCCGGCGATGAGGCAGCAGTCGGCGAGATCGGCCTGGGCCTGGCATTCGGCGAGGAACTCGCGCGGGATAGGCTCGCCGAACATCACGGTGTCGTTCTTGACGATGCCGCCGCACAGCGGACACTCGGGCGGCAACTTCGTCATCATCACGCCGCCGACGTCATGCATGTTCGCCGGATCAGTGTCGGTCGAATGGGTCCGGGAGCCGATCGTCACCTGCTCGTCTGCCTTGAGAGCGATGAACACATCCCATGGCCAGCGACCGCCGCAGGTCACGCAGCGGATCTTCGTGCGGTTGCCGTGGATCTCCGTCACCGCCGACGACCCGGCGCGGAAGTGGAGGTCGTCGATGTTCTGGGAGATGGTGTGGCGGAGGACGCCGAGCGCTTCCAGGCGGGCCATCGCGACGTGAGCGGGATTGGGCTGGGCGGCGTTCAGGGAGTGCGAGAACTCGTCGTCGGTGTTGCGGCGGGCGAGCATCTGGCGCCAGCCCTCGGCGGGGTCGAGCATGAATCGCTGGTAGCCGTCCATCGGCGGCTCGCCCTTCTCCGTCCAGAGGCCGCCCTTGCCCCGAAACGGCCGGATGCCCGACTCCACCGAGATCCCTGCCCCGACGAGAGCGATGGCGTACCGCGATGCCACGAGGATACGGGCAGCTTCTTCGATCTGGTCCTGGAAATTCTTCATCAAAAAAAATATCCCGAATAATAATGTGTCAACGACGTAATTGGTCAACTAGGGTGGTGGTCTTTGTGCACGGCACCGGATGCGCGGTCGGTGCGGTTCGATTGTGCCATATGGTGGCGACAACTTCTGTCGCGCACGTCGTGTGATCTCTATCTAGGTCGATTCGACGCCGCAGTTGGGCGCAGCAGGCGGCCCACGCTCGATGCGGGGGAGACCGCCCCTACGTCGGTCCGTGTCACGCTTTGGGTGTGCGGATCAGGCCCTCTTGCACGACGGAGGCGACGCGGGTGCCGTCGCGGCGCCACATCTGGGCGAAGATGAGGGCGCGGGCGGCGTGGGCGATGGGGGACTCGCTGGTGTAGAGGATCCAGTCGTCGAAGCGCGGGGGGTGGTGGAACCACATCGCGTGGTCGAGACTGGCCGACGGCATGGGGCCGGCGCCGCGATTGCGGGGGATGTTGTGCGGCATGCGGGCGGTGGCGATGAGGCCCATGTCGGAGGCGTAGGCGAGCACGGCGGCGTGTACCCACTCCTCGTCCGGGAGTTCGCCGCGAGGGCGGATCCAGACACGGCGCGTAGGGGTGGGACCCTCTTGCGGGCCGTCCGGATCGGCGGAGAGTACCTCGATGGGGGAGTCGCTCTCGTATTTTTTCATCTGCGTGACCATCTCTTTGGGGATTTGGTCCGGGCGCATGAAGGCCCAGGGCTTCATGCCTTCGGGGCCGGGGACGATGGGGGCGGGCTCCTGGTGGGAGACGCCCTCCTCCGGCTTCACGAAGGAACAGGAAAGGTTGAAGATGGCCTCGCCGGCCTGGTGGGCGACGACGTCGCGGGTGGTGAAGGAGCGGCCGTCGCGGATGCGGTAGACGACATAACGCACCGGCGTGTCGTAGCGTCCCGGCCGCAGGAAGTAGGCGTGCAGAGAGTGCAGGGACGGCGCGGGCCCGGCATCAGGAGGCGCATCGATGGTGCGGTAGGCGGCGGCGACGGCCTGGGCGGCGACCATGCCGCCGAAGAGCCGGAACTGGCCCTCGCCGGGGTCGCCGAGGAAGAGGTCGCGGTCGAGGCGGTCGAGGGTGAGTTTTTGGAGGAGGGAGTCGATGTGGGAGGGTTTGGGTTTGGGCATGCTGGGAGTGTATTCGAGTGTGCTCTTAGGAGTATGGGCCGAGGAAGCGCTCGCCGTTGAAGTGAATCAAGTGCGACGCATTGTCTGCCGACCACACTTCAGTTTCCCACGCGATCTCGGCCAGATAAGCCGACATTGCCTGTCTCGACAGGAACGCCGTTACGAAGACCAGCCCCGCCGACGAATTGGCGAACATCGTCTTGAGTTCGTTGTGTCGCTTCGCGTTGACCGGACCGTGACTGGTAACAGCCTCTATGAGCACAAGCCAGTCGCGCTCTGCGTGATGGACGATAACGTCTGGCATCTTGCCATGCTCATCGACCTGCACGCCTAGTTTGGCGAGCGCATCTCTATCGAAGTACGAGAATTTCTCGCCGGCGTCGCCGATATAGAGAGGCTTTCCGCCAGGGGTGAATCGCGGACAGAACTCCGTGATGATCTGCTCGATGAGTATGTTTTGGCCTCCAGGTGAGATCAGAACGACTCCATCGGGCAGCTTCAGCTCGATTCCGTTCATCGCCCGCTCTTGCGCATACCGGGAGCGGAGCGTTTCTGTCGAAGCCAGGTAGGCGGCGAGATGCTTCTTCCACGATGCTGTTCGATAGGCCCGCAAGAGTTCTAGCGCGGCGGGTTCGATTTGGTACACGAAGTCCGGGCTGTTTACGGCGCGGCTGGGGTTGTCCGGGTTCGGCAGCGCAATCCCAGCCTCGACAAACTGATGCATCGTGAATCGCCGAATCGTTTCACGCGAATTGGGCGCGTAGTTGCGGCCGTACTCGTCACGAATGAAGTCCATCAGGGGAGTAATACCCCGAAGTGGGTTGGCGGCTTTGGACCACCGAGCCTTAGCCTTCAGATCGACCAAAGCGAGGAGCGTCAGTGCAGAGCGATCGTTGACTTGAGCCTTGGGCATGCCGATAGCCCGAAGCACTTCCAATGCGTCTTCGACGCGTTGGCGCGCCTGTACTGGGTCTCTTGTCTGGTTCGCCATTGACGGAAACTCCTCTCTCACGATGGAGTCGATTTCTTCTTGTAGCGGAAAAGGCTTGCCTTCGAGGCGGGCTCCGATCCGTTCCAACTCCAAGCGAGTAGGATAGCGGAGCTTTCGAAGATCGGCAGCATTCACTTGCGTGTGGCCGCTGAAGTGCCGGAAGAACTGATCCACGAGACTGGAGTTCAAGTACAACGCGAGGCCGATCGCCAGCCGTTTTGGCAGGCCCGCTCCCGACGCGTGGAAGAAGTTGAGGTGATTCTCGAAAGCAACCCTCGTTGGCGAAACTTGGTCAGAGTCATAGATGGCGGCGACGATTCGGCGAGGTTCTTCCTTCGCAGAAAAGCGCTTAACGAGAACATATGAGCCGGGCGGCAGGAACTGGTCATCACCGTTCTGACAATCGAGTATCGCGTTCGGCTTCCGGCTAGTCTTCGGCCACTTGATGTAACCGCGGTTGAAATGCGTCGGATAGATGAGAGGAAGGGTTCCGTCCTCAGGATCCTGCCTGAGGAGATCCCGGACGCGAAAGTCAACGACGCGACCGGTCGAGACTGATATTCGAAGCTCGTCCAACGTGGTGCCAAAGTTGGCCATCGCCTGTACGATTTGCTCGCCGGCTTCGTCCGGGACGATGTGGATGAAGCTATCGGGGTCATCGCCTCGAATAACTGAGTTGTACGAAACAGCCCGTGTGGTTTCGGCTGCATCGGCGTCTCCGGCGCTTGATGAAATCGTGATGGCAAATGGTCGGTTAGCCGTCTTTACGGCGTGAATGATGACGTTTTCTTGAAGAACAGCGTCGTGCTTAAACGCAGTCGATCGTGATTCGAAGACGTGTATGTGATGCAAGGACATTTCGCGCAGGAACCACCGGCGGAAGGACTTGAAGTAGGGACCATTGCAGAAACTGCGAGGGGTAATTGCGACAAGCTCGCCACCCGGAGCCAAAAGCTCCACGACAATTGCGAGGAAAGCCGTGTATAGATTGCCTGAGCCAACGCCCAAGGTATCCAAGAGTGCCCGCGTTTGCGAGTCACCGCGAATCTTGCCGTAAGGCGGGTTCAAGACGGCGTGGGTGAAGCTCGGCGGATCGTCATCACGAAAGAAGCCGTTTCGGAGACGGCGCACGTTCGGCTCGATGAAATCACCGGCCCAGACCTCCGCGCCGAAGGCGACCCGAGCTGTGCTGGCCGCACTTCCAACAACGGCGATCGTGTCATCGAGATCTCCGAGCAGTGCATCGTCGATCTCTGCTGCCGTGACCGTGATGACGGATGGACGATCTTCTCGACCGAGTAGTTCGAGCACCGCAGCGGCAAACAGCGCGCCTGACCCAGCGCCAGGATCGAGAAGGGCAACTCGATCAGCGCTGCGTAGCATCGAAGCCATGAGTCGTGCGACGTGTGGTGGAGTGAAGTACTGGCCGCGTTCGGCTCGACGGGAATCATCCAGTTGTCTACTGGCCCTCACGCGAATCAGGTCAACCGCTTCGCGCGCGGAGAGCTCTTGAGCGGGGGCCGCGCTCGCGTGGGCGGAGGTTGCATCACGCATGACATGAATAAAAACATACGTTCTGCGTCAGCGCAAGTCCTGCCTACCTCAACAGCCGCCGGTGAAGGGTTTGCCCGCACCCCACATGTTCCGACCCAGTGTATGGGCCCAGGTCTCCGCCCCCAGCGACCAGTCGTGGAAGGCGAGGTTGCCGGCGCCGACTTTGGCCGCTTTGGCGAGGCCGACGTACGCCGTCACGATGCCTTCCTTCTCCCCTGCTTGTCTTCGACGAACTTGAGCACTTGCGACCGCAGCCAGATGCGGCCTGTCGCGAGCTCTGTTACTGGCGTTGGAAAGCCGGGTTTGTCGGCGTAGTCTCTGACGAAGTTTGAGCGCTGGACGCCGATGAGCGCGGCTGCTTCTTTGACGCCGACGAGGAAGTCGAGCCGCACTTCGTCGATGCTCTCGCCAATCACTTGAGACGCGCCGATCAGTTCGATGCCGAGGAGGCGGCCGTCTGCGTCGAAATCGAGGTTGATGTTCTCGCTGACCCGCGTCGTCTTCTTCACGCTGGCGTTCTCCAGCGCGCGTTCGGAGAGCGAGAGATACAACAGGTCGTTTTCTGCGTCGTTCTCAACAATCAGGTGCATGGTCTACTTTAACAGCCGCCGGCGAAGGGCTTGCCTGCACCCCACATGTTCCAACCGAGGGTGCGGGCCCAGGATTCGGAGCCGAGGGACCAGTCGTGGAAGGCGAGGTTGCCGGCGCCTACGTCTGCCGCTTTGGCGAGGCCGACGAAGACCATGACGATGCCGATGTTGTAGTCGCCGCCATCGGCGCCGCGCCAGAGGGGGGCGGCGAGCAGACGGCCCTGGTTGTCGACGCGGGTGACGTCGTAGCGCAGCCAGACGGTGCGGCCGGGGGTGAGGAAGATGTTCTGCAAGGCGGCCTTCGCCCACTCGCCGCCGCACTGGTTGAGGTCGGGCGCATCCATCTGGAGTAGGCGGATCTTCTGGTTGCCGCACGTAAACGACTCGCCGTCCTCGACCGACTGGACGACACAGGCGCTGCCGGGCGGAGTGTTGTTCTGCACCGATCGCAGCGCCGCCGCCATGTCAATCAGGCCGGCGCCCACGCCGGTCTCGCCGGCACGCAGGGGCACCGCGGAGTTGCGGATGATGTCGGTGATCTGGTTCGGCGTGAGGAAGCGGTTGTACGAGAGCATCAGCGCCGCCAGCCCCGACACCTGCGGAGTCGAAAACGAGGTGCCGCTGCCTTCGGCGTAGGGTTCGCCGCCGATGCACAGGAGGAAGACGTTGCAGCGATTCGCGGCGATGGTGCCGACGACGTCCTCGCCGACGGCCACCACGTCCACCTCGGGCCCGTAGCTGGAGAACGAGGCCCGGCGGTCCGCGCTGGTCCCGGCGGCGCCGACGGCCAGCACCTCCGGGATGCGCGCCGGGAAGGCGACGCCGGCGGTGCCGGAGTTGCCGGTCGCGGCGATGACGAGGGCGCCGTTGTAGAACCCGACCTCACCAACCGCATCCCGCACCACCTGCGCGTCCTCCAGTCCCCCCAGGCTAAGGTTGAGGATCCTGGCGCCGTTGCGGGCGGCGTAGAGAATGCCGCGGGCCGTCGCGATGGAGTCGCCGGAGCCGTAGCAGTCCAGCACCTTCACCGGCATGATGCGCACGTTGCGCGCGACGCCGACGATGCCTGTACCGTTGCCGGCCGCCGCGACGACACCAGCGACGAATGTGCCGTGACCGATGTCGTCGTTAATGAAGCCGTTGGTGATGTTCGAGCAGCCGGGGGCGCTGTCGCTGACGAAGGCGCAGCCGTTGACGTCGTCCACGCAGCCGTTGCCGTCGTCGTCGAAGCCGTTGTTCGGCACCTCGAACGGGTTGAACCAGATGTTCGCCTGAAGGTCGGGGTGCCGCACATCCACGCCGGTGTCGATGACGGCGACGATCACGTCGCGACTGCCCTGGGTGATGTCCCAGGCCTGGGGCGCATTGATCGCCTGCAGGTAGCTCGACTGGTCGGTGTAGAGGGGGTCGGTGGGGTAGTCGGCGATGGTCACGCCAACGACGGGCTCGGCATAGCGGACACCGTCAAGGCGGCTGATCGCGCGCACATTCTCGTCCAGACTGTGGCGGTCGGACGTCGCCTGTATCTCGACGGCGTGGAGGTCGTCGAGCACGCGCAGGACGGTGAAGCCACGCTCTTGCAAGCCGGCGGCAACGGGCTCCAGGGGTTGCCCGGGCTCAACGGCAACGATGATCGGCCCGGAGTCGATGTGAGACGGGTGGATGTCCCGGAAGCCAACGATCAGGGCGCCCAGGATGAGCAACAGGACGAAAAACCTGTGTGTGAACAAAACTACCGCCTTACTCGCTTGTAATCCGCAAAACTAGGCCGTATGATAGCGCAATCTTGCAACCGATATAGCTAGTGTTGGGAGCCAAGCATGCAAGTTCTACGTGCCGCCGGTCGCTGCGGATTGCGTTGGCGCACGGCGATGGTCGCCGCTCTCGCGTTGACCTCGGTGCTGGGGCTGGGCACCCGCTGCATCGAGAACGTCAGCGTCCGCGTCGACCCGGACGGCTACACGCATATCACCGGCCAGTTGGTGAACGAGACCGACATCCAGGGCGCGGAGCTCGTCCTGCGCGGCACCCTCTACGACGCCGCGAACAACGTCATCGCCACCAAGGACCAGGCGCCGTGTCCGCCGGACCTGTCGCCGTACTCCGAGGTCATGTTCGACATCCGTTTCGACAACCCCGGCATCCCGCCGCACGATCACTACAGCGTGAATCTGGTGAGGGGCCGTGCTCTCCCCGCCCAACTCCCCGATCCTGACGTCGTGCTTTTTGGGCAGGAGGCCGTTCGCTTCGAGGGAATCCCACCCATCCCGGGCCTCCCTTTCGGTGACGACGATGTGCTGTTCGCCTTTAACGCCCGCAATCGCTCGCAGAACACGTACACGATCCAGGGCTGCGCCGCCGTCATCGACAACCACAGCGAAGTGATCGCCGCCGTCAGCAGCGAGCTCATCGAGATCAGCCCGGAGGGATATCCGTCACCGGCATCCATGGAACCGTCGCAATTCCCGGGGTTTGTGTTCATGGTCGCCGAAAACGTGCCGAAGGGGTCCGTGCAGGTAAAGGCGTGGCTGTGGTTCGGCCCCAAGGGCGCCCCGACGTCTCAATTCCGCTACGTCGAGACCCCGCTATTCACGATCGTGAACCAGAGGTTCTAGGTAGGGCGGCAGCCATTGGTACTTCAGGAGGCTCGTCGGCGCCGACGAGCCTCTTAGCTATCTGCGAGCGTCGCAGAACCTGAAACCTAGAACCTAGAAGCGAGGCGCTACGCGCCGCCGAGCGCCGCTTGCGCCGCCGCGAGCCGGGCGATGGGGACGCGGTAGGGGGAGCAACTCACGTAGTCCAGACCGAGTTGGTGGAAGAAGGTCACGCTGTGCGGTTCGCCGCCGTGCTCGCCGCAGATGCCGAGCTTGATGCCGGGGCGCGTTGACCGGCCCTTCTCGATGGCGATGCGCATGAGGCCGCCGACGCCGACCTGGTCGATCGACTCGAAGGGATTGCCGATGAGCAGGCCCATCTCCAGGTACTTGCCGAGGAACTTGCCCTCGGCGTCGTCGCGGCTGCAACCGAGGGTGGTCTGGGTGAGGTCGTTCGTGCCGAAGGAGAAGAACTCCGCCGTCTTGGCGATCTCGTCGGCCGTCAACGCCGCTCGGGGCAGTTCGATCATCGTCCCGAACTGGTAGTCGATCTTGCGTCCGGCCGCTTCCATCTCGCGCATCGCCGTGCCCTCGAGGAGGGTGCGCAGGTACGTCAGCTCCGTCTCGAATCCGACGAGCGGGATCATGATCTCGGGCGTTACCTCGATCCCTTCGCCCGCCAGCTTGAGCGCGGCGCGGAAAATCGCCTGCACCTGCATCTCGCTGATCTCGGGGAAGAGGATCCCCAGGCGGCAGCCGCGCAGGCCCAGCATTGGGTTCGTCTCGCGCAGGGCGTTCACCGCGGCCAGCAATTCTTCCTTCTCGCGCAGGTTGGGGTCGTTGGGGGCGGTCGCCCGCAGCCGTACGACTTCTTCGAGCAGCGCGTCGTGGTCGGGGAGGAACTCGTGCATGGGCGGATCCATCAGGCGGATGGTCACCGGCTTGCCCGCCATCACGCGGAAGATCTGCTCGAAGTCGTCCTGGATGATCGGCAGGATGCGCGAGATGGCGCCGCTGTAGTGGCCCATCGGCCCCTCCATGCGCCCCAGCACATCGCCCAGCCGCGTCTCGAGCTGCGCCTTCTTCTCGCCCTCAGCCTTCTCGATCTCCTTGCGGATCGCCTCCGCCTCGGCCTGCAGGTTCTTGGCGTCGGTTGCGGCCAGCAGCATCTCCCGCACGACGGGTAGCCGCTCCTTTTGGAGGAACATGTGCTCAGCTCGCAGCAGCCCGATGCCCATAGCTCCGAAACGGAGGGCGTTCGCGGCGTCGGCGGGGTTGTCGGCGTTTGTCCGCACCTTCATGCGCGCGGTCTCGTCGGCCCAGCGCAAGTATTCGTCCATCTCGGGGAAGATCTCCGGCGCGACCGTCGGCACGGCGCCTAGGAGCACGCGCCCGGTCGAGCCATCGATGGTCAGCAGCTGTCCCTCGGTGATGGTGGCGCCGGAAATCGTGAAGAGCCTCTGCTCTTCTTCGACATCGATGGCCTCGCATCCCGCCACGCAGGGCTTGCCGAACCCTCGCGCCACCAGCGCCGCGTGCGACGACATACCGCCGCGCTCGGTGAGGATGCCGCGCGCCGCTACCATGCCGTGAATGTCGTCGGGCGAGGTCTCTTCGCGGACGAGGATGATGTCCTCGCCGCCCTTGCCGATGCCGCGCGCGGCGGCGGTGTCCGGGTCAAACACGGCCTTACCCGCCGCCGCTCCGGGTGAGGCCGGCAGCCCCTTGGCGATATCGATGAACTTCGCCCGTGCCAGGATGCCATCGCGGTCGGCGTCGGTGAAGGCGTGCCAGTCGGCCTGAGAGATCGCCTTCACATCGTCGCCATCGACGTAGATCATGGCCGCCTGCGAGGCCACCGCCGCTCCCACTTTCGCGGCTACATCCCCGATCGCGATGGTCTTCACGCGCGCGTCGAGCTGCGGGTGCAGGAGGTCGTCGAGTCGTTGTGGCGCCACGCGCTGCAGCGCCTCGGCCTTCGTGATGAGGCCCTCGTTTGCCATATCGACGGCGATCTTCACGGCGGAGCGGGTGGCGCGCTTGGCGACGCGGCACTGCAGGAAGTAGAGGCGCCCCTTCTCGAAGGTGAACTCTACGTCCATCATCTCGCGGTAGTGGTTCTCGAGCGTCTGACAGATGTCGGCGAACTGCTTGTACAGCCCTGGGTTCTCGTTCTGGAGGAGGCCGATGTCGCTCGGCGTGCGAGTGCCGGCGACGACGTCTTCGCCCTGCGCGTTCATCAGGTATTCGCCGCTGACCTTCTTCTCGCCCGTCGAAGCATCGCGGGTGAAAGCGACGCCGGTGCCGGAGGTGTCGCCCATGTTTCCGAAGACCATCGTCTGGATGTTCACCGCGGTGCCCAGATCGTGCGGAATGTGTTCGATCTCGCGGTAGCGGAAGGCGCGCTCATTGTTCCAGGAGTCGAACACGGCCCGGATCGCCAGTTCGAGCTGGCGCATCGGCTCTTCCGGGAAGTCGCTGCCAGTCTCTGACTTCGCCAACGCCTTGAACCGCTCGACGACATCCTTGAGCGCTGCTGCTGGCAGATCCGAGTCTTCGGTCACGCCCGCGGCCTGCTTCGCCTCGTTGAAGATGCTGTCGAACTTCTTCCGGTCTACCCCCAGCACGATGTCCGAGAACATCATGACGAAGCGGCGGTAAGCGTCGTAGGCGAAGCGATCGTTGCTGGTGGCGGCGATCAGCCCCTGCAGGGTGCTCGCATTCAGGCCGAGGTTCAGGACGGTGTCCATCATCCCCGGCATCGAGAACTTCGCGCCGGAGCGCACGGAGACGAGGAGGGGTGTGGCCGGATCGCCGAGCTTCTTGCCGGCGGCCTCTTCTACGGTAGCGAGGGTCTTGCGTACTTGATCCATGAGGCCGTCGGGGAACTGCATGCCGAGCCGGGTGTACTCGTTGCAGGTTTCGGTGGTGATGGTGAAGCCGGGAGGGACCGGCAGGCCCAGGTTGGTCATCTCGGCCAGGTTCGCGCCCTTGCCGCCGAGGAGATCCTTCTGGTCTTTGTGGCCCTCGTGGAAGAGGAAGACGTACTTCTTGGTCATCGTCGGCTCCATGTTCGCGTCTACCTCTGCAGCGGCTTCCACTGTCGTTCCCATGAACGGGGGCCTCCGTTTGAAAATGGATACGCCCGGCATAAGGCCGGACGTTGAGTATCAGTTTCGAGAAACGAGCATTGCCCCGGCGAGAATCACGCCGGCCGCCGCTACGTCGATCTCTGCGAGAAGCTTCTTGCCCATGTCCGTCGCTCGATCTTGACGCCCTGCCCACCCACCACGGTAGCGCGTCAAATTATAGCCAGCCGCCGCCCTTCTGCGGCGGCATCCAAAGGATCGAACGGGCGGCTTCAGGAGGCGTTGCGGCGAACCGCCGGATACGTCAAGTCCGGCAAGCCCTATTGGAGACCTTCAATCCTGCCCAGAAGCTGAGCCCGGTCGACCATCGTCAGCTTCTGCTCCTCCATCCAACCGTCGAACGCCACCCGATCCCAGCGACTCGCAGTGGTGTACGCGGGCAGATCGGCCCAGCACGGCGCCGCCAGCCGCAGATCCATCAGCGTCCGGTTGCGCCCGACAATCTCCTCGGCCGACCCGTCCGCGAACGCCGCCTCCGCCAACGCAGACTTCCGTCCCAGCGCAGCGCGCACCGCCGCCGCATCACCGAAGTAGGGATCTAGTTGCGAGGCAGCTAGCATCTTCGCCGCCGACAACGGGCCGATGCCCGGCACCCCGGGCAGATTGTCCGACGGGTCGCCGGTCATCGCGCGGTAGTCGAGAAAGCGCTCACGCGGGAATGGCACGATGTCGCCGGATGAGGTCTTCGGCATCGCCGCTTCGTCGAAGTTGCCCTCGTTGATCACCAGCTTCTTCACCGGTGCGTACACCGTCGTCTTCGGGCCGATGAGCTGGAGGAAGTCGCGATCGGTCGAGACGATGCGCTTGTTGATGTCCGGGTTGTGATGCACGAGCCCGGCGATGAGGTCGTCGGCCTCGGTGTTCTCGCCGCGCAGCACCTCGAACGGCAGCATCGACGCGCACATCTGCGCGAACTGGTCGATGGCGGCGAGAATCGTTGGTTCGTTCTCGATGAACTTCGGATCGCCCTCGCGCCCGGTCTGGTACGCCGGAAAGATCTCTCGCCGCCGCAACGGTCGCCCCTTATCGAAGCAGATCGCCACCCGCGAAATCAGCTGCTGTCCGGCCTCGGGAGCAAAGAGCGAAGGCTGTGCCGTGGTGGCCGGTGGCAGCCCGGTCGGAGGCTCACCGCCGCGCGCGATCGCCCCCAGCGCCATCGACGCCAACCCCAGCACCGCCACCCGATGCCGCCGCTCCGGCGAGTCTGGCTTCATGGCCCGTTCGAGCGCGTAGTAACCCGCCCAGGCGAGATTATTGCCGTCGAGAAGGAGGAACATGGGGATAGTGTGTAGGTTGTGGTTCGTAGTGGGTAGTGGCTAAATCGTCGCGCCGCCTTTGGCTGACACCAAACCCTTGGCGAACTCGATCTCGCCCAGGTGGCGGTAGCCGTGGGTCATGCAGAGGCCGCTAATCGCGGTGAGGATCGACATTTCGCCAAGTGGCTTCACGGTGATCTGCCGCCCCGCCTCTTCGTCGGTGAGGTTGCTGATGTAGGCGTCGGTGCGCTGGAACACATCGGCCATGTAGGTGCGGAAGTCCGCCATGCTGTTGATGCGGAAGTTCCGCGCTTCGTCGTCGGTGAAGCCTGTGCCCTGCGACTTGCTGTCGAGGCCGAACTTCTCCGGCCAGCCGCCGTCCATCCATACCGTCGGCTTGCGCTGGATGACGAACTGGATCGCGTTGTCCTCGGTGCGGATGTAGTGCCAGAGGCAGAACGAGAGACTCTGATGCCCGTTCGCCGGGACGAAGTTCGCCTGTTCGTCGGTGAGATCCGACGTCACGTGCGTGTACAGACCGTGCATCGCCTTCAGTTCCCGCCGCAGATAGTCGTGTAATTCGGATGCCACTTCTCTAGCCTGCTTTCTCCGCTGGCGGCACGGACTGATACTCCCCGAGCACCGCCTGGTTGCGGTACTGCTCCTTACCCTGCAGAAGCAGGTCGCCGCCGTACATGTCGCAACAGACGATCGCCGGGAAGCCCTCGACCTCGAGCTTCTTGATTGACTCAGTGCCGAGGTCTTCGTAGGCGACGATGTCGAGCTTCTTGATGGTCTTCGACAACAGCGCACCGGCGCCGCCGATCGCGAACAGGTACACCGCCTTGTGGTCCTGCAGCGACTTCTTCACCACACTGCCGCGCCCACCCTTGCCGATGATCACCTTCAGCCCCTGGTCGAGCAGTGCCGGCGTGAACGGATCGAGCCGCATCGCCGTCGTCGGGCCGGCCGATCCGACGACCCGACCAGGCCGGGCGGGCGAGGGGCCAACGTAGTAGATGACCTGGCCCTTCACATCGATCGGTAGCGGCTTGCCCTCGGAGAGCGCCGTGACCATGCGCCGGTGCGCTGCGTCGCGGGCGGTGTAGATGGTTCCGTAAAACCGTACATGGTCGCCTACCCGCAGCTGCGCCACGTCCTCGTCCGTAAACGGCGGCTCCGCCCGAATCTCTCCGTCGACCTTCGTAATCGGCATCGCGCCTCCTCTACGTGTTGGATGTCCTCGCGCAGTAATAAGCGCGCTCAATCTAGGCGGTCAATTGTCGCCGAAACCGGCGTCTAGCGCATGAGCCGCCAATTCAAACTCAGCATCTGTTTTCATCTGTTGACGAAACCTCAAACAATCACCGCCGCCACCGGCTCCGCATACTCATCAAACCGCCCCGCCACGTTCGCCTCGTTCGCGGAGCCCTGGTGTACAAACAGGCGGTGCCGCAGCGACCAGGTTTCGCCCGGCTGCAGCGTCAACGCCCCGTCGAAGTACGGCAGGTTCGTGCCCACGGGCCCATAGCCGCGCACAAACCAGGCGTTCGGATGATTGCGATTGCTCGGATGGTCCAGCATCGCAATCCCAAAGATCTCCGGATCCTGCCCGACCGCGCGGGTGAACGGCCCGCTGCAGTCCATCCACTCCGCCCGCTGTCCGCGGCAGTTCGGCGAGCCGACCGCTCCTGTCGAGTTCGAGTACGTGCCGCCGTCCCATTCGTCGATGATGTCGGCGACGCGCATCAGCGGCAGGGCGTTCTCATTCGTCTGCCCGAACGTCACCTCGCCGAGATGCGGCCGGAAATCGGCCTCGATGTCCCAAAGCCGCGTGCGGCCCTTCATCCGGAACATGCGGAAGCGCCGCGTATCGTCGAGCAGGACGCGGCCGTCGGGGGCCACCCACTGCACCTGTTGCTGAAAGCAGCCCCAGACCGGGCCCGATACCATCCAGTCGAACGAGCGATGGACGATGCGCCCCCAGCCGGTGCCGACGTGCGGCCCGTATCCCCGGTTCATCGCCGCCGGTTCGAGATAGAAGTCGACGCCGTTGAGGTCGCCGCAGGCGTACCACAGCGACTTGTGCCAGACGTGGTCCGGCGGCCCATCGTCGGTGATGGACTTCGGCTGCGATCCGTCAGTGCTCTCGACTCCCGAACCCGCGCGACCGCTCGGGGCGACGTTGGGCCAGAAGTAGGGCCGGTAGTTTGGCAGGCCGTAGTGGTACATCGACTGCAGCAATCCGCCGTAGTACACGACGGCGCGCCCGTTCTCCGGCTGGTCGTCGACATCGATGCCGCGCGGCGTCTTCGCGCCCGCCGGAGCCGGCCGTAGCTCAAACATCCGGCGGTCGCCGGGCGCTAGCTCGTCGACCCACCAACAGGCCCGAATCTCGCCGCTCACCGCATCGATCTGCGCGGGCGTCGCCTTGCCCCGCTCGGTGTCGAACATCTCCCACGCCTCGTCGGTCGGCGTGCCCGTGGGCAGCGTCGCCTCAGCGATGAAGTTGCTTCGCGGCGTCGTAGTCGGACCGAGTTGAATGTTCATCGCGCAAAGAATAGCGAGGTGTTGTCTCAGGAGCACGGAGGCTCGCGCACGGCCGCGAGGCTCCGGCCCGGCCCCGACACAATTGCTAGAGGGTGGTGCCTTCAGCCGGTATCTGCGAGTACCAAGGGTCATCCTGCGCGATGGGGAACTGGACGCGCTGGCCGGTCATCGCCGACTTGTACAGGCCGGTGATGATCTCCATCGAGCGCCGGCACTCTGCCGTCGAGACGAGCGGGGCCCGGCCATCGATGATCGCCCGGATGAAGTCGTGAACGATCGGCACGTGGAGGTGCTTTGGGGTGTCCGGGTACAGGCGCTGCGCTTCCTCCCGTGCGGCATCGGCCTTCGCCTCGTCGAGGGAGGTCAGCCGGAACGGCTCGCGCGTCGGGTCGTACGGCGACTCGCTCGAGACGGCTTGCAGGTCGCTCCCGAAGACCTCGAGGCGGCTGCGATTGTCTTGCGCATTGACGGTGACGATGATCTGGCCCACGGCGCCGTTCCGGAAGCGCACCGTCGCCAGCGAAGTGTCCTCGACCTGGATGTCGAGCTGCACCGTCGCCGCGTCGGCGATCAGCGATGCCGGTTCGCCAAACAGCCACGCCAGCATGTCGATGCTGTGGATGCCGTGACCCATCGTGACGCCGCCGCACTCCTGCTCCCACGTCCCGCGCCACCAGACGCTGTAGTACTCGGCGTCGCGCTGCCAGAGGGTCTCCGACAGGCCGAAGACCAGCTTGCCGAAGCGCCCCGCCTCGATCAGCGCCTTCACCTGCCGCGCCCCCTGGCCGACGCGGTGTTGAAACACGCCTGCGAAGGTCGCGCCACCCTCGCGCTCGGCGGCGGCGATCTCGTCGAGACAGGCCAGCGTCGGCGAAACCGGCTTCTCGCACAACACGTGCTTGCCCGCGCGCAGCGCCGTTGTCGCCTGCTCGACATGCAGGAACGGGGGCGTGCAGATGCTCACCGCCTGCACCGCCGGGTGCGCGAGCACCTCCCGCCAGTCGGTGAAAACGTGCTCGATGCCGTACTGCTTCGCCTGCTCCTGCGCTCGCTTCTCGTCGATGTCGGCGATTGCCACGACGCGCGCCAGATCGCGATTCATGCTGCTGCGGTAGGCGAGCAGGTGCGAGTGCGAGATCCCGCCCGCTCCGATGACGCCGATGCCGATGAGTTCTGTCATAAAGGAAGCCTTACACGCGGGACCAACGAGTGCCAGTTGAACATCATGCTTCAGCGGGCTTCGTCAGCTCTGCTACCAATCGCGGTATATCCACTCGCGCGGCGGCTATGAGTTCCCAGTAGGGATCCGGGGCCAAGTCGGATCCAGGTCCCCACACGAGATAAAAGTCGGTGGATCTGTTCTGAGGTTGGATCAAGTTGGAACCCGTGGATCCCGCGTCCGCCTCCAACCAAAGGTCCCAAGGTCCCGGACTGGCGGCTTCAGACCGGCCCGCAATGACGGCTAGATCTTCGCGACCTAGGGGCTTCTGATCCCGGATGGCCGCTACCAATCGAGTCAAATCGTCAGGAACGTGAGATATGAACGCGAGGTTTTCTTGCGAGGCGGGAGTCTTAAAGTCCTCGGACGGCCATTCGTATTGAATGACTCGCATGACATATTCTTCGCTAGAGGCACCGCTTTCGTTTTTGTCCAACTGCCAACGCTGACCCTCCGCGACGCGCAGGCGTTCTTCAATGCTCCTGAGTTCGCGTTCGTCAAGCATGAATCTACACTGGCGAGGGTGCCAATATGCCGGCCTCCGCGAGCGAGACATTGGCGAGGGCTCGCGTAACACCTGCTACCTCGGTCGCATCCAAATCCAGAAGCGGCGGTCGCATGTGCGCGTTCGGCATTACGCCGAGTTGCCGAAGCGCTTCCTTCACTCGCGCCCGATAGTTGCGCACTGGTGGCGCGAAGAGCGCGTCGGCGAGGGGTTGGACGACGGCGTCGTTGATCGCCCGCGCGCCGGCGATGTCACCGGCCACGACCAGCCGGAACATCTCGATCTGCTCGGCGATGGCGATCGTCCCGAAGCCGATGAGCGCGCCTGTGCAGCCGAGGACGAATGATTCAAGGATGAAGTTGTCGTTGCCGGTGAGAAACTGGATGCGGCGCGGCGCCTCGTCGAGCACGCGTCGCGTTTGGACGAACTTCACCGCGTCGAACGAGGCTTCCTTGATCGCGACCACCGTCGGGATCTCGATCAGCCGCAGCAGCGTCTCGCGCGAAAACAGCACGCCCGCCAGCGCCGGTTGCAGTTGAAACAGCACCATCGGCAACGGAGCGGCCTCGGCGATCGCCGCGTGATAGGCGTACGGCACTTCGGGCGCCAGCGGCTCGCCCGCGAATGCGGCGATCGGGAACACCACGATGCCGCTGGCCCCGGCGCGTTCCGCATCCCGCGCCAGGTCGCAGGCGGCCGCGGTGTACGGCCCGCCGATGCCGGCGAGTACCGGCAGCCGACCTGCCACTTCGTCCATGTAGATCTCAAGGACGCGGCGCTTCTCGTCGCGCGAGAGGTGCGGCCCCTCGCCGGTGTCCATGTTCGCCGCCAATGCCTTTAGGCCGTCGAACCCGAGGAGCCAGCGTATGTACGACCGCAGCGCCGCCTCGTCGATCTGGTGATCGTTGGTCAGCGGCAGCAGGGTCGCCGGGATCAGTCCGTTCAGGTCGAGCATGACGCCTCGTGCGGCCTCGGCGATGTGGGCGATGTGGGCGATGTGGGCGATGTGGGCGTAGTGTAGCAACGGCTAGTGTCGAACTCTTCACCGGCGTTTATGCCACCGTTAACGTTTGTCCGCCTACAGTGCCCGCAAGAGGCCGCTCGGGACAAGCTCCCCCGTTTCGAGCGGCTCTCGGATCTGGGCCCGGGCTGTCTCTCCCGCACGGACGTGGGCGGGTGTCCGGGCCTTCAAGCTTTGTCAGCCGGTTAGCGTGTTGGCGGCTAGCTCTCGGGCCTGTGAGCCCGTCGGGATGGGTTTACTTGGGCGGGGCGGTACCCGAGTCCGGATCGAAGGCCATTCGGCAGGTTGCGGATGTGGCGTTTCGTCGCCATGCTGTCGCGTTCGCGTCCTTAGGATCGCGAGGAAGCGCCCCTAGACAAACCTGGATCGACAGACTCAAGGAAGGCAAGGAACAAGGTGCCTACGACGCGAAGGACATTGGGAAGGCGCCGAAGGCTCGGCATACTGTTCGCGACGGTCGTTCTGCCGTTGGTAGTCATGGCCTGCGGAGCAGGGGACAAGGATGGCGTGCCGCCCTCTCCCGCTGCAACGGCGATCCCGACCAAAGTGGCGTTCGGCGAAGGGCTCACGGGCCAGTTGCAGGAAGTGCTCGACGCGGCGGTCGCGAACCCGGAGACCGGCTTCCCCGGTGCGATTCTCCGGGTCAGTAGGGGCGAGCTCGGCGTCTGGGTCGGTACGGCCGGACTCGGCGAGATCGAGACCAAGACGCCGGTGCGCTCCGACGACAAGTTCCGCGCCGGCAGCATCATGAAGACGTTCGTCGCCGTGGTGGTGTTACAGCTGGTCGAGGAAGGGTCTTTGTCTCTGGACGATCGGCTGCCCGATGTGCTGCCGGAGAGGCTTCACTCCGGATTCCTCGACAGCGACAAAATCACCGTGCGAATGCTCTTGAATCACACCAGTGGACTTCCGGAATGGCTGAGCCCGGCCGTGATTGGAGAGATCGTCAGCAACCCGGCAAAGATCTGGGATGTCACGGAATTTCTCAATCTGTCTGCTGGACAATCGCCCAACTTCGCTCCGGGGTCAGCCTATGCCTACTCGAACACGGACTACAACGTGCTCGGCGCAATCATCGAGAGCGTCACGGATAGATCGTGGCGGGACGAAGTGACCGAGCGCGTGATAGAGCCGCTCAACCTCGGCAACACATTGCTGCCGGAACCGGGCAATGTTTCGGTTCCGGGCAACCACGTCCACGGGTACGGCGGCTCAGCGGACGCGATCATGGACCTAACCGCGGTTGACCCCTCGATGGCCGGTGCCGCGGGTGGCGGTGCATTGGTAACGACGGTATCGGATCTCGCTCGCTTTTTGGATTCGGTGCTGTCGGGCGAACTCTTCGACAATGATGAGACACTGCAGGAGATGATGGCGTTCATCGATGCCCCAGGCGAGGGCGGTCAGGTCGGTTACGGGTTCGGCTTGCAGCGTTACGTGCTTCCGGGCGGCACGGAGGTGATCGGTCACCTCGGCAGTACGGCAGGTTACACGGCTTTTGTTGGCCACCTGACTGTCGAGGGCATCACCGTAGCTGCGGTACTGAATTCGCAGGGAGATCCAAGCCCTGTGCTCGTTCCGGTCATAGAGATCCTGGTGGCGGAAGACTCGCAATAGTGCGGCCCCTCGATAACTTGCTAGGGACAAAGCATGAGCCGGAGCGAGGCCTTCGTCGAAGAGCCCCATCAGCGAGGTCGGCGCGACCGGTGCCGATGGTGGCGCCGGTCGCCAGGGCGACCATGCCGTCGAGCGCACTCCCGAGTGCGTTTCGTTCCTCAGGAGGGCGAGAAGACGTTCGTCTCGCCGTCCGCTGCGCGCTGTACGGAGCCCTTCGCCCCCACCATCTCCTGCTTCACCATCGACTCCAGCACGCTCCGATCCGCCGGCGGGTTGGCGATGAAGCGACGGTTCTCCGCATCTCTGCCGATGACGATGCCTCGTTCCGGCTCGCCGTCCCGGTTGAAGATGACCGTGTATGTCTCCACGGTCGCTGGTCCGCTCGGTTCGTCGATGACGGTGGGCTTGGGTCGCGCGTCGATTGTCGCTTGGACGACCTTCGGGTCAGCTCGCGCCCAATCGCGCGGCGGCGGATCGGTCGAGTAGATGCCCGCCGCGTGCTTCGTCACGTACCAGCCGTTCGCTGTCACGAGGCCGATCGTCGCGCGGTCCGATCGCAGCTTCATCACCATGTTCGCGATGCTGTGCGAGACGTAGTTGTTCCCAGCGCCGCCGAAGTACGGCAGTCCGCCCGTGACGGTGAGCGGGCGCGGATCGTCGTGCGCGATCCCCAGCGCATCGCGCGAGATCTGCACTGCCGACGGAAAGCAGGAGTAGATGTCGAAGTGGGTGATTTCGTCCACCGATACTCCTGCCATGGCAAACGCCTGCTCTCCCACGGCGCGAATCGCCGGAGACGAGTGGAAGTTTTCGCGCTCCCTGATGTACCAGTGGTCGCTCGCCTCAGCGCCGCCCCAGAGGTACACCCACTTCTCCTCCGGGATCCGCAGCCGCCGCGCCTCGCCGACCGAGGTGAGAAGCAGCGCCGCCCCCTGGTCGACGTCCATGATCGCGTTCATCGTCTTCGTATAGGGGAAGCCGATGTAGCGGTTCGCGGGCGTGACAGCGGCGATCTGTTGTGCCGTCCTCGCCTCCCGGAACCAGGCGTACGGATTCTGCGCGGCGACCGCCGAGAATGGCGCGAATAGCCTGCCCAGAACCGCGCGATGTTCGTCGAGCCCGCGGCCGTAGTGCGCGCGCAAAGCGTTCTCGAACAGTGGGTAGACACTCGTCGGCAGGAAGGCTCCATGCTTGCTTTCGGTCTCTGAGGTGCCCGGCCGGGTGTCGCCGACATCTGCCGCCGGTGTGCCTCTCGGAGACCACCCGAGGTCGATGCCCTTCGTGCGGGCGCGCCGCGCCGAGTACATGCACTCGGCCCCCACCACCAGCACCAGCTTTACATCGCCGCGATGGATGGCATCCGCCGCCTCGTTCACCTGCCACTGCGGCGTGTTTCCGCCGACCGCCGTGTAGATGCGCTCGCGCGGGGCCACGGCCAGCGCGTTTGCCAGGTCGTGCGCCGGGGCTTTCGATGGCCACGACAGGATGTTCACGACGCGCAGGGAGTCGATCTCGTGCAAGAGGTCGCCCGCGCCCGCATCACCCTCGGCCAGGCGCGCCGCCTCCGCCATCAACGCCAGAGGCTCTCGTGGCCGTTCCGTCTCGGGCCGCTGCGTCACCTGCCCCACCCCGACGATGATCGGCAGTCGCTCGTCCATCTTGACTCCTCCACTCCGTCATAGAACCGCGCTCGTCGGCAGCCCGTTCGTAGCAAACACCGCCCCGCGCTGGGACGCAACCTCGCAGCGGCGCGCCTTCGCTATACTAAGGCCGCGCGGGTTGCCGCCTACGGTGCGGTCGCCCTCGTTTCGTGTTCGGGGCGCCATCGTCTAGTGGCCCAGGACGCCGCCCTTTCAAGGCGGAGATCGCGGGTTCGAATCCCGCTGGCGCTACCACAAGACTCCGAACGCACCCTCGGCGAGCAGGGTGCGTTCGCTCTTTAGCTTGACACTCGGGGCTGCCCGCGCCGGCACCAGCCTTCTTGACACCCTCGAAACGAACCCCCGATCCGTTGATTGGGCGTCGAAGTTCTTGTTATGTTTATGCGCCAACCCGCCAGGTATCGGGTACCGCTTGACCCGCCGCGTGTTACGAAAGGACAGCCCGGGCTGTTCTCCTTCTTATCGAGCGGTGGACTGCGCGTTGCGGGGCTTCAGGTTTGAGGCCTTGAGCGGATTCGCGGCGCAATGAGGGGTTGAATGACGGTCGCACAGAGGGTCGCCCGGAATAGCCTCGCGCAATTCGGGGGCCGCGGGATCACGGTGCTGGTCTCGCTTGGCAGCCTCGCGCTGCTATCTCGCTACCTCGGCGCCGGCTACTTCGGCGACTACCAGCTGGTGCTCGCTTTTCTGCTGTTGGCCAACTTCAGCGATCTGGGGATCTCCACGGTCGCTGTTCGGCGATTGGCGCAGGACGATCATTCCCCCGCCGAGCTGCTCGCCAACGTGCTGACCCTCTGCATCGGCCTCGCCATCCTCTCTGCGGGAATTGCGGTGAGCGCAACGTTCATTCTTGACTACCCAGGCTCCGTGAAAGGGGCGATGGCCGTAGCGGCGCTCTCGCTTCCGATCATGGTCGTGGGTACCACGTATAGCACCATCTTCGCGGTCAACCTGCGAATGGAATATGCGTCGCTGGCAAGCATTGCCCAGGCCATTGTTTCGCTTGCTGCGATGGTTGCCGTGGTCCTCGCTGATCGTGGAGTAGTGTGGATGTTCGTCGCCTACAACACGGGCGTCGTGACGTACAGCGTTGTGTGCGTGTTCTTTGCCCGGAGGTTCGTGCGACCGGGCCTCGCGTTTGATGTCGCGTTGATCCGCGGTATGGTCGTGGATGTCCTGCCCATCGCCATCGGAGGGGGGCTGACGGTAGCCTACGACCGCATCGATATCGTCTTGTTGCAAGCCCTGACTGACGATGTGGAGGTGGGCCAATACGGCCTTGCGTACCGGCTCATCGACATGGCAGTCCCGCTCAGCTTCTTTCTGGTGGGATCGGTGTACCCGCTCCTTGCCGGCTACTACGCCGACGCGGCCTGGGACGCCTTGCGATCCCTCTACCAGCGCTGCCAGGATATCCTCTGCACGGCCGGAGTTGGCGTGGTCATCGTCGCGATGCTCCTTGCTCCCGTCGCCGTCGCGATCGTTGGCGGCAGCGAATTCGTACCTGCGGTTGACAGCCTACGCATTCTGTCGCTTGCCGTGTTTCCCATCTGGTTGCTGGTGCTTGCCGAGCACACGTTGATCGCCATGGGGCGACAAACCGCGCTGGTATGGACGGCGGTCGGCGGCCTCGTGTTGAACGTCTCGCTCAACCTCGTACTCATACCCCGACTGGGGCAGGAGGGCGCCGCCTGGGCTACCGTCCTTACCGAGTGCGTCGTGCTGGCGGTCACCATGGCCTACTTCGCGAAGGTTCTCGTCTGGTGGCCGTCGTTCGCCGTTGCGGCGCGCGTCGTCCCTGTGGCCGGGATAGCCGTCCTCGTCGCGTATGTGCTGCCGTTGCACTGGGCCGCCGAGATGGGCCTCGCCGCGGCGCTCCTCGTGGTGGCGGCGCTCCTCAGCCGCGTGGCTACGTTCGACGAGATACGAGACCTGCTCCGCCAGCCGGGACAGGACGGATCGCCCTTTATCGGCGGCGAAGAGCCAGTGGCCACGTCATGATTCAGGAACGAGCGCCGAGTAAGCCTGCTTCGGAGGTGCGTCGCCACGGCGCGAGGCCCCATCTTCGGGTCCGCTGGTTCCGCGACTGGGATCGATCCATCGACAGCGCGCTGCGTACGCTACCGGAGATGCCGACCTGCTCGCACGAGCTGTTTCGCCTCCTCATCCAGAATGCGTCCGCGGCGGAGAAGCGTACAGCGGTCGTGCTGGAAGATGGCGCACCCATCGCCGTCGTTGCCCTTCGCCGGCGCAAGTATGCTTGGGAGTCCGTGTGCGCTGGCGTCGTTCCCGGCTCTTACGCACCGGCCGTTCCCGGTCGCCTGTGGGACGCTATTGCCGCGTTGCGGGTGTTCGTCTGGATTAACGGCTGGGGTGATCCCGTGCCCGCGCACCCCAACGTGCACGCTGTGGAGCATCTGCCGAACTTTCGTGTACCGACAGCAACTGACTTCGACAAGTTCTGGGCAGCGCGCGGCAACACCAGCTCCCTCAAGAAGGCAGCAGCGCGATGCTCGAAACTGGGCGGGAGCATGCAGCTCGAGATCGACGACCCTGCGGCTCTCTCCTGGATCGTCGACGGATGGGCGCGCAATTGGTCCGGCCATGCCTGGGCCGAGCATCTCCTGGCCCCCGATATTCTCCTCGCCGGCGAGTACCTCCGGATCCGCGGCGCATACAGGACGTTCCGCTTGTTGCATGATGGCCATCCTGTCGCCGGGTTCACGGCCGTGGCGGATGGCGAAACACTGACGATGCAGCACAGCGCACGAGACCCCGCGTATGACAACGCGCGAGTCGGCGTGCGCCTCGATGAGTTGTTCTTCCGCTGGTCGGCCTCCTCGCCCTACGCGATGATCGATCTTGGTGGTGCCTTTGACTACAAGGCAAAGTGGGGGGACGCGGACATCACGCGAGCCAGGTTCATCGTGTCGCCGGCCCACCTGGTCGTCCTCCGATCGATCGTCTACACCGCGTACGGTATCGCGGGGCGAGTGAGTGACCTCGGCCACAACGTTGGCTCCCGCTTCTTCAGCGGCGCCTCAGAACCGCACGATGGCAGGTAGCCGCTCCTTCCACGTCCGCTGGTTCGAGCGCTGGGATCGCGCGCTCGACGACGCGCTTACCGCGCTTCCGGCGATGGGAGCATGTCCGCACGAGCTTTTTCGGGCGATGGCCTCAGCTCCGTCGCCAGCGGCGAAACGGCTGGCTCTGGTCAGCGATTACCGCGGACCTGTGGCGGTCGCGGCGCTCCGTCGTCGTTTGCGTCAATGGGAGTCGATCTGCGACGGAGTCATTCCCGGCGCCCTTCTTCCGGCTCGCGACGGACGCGCTTGGGACGCCCTAAGCGCGCTTGGCGTGGATGTCAGGGTCACCGAATGGACGGGCGCGCCGCCCCCGCGGGTGCGGTTCCCGTACCAGCAGCCATGGCACGCGGTCTCCACTCGGGTCGACTTCGATGATTTCTGGCGCTCGAAGGGCTATGACGAGGCGATCCGAAAGGCCCGGCGCCGGTGTGCCAGCCTGGGCGATACCACACTCGAGATCGACGCGCCGGGCGCCGCAGAATGGACCCTCGACAATTGGGAGCAAAAATGGTCTGGGGACGAGATGCATGAGACCTTGGTCGCTCCAGAGATGCGAGAGGCCGTGCCCTACCTGGCGCGGCGCGGGCAGTACCACGCATTTCGCTTGCTGCACGCGGGCAAACCAATCGCCGGGCTGAACGTCCTGGCCGACGGGAAGGCGCTACACGAGCAGGCCAGCTTTCGGGATCCCGCCTACGACCGCTACGGCGTCGGGGTTCACCTCGATGAGCTTTTCTTCCGCTGGGCGGCGCAATCGCCGTACGAGCGCGTGGAGCTGGGTGCCGGTGAGTACAAGTCGCGCTGGGGTGATCAAGCCCGAGACTGCGTGTCATTCACTATCTGCCCGGGGCACGTGGCCGTGAGAATAGCCGCCGTTCGTCTCGGACAGAAGGTGCGCCAGCGGCTTCGCGCCAGCCGCGTGGTGGGCGCGGCCTAAGGCAGCAGTCATCCTCTGCGCAGGGATCGCATCCTTCGCTCCGCGCTCGACCGCGAGCATCTGCTAGCTCCACCCCACCGCGAACACCGTGTGCGTGCCCGCGAGGCCCTTCAACTCCATCTCGCGCGGCTCGCCGAACGTCCCCGCCCCCACGCTGCTCTCCACCAGCGCGCGTAGCAGCGATGACACCAGAATCTCCCCACCCACCGCCTTCCCCGCCACCCGTGACGCCATGATCACGTTCTTCCCGTAAAAGTCATCTCCATCCTTAATCGCCTCCCCCGCATGCAGCCCGATCCGCACCTTCACGACGGACGTGATCTCCCCCTCTCCGCCTGCGGAGAGGGGCCGGTGGTTGAGCGGCGCAACGACCCGCTTCGCGGAGGCAGGGGATCCGTGTAGAATGGGAGCGTGATCAGGCGGGCCGCGGGTTCGGCGCCCGCTGGCGCTACTAACTGCCACACCTCATCTGGGCGATGAACCCGTTCCGGGCTTGGCGCGAGAATCCGACGGCTTCAGGATAAGCCTCTGGATCTCGCTTCGGTCGATGCGGCGGGCACTTGGTCGTGCGCGGACCAGAAGATGTTACGCAAGCTCTACCGGGGCTTGCAGGAGGACCCCTTGACGACGCTATTCCAATCCCTCGGCCTCAAAGCTGAGATTCTCAAGGCAATCGAAGCCCTCGGTTTCGAGGAGCCTTCACCGATCCAGAAGCAGGCGATTCCACTGCTGATGGCAGGCGACGACATCGTCGCCCAGGCGCCGACCGGCACCGGCAAGACCGCCGCCTTCGCCATTCCGATCATGGAAAAGATCGATCCGAAGAAGCGGGTCGTGCAAGCGCTCGTGCTCGCGCCGACCCGCGAACTTGCCGTGCAGGTTGCCGAAGCTTCGCACGCTATCGGACGGAACTGCCACGTGAATGTGCTGCCGGTGTACGGCGGCCAGGCATACGACCACCAGCTGCGGGGATTGCGGGCCGGCGCGCATCTGGTCGTCGGCACCCCCGGCCGCGTGCTCGATCACATCCGCCGCGGCACGCTGCAGCTCGATGCCGTCCGTTTCGTCGTGCTCGATGAAGCGGACGAGATGCTCGATATGGGCTTCATCGACGACATCCAGCTCATCCTCGATCGGACGCCCGCAGGACGGCAGATGGCGCTGTTCTCCGCCACCATGCCGCCGCGCATCCAGGCCCTGGCGCGCAAGTACATGCGCAACGCGCAGACTATCGCCATTGCACACGAATCACAGGCCGTGCCGCTCACCCATCAGGTCTACTACGAGACGCCGCCGCGCGGAAAACGTGAAGCCCTCACCAACATCCTCGACATGCAGGAGCCTCGTTCGGCGATGATCTTCTGCCGGACGCGGAGCGAAACTGCGGATCTCGCGTCGATGCTACAGTCGCGTGGCTACGGCGCCGAGGCGATCCACGGCGATATGAGCCAGGCGCTCCGTGAGCGGGTCCTCGGCAAGTTCCGCGCCAACAAGGTCACCTTTCTCGTCGCCACCGATGTCGCTGCGCGGGGCCTCGATATCCCCGACGTCTCGCACGTGATCAACTTCGACATCCCCGACGACGCCGACGCCTACGTGCATCGCATCGGCCGGACGGGCCGCATGGGCCGCAAGGGAGAGGCGATCACGCTCGTCACGCCGCGCGAGATGCGTCTTCTCCGCGTCATCGAGAAGGACATCCACAAGAAGCTCAAGCCCCTGCAACTCCCGACTTCCGCCGATGTCGCCGCGCGCCGAGTCGAAAGCTTCAAGGAGACGCTTCGCGAGACACTGCGCAACGGCGCTGACAAGCCATACAGCTTCATCGCCACGGAGCTGGCGGAGGAGTTCAGCGCCCTACAGATCGCCGCTGCCGCCGTCAGGCTGGCCTTTGAGGCGGCCGGCGGATCGCTGACGGCGACCCAGTCCGGCGTCCTCGGCGCCGTCACCGCTGCGGATTCCACACGCCTGATGCTCGACGCCGGACGTAGCCGCGATGTCAGGCCCGGAGATATCGTAAAGAGCATCGCCGTCGACGCCGGCATCTCCGGCTCGGACGTCGGCCGCATCGACGTGCAGGCGGACGCGACCTTCATCGAAATCCGCAGCAGCGTGGCGAAGAAGGTACTCCAGCACGCAAGTGTCGTGCGGCTGAGAAAGGGCACGGCAACGCTGAAGCTCGCCTCGGGCCAGTCAGCGCCGGCGGGCAGTGGAGAAACGTCGCTGCCGCCGCGCGAAGCAGGGCCGCGCTACCTCGGTGCAAAGCACGCCAAGAAAGGGCGCCCACCGGAAGCGCGTGACACCAAGCGCAATCGGCCGCCGGGAGCGCGTGACGCCAGTCGACCCCGCCCACCGGAAGCGCGCGATACGAGTCGCCCTCGCCCATCGAAGGCCCGCGATACGAAGCCCGGTCGCCCCGCCGCCCTCGCCGGCGCGAGGAAGCGCCGCTAGATCCGTCTCGTCGTGTTCCAGAGTTCGCCGGTACGGCCAACCAACAGATCCATCGCTTCATCTGCGGATGGTTCCCTCCTGCGGTAGCTTGCCAACATGCCGCTGCCTTTCGCCCCACCGATCGAGCCGATGCTCGCCAAGCTCACGCCAGAGATCCCGGCGGGAGACGGCTGGCTGTACGAGCCGAAGTGGGACGGCTTTCGCGCCCTTGTCTTCTTCGACGGCGCGGAAGCCTACATCCAGAGCCGCGACCTCAAGCCACTCGCCCGCTACTTTCCGGAGCTACAGGCGTCGTTGCAGTCTGTCCTGCCCGGCCCGATGATCCTCGATGGCGAAGTCGTCATCATCACCGACCACGGCCTCGACTTCGACGCCCTGCAGATGCGCATCCACCCCGCCGAATCGCGCGTGAAGAAGCTTGCAGTCGAAACGCCTGCGTCCTTCGTCGCTTTCGACATGCTGGCCGCCGGCGCCGAAGATCTACGGCACCGTCCGCTTTCGGAGCGCCGTGCGCGGCTCGAAGCGGCATTGGGAAATGTGTCCGCGCCCGCATATCTCACCCCGGCGACTCGAGACATCACGACCGCGCGCGAGTGGTTCGAGCGCTTTGAAGGCGCCGGACTGGACGGCGTCATCGCCAAGCGGCTCGACGGCGCGTATCAGCCCGGCGCACGGGCGATGGCAAAGATCAAGCATCTGCGCACCGCTGATTGCGTTGTCGCCGGCCTGCGCTGGTACAAGGACATGCCCGAGCGCGCGGTCGGATCGCTGTTGCTCGGCCTGTACGACGATGCCGGGGTCCTGCACCACGTCGGGCACACATCGAGCTTCAAGGCCGACGAGAAGCGCCGTCTTGCCGACGAACTGTGGCCCTACATCTCTGATGATGCCGACGTGGGCTTTGGACAGGGCCGTATGCCGGGTTCCCCCAGCCGCTGGGCCGGCGCTAAGGATTTGAGCTGGGTGCGGCTCCGCCCCGAGCTGGTGTGCGAGGTCACCTTCGACCATCTGCAGGGCAACCGCTTCCGCCATGCCGCGACCTTTGCCCGCTGGCGCACCGACAAGCCACCGGCTGCATGCACGTACGAGCAGATCGAGGAGACGCCCGCCTACGAACTGTTGAACATCTTTCGCGTGGGCCAACGATAGCGCCGCTGCTACGTCGCCTTCTTTCGCTTCGACGGCTGCACTCTCGGCGGTTCTCCGGCGGCCTTCGGGAACTGCGGCGGATACGGCGCTTCGCCCATCCCTTCCACCTCATGCCGGGCCACCGTATCGAGCAACGGCTGCAGCGAGAAGGCAACATCGTCGATTGTGGCGTGCGCGTCGCCGTCTCGGGCGAACAGCGCCGGCACCGTCTCCAGCGTGTACGCCGCCGGGTCAACGTCCGGCACCTGATCCCAGGTCAGCGGATACGACACGCGGGCGTCCACCATCGGACGGATGGAGTACGCCGAAGCGACCGTGCGATCGCGAGCGTTCTGGTTGTAGTCGATGAAGACGCCGTGGCGCTCTTCCTTCCACCACTTGGTCGTCGCAATAGCCGGTGCGCGGACTTCGACCTCGCGTCCGATCGCCAGCGCACAGCGGCGCACGTCGGAAAAGCCCCACTTCGGTTCGATGCGCACGTTGATGTGGATCCCGCGCGACCCCGATGTCTTCGGGTATCCGGTCATGCCGTGAACGTCAAGGACTTCTCGCACGACGAGTGCCACTTCACGCACGATGTCGAATCCGACGCCGGGCGTCGGGTCGAGGTCGATGCGCAGTTCGTCCGGGTGATCGACATCGTCCGCCCGCACCGGCCACGGATTCAAGTCGATGCAGCCCAGGTTGACCGCCCAGATCAGGTCCGCCGCCTCGTCGCACACGGCGAGATCGGCCGTGCGTCCGCTGGGGAAAGTGATGTGCGCCGTCTCGACGTGTGATGGACGCTGGGCGGGCGCCCGCTTCTGGAAGAACGGCGCTTCCGCCGCTCCGTTCACGAACCGCTTGAGCACCATCGGCCGCCGGTAGACGCCGCGCAGCGCTCCTTCTGCCACCGCCATGAAGTAGTTGACGACCTCTATCTTCGTGTGGCCGCGGTCCGGAAAGAAGACCTTCTCCGGATTCGAGACCTTCACCGGTGTGCCACCCACGTCGAGAACGACTGATTTGTCCGGCATGTGGGAATCATATCGGGCTGCAGCGGGGATTCCCCTGCGAAAACCGCAAACCCATGTGGTGGTGGTCATTGGTGTGGAGTGCGATGATATGAAGCAGAAACAGGAGGTCGCCTGATGACTACCGACGCCGAAACACCCGTTGCCTTTAATCCCTTTGATCCCGAGTTCCGAAAGAATCCGTACCCGACCTACCATCGCCTCCTCATCGAGGATCCGGTGCAGCAGAGCCCCCTCGGCGGTCTCATCCTCAGCCGCTACGCCGATTGTGTATCGCTGCTACGCGATCCCCGCGCCAGCAGCGACTTTCGCAAGTCGGACGCCTTTCGCGATCAGGTTGCCGCGCAGGGCCTCGACTACGATGTCCTCCTCGCGGAGAACCGCCCGTTCCTCTTTCTCGACCCGCCTGACCACACGCGGCTACGCAGCCTGGTGACCAAAGCCTTTACGCCGAGAGTGGTCGAGGGGCTGCGACCCCGCATCGCCCAAATCGTCAACGATCTGCTGGATACGGCCCTCGAGCGCGGCCAAATGGATGTGATGGAGGACTTCGCGTATCCCCTGCCCGTCACGATCATCTGCGACATGCTGGGCGTGCCTGTCGAGGACAATGTCCGCTTTCGCGAGTGGACCAAGGAAGCGGCCCGCAGCCTCGATCCCGAAGAGCTCCTCCCGCCGGACGAGGCGGCGGCGCGCCAGCGTACGTTCGACGCGTTTCAAGCGTACTTTGAGGATTTAGTCGCCAAGCGCCGGGCAGCGCCGAAAGAAGATCTTCTTAGCGCCCTTATAGCCGCCGAGGACGAAGGCAAGAAGCTCACGAAGGAAGAGCTCATCTCGACCTGCATCCTTCTCCTGATCGCCGGACACGAAACGACAGTGAACCTGATCGGTAACGGCACGCTGCAACTCCTGCGGCATCCGGACCAACTACGGCTGCTTCGCGACGACCCCTCGCTCGTCAGGACTGCCGTCGAAGAGTTGTTGCGTTTTGACCCGCCGGTGCAACTCACGGCCCGGCTGGCGCTCGAGGATCTCGAGTTCGGCGGCAAGATTTTGAAGAAGGGCCAGCAGGCGACCATGCTCATCGGCGCCGCGAACCGCGATCCGGCGCAGTTCGCCGATCCCCAGCGGCTCGACATCACCCGCGAGGACAACCGGCACCTCGCCTTCGGAATGGGTATCCACTTCTGCATGGGAGCGCCGCTCGCTCGTGTCGAAGGACAAATCGCCCTCAGCGAACTGACTCGTCGCCTGAAGAACATTGAGTTGACGGTCGACGAGCCGCCGTACAAGGAGAACCTGGTGCTGCGCGGCCTCGCCGCGTTGCCCGTGCGCTTCCAGGGTGAGTAAGGTCAGCCTCTGACCAGTCGCGGCGTCGCGTGACTCCCGTCCGCGTCAATTGGCCATACCCGAGTCGGCTTCGTAAACTTCGACCATGACTGATCCAGGCAAACGTCCCGTCGAGCGCCACGTCCCGTTCGAGACCTCCTCCGGCCGCACCGTTGAGCGCGTGTATACGCCAGAGAGCGTGAACGGCTTCGACTACGGCGATGCGCTCGGCTTCCCCGGCGAGTATCCGTACACGCGCGGCGTGCAACCGACGATGTACCGCGGCCGCTTCTGGACGATGCGCCAGTACGCCGGCTTCTCTGACGCGGAGGAGTCGAACCGGCGCTACAAGTACCTTCTCTCACAGGGGCAGACGGGCCTCTCCGTTGCCTTCGATCTCCCTACCCAAATCGGCTATGACCCGGATCATCCGATGGCCGCCGGCGAGGTCGGGAAGGTCGGCGTCTCGATCTGCTCGATCGAGGACATGGAGACGCTGTTCAAGGACATTCCGCTCGAGACCGCCACGACCTCGATGACAATCAACGCTACGGCAGCAGTCCTGCTGGCGCTGTATGTAGCCGTTGCGAAGAAGCAGGGGGCGGACCTGAGCAAGGTTGGCGGGACGACGCAGAATGACATCCTCAAGGAGTACATCGCGCGTGGCACATACATTTTCCCGCCACGCCCGTCGATGCGGCTGATCACCGACATCTTCGCCTGGTGCAGCGAGAACCTGCCGTCCTGGAACACCATCAGCATCAGCGGCTATCACATGCGTGAGGCAGGGTGCACGGCAGCGCAAGAGGTCGGCTTCACCATCGCCGACGCCATCGCCTACACGGAAGCCGCCCTGGCGCGTGGTCTGAAGATCGACGATTTCGCCCCGCGCCTCGCCTTCTTCTTCGCCTGTCACGGCAACTTCCTCGAGGAGATCGCGAAGTTCCGCGCCGCCCGTCGGCTGTGGGCCCGCGTCGTGAAGGAGCGCTTTGGATCGAGCAAGCCGGAATCGCAGAAGTTGCGATTTCACACCCAGACCGGCGGCGCGACGCTCACGGCGCAGCAGCCGATCAACAACCTCGTGCGCACCGCCCTGCAAGGGATGTCTGCTGTACTTGGCGGCACGCAGTCGCTGCACACGAACTCGTACGACGAGGCGCTATCGCTGCCGTCACAGCACGCCGCCGAGCTGGCCCTCCGCACGCAGCAGATTCTCGCGTACGAAACCGGCGTTGGCGACACGATCGACCCGGTGGCCGGNNCGGATCCTGGTACATCGAGCACCTGACCGACGAGGTCGAGCGTGACGCCGAGGACTACGTGCGCCGTATCGACGAGATGGGCGGGGCCCTGGCCGGCGTCGAGCGCGGCTTCCAGGCGGCGGAGGTCCACGAGAACGCCTTCCGCATCCAGCGCGACATCGAGGCGAAGCGCAAGATCGTCGTCGGCGTGAACGAGTATGTGGACGCTGAGGTCCCACAGACGGGCCTGCACCAGCACGACCTCACAGTGGGCGAGCGTCGCATCAAGCAGGTGCAGCGCCTCCGTGCTGACCGCGATGCCGTCCGCGCGGAAGCAGCCCTGCGGCGGTTGGACGAAGGCGCCCGCGGCGACGACAACATGATGCCGCTCCTGATCGAAGCCGCGGAGGCCCACGTCACCCTCGGCGAGATCTGCGAGCGCCTCCGCGCCGCCTGGGGCGAGCAACGCGAGTCGATGGCCCTCTAGGTCGATCCACAGATCTCACGGACTGCACAGATGGGGCTTGGCAAGAGCGTTCACCCGTGCGCTTCGTCTTGACAGATCGATGGATATTGATGGATAATCATCGATATGAAGAAGCGGACGACTGTGAGCGCCACCGACCTGCGGGTGAACCTCGGGGCGATGCTTCGCCGGCTCGAAGCTGAGGATCTCGTCGTCGAGAAGGGCGGGGTGCCGGTGGCGGTGCTCTCGCGGTATGCGCCTGTGTCTGGGCCGCAGGTGGCCGATGAGCGCTCGTTACGGAGAGTCGGCCCGCCGCCGGGGTGGCGGGAAGTGGTGGTCGATTCAGAAGTCGGCTTCGAGGAGCCGTTGATGACCGAGGAAGAATTGTTGGCAGAGATCGCAACCATTCGTGCGCGCGGGGCGGCCCGCAGGAAAGCTGCGGCACCGGTCGATGATGCGGCGCGGGATGCCACGTGGGAAGATTCGATGGCCGCCATCCGCGAAGGCTGGAGCATTGACGGCGAGGAGTTGAAGGCAAACATCCGGCGCTGGCGAGACGAGGGCAGCCGGCTGAACCGTTACTACACGTTCACGGAGGACGGCGTGATCACGGAGGTTGGCGACGAACGCACTGAACAGCTATCTGATCGACAGCGACGTCTGCATCGACATGATCAACCGGCGCGACACGTCGCCGATCGAGGCGATACGACGTACGAAGCCTGATCGCGTCGCCATCTCCGTGATTGTCTACGGAGAGGTGCAGACGGGCATCGTCTACTCTCCGCGCCGGCTCGACGACTCTGAACGCTGGGAGCGCATTGTCCGGGGCTTCGACATTCTCGATGTTACGCAGGAGATCGCTGACACGTGGGCGCTCTTGCGTGGCAGGCTTCGGCGTACGGGCATCACGGTGGGCGACAACGACCTACTGATCGCGGCGTCGGCGCTCCAACACGAGATGATCGTGGTCACACGGAACTTGAGACACTTCTCGCATGTCCCGGGGCTTTCACTGCTGGTGCCCGAGTTCTGAGCTGGCGCTCACTTCGCACCTGTCGTTCCACGCGGGGTGGCACAGATGCCGTCGCCTCATGATCGGCGACGGCGAAGCCTTACAGCGGCCCCGATGCCAACGCCAACCGCGGCCATACCAGGCGCGATCACCCACCTGATGACACTCGCCTCACCATCGTTGTCGCCGCTCGAGCCGGTCGCCGGCGGCACGATACTGCTGCGAGTCGGTGCCGCGACGGTCTGTGTGGGCGCTGGCACGGTACTCGATGGAGCGGCGGCCACAGACGTGGCCGTGGCCGTGAGCGGGCCCGCGCAGACATCGGCCTTCCCATCGCTGTTCGCGTCGTGCGTCAGGTAATCCACGGTCGCCGCCAGCATCACCCGCGTGACGTCTGTGGCGAACGGGAGGTTCAGCGTGTCAAGCGTGTCCGTCGGTTCGTGATAGTTGGGGTTGCGGAAGTTGGCCGTGTCGGTGACGAGCAACGCCTGGTAGCCGGCGTCCCAGAAGGGCGCGTGGTCGCTGCGGCGCGTGTCGGGCGACGTTTCGCCGTTACCCGCGGCGGTCAGCGTGACGACGGGCAGCGACGGCACCAGCGGTTTCGCGCGTTCGACGGCGGCGAGCAGCGGTGCTGACGCCTCGTTGCCGAGCACGAGGATGAACTCGGAGCTCGTCGCGGGATCGGTGAAGGCGATCATCTCCAGTGAGTACATCCCGACGACCTCGGCATCCTCCGCCCCGAGCGCCTCGGCCATTGCGCGGCTGCCGAACAGCCCCTCTTCCTCGAGCGTAAAGCCGACGAAGCGGACGGTCGCTGGCAGCGGCGTCTCGGCGAGCACGCGGGCGATTTCGAGCATGCCGGCGGTCCCGGTGGCGTCGTCGTCAGCGCCGGGTGTGGTGGCGACGGAGTCGTAGTGCGCGCCGACGACGAAGATGCGTTCGGGGCACTGGGTGCCTGCCAGATCGGCGAAGACGTTGGGCGAACGGCGGCTCTCGAAACGCACCTCTTGCCGCTGGACGGCGAGGCCGTACGACGCCAGCGTCTCGTCCACGTAGTCGGCGGTGGCGGCGAGCTGAGCCGGCTGTTCGACGACGTTCCGCGGCTCATCGATGGCGTCGATGTGGGCCCGGATCCGGTCCTGCTCGACGCGAGCAACAAGAGCAGCGATGTCCGGTGGCGTATCGCCGGCGAAGGCAACGAAGGCCGTGACCGCGACCAGAAGGACGAGTGAAGCCACGATAGCGGAGCGGAACAGGTACACAGCGAGTCTCCTGGGCTAGGCGGACGGCGGCTGAAGTGCGGTGAGCCTCTCCTCCAACGCCGCCAGATCGTCACAGAAGAAGATACTCCGTCTGCGGTTCGACTCCACCACGAAGTCCCGCAGCGCCTCGCTCGCCGCCACTTGGGCCGAGATATCCCCGATGACGGCGAACTTGAAGCCGTAGTTGGCGGCTTTCTGGAGGATCTCGCCGGCGAGGCCGCTGCGGAGCTGGAAGAAGGCGGCGTCGAGCCGGGCGGCGGGGACGATGATCACTTGCGCCCGCTCGCCCATCGCCTCTTCGATGAGTCTGCGGCCGCCCTCGACGTCGGCCACGACGGGGCCATCGAC